>Ga0153932_1000315_pt1 | contig 15532 bp, 7 predicted proteins | sample TSNJ016MetaG_FD_102273 | JGI IMG/M metagenome (GOLD analysis project Ga0153932, IMG submission 102273) | Attine ant fungus gardens microbial communities from New Jersey, USA - TSNJ016 MetaG | ecosystem: Host-associated > Fungi > Mycelium > Unclassified | place: USA: New Jersey, Wharton State...
CAGGTTATCGAGCGTCGTACCGACGGGGAAGTTTGTATCGTTCGTGAGCGCTTGACTCATCGCCACGTAAAGCTTGTCAAAGTTCGGCGCGGTGCCGTCGGTTGGGATCGTGAGGTCGATCGCGTTCGTGTTCGGTGGTGGCGGCAGCGTCAGGTACAGGCTCGTACTGTCCTGCGACAGAGACTGGTATTGATCGGGCGTAGGCGCGGTGCCCGCCGACATCACGATCACGTCATAGAAGTCATTGTTGATCGGAATCGAGACGCCGCTGCGTGTCGCGACCACGGTGACATCGAGGAAGCTGTTCTGCGGCGAAGCCGGGATCGGCAAGGTGTCAGGCAACGCAATGATGGCCGTAGCCACCGAAGCTGGGATGGGTACAGAAATGGTCCCCAAACCCGTATCTACCTTGTGCGGCTCGGTATGCTGCTTGATCCCGGAGTTCAGGTCTGACTGGAACGTGACGGTCGCGTTGTCGGCGAGATCGACATTGTTGTTGAGCGTGATCGACGTGCCGTCGGGAACGCCCACAACTGTCGTGCCGGCGGGTACGCCGGACGCAGAAGTCACCGTCATGCCGACCGCAATGCCATCCGAATGTTCGAAAATCAGCGTCGGTGAGTTGTTGACGACGCCCTTCACTTGCAGGCTTAAGTTAAACGAAGGGTTGCTCCCGCTCCACGCGGGGGTGATAGGCGGGGCGTTGGGATCCGCGCTACCCGATCCGTAGGTGAAGAAGAAGGTAACGACCGTGTTCGCCGCTGCGAAGTCGTGGATACTCTGATCGAGCGTCAACGTGGTCGAACCCGCCGCGAGTGGGATGTTCGTGACAGACGTGTTGCCGACGAACATCTGGGAGTCGGCTGGACAGGTCACCCCCGAGCCGAAGGCTATGCCGGTCGACTGCGTCACCACGAGGGTCTGGCCGTAGTTCGTGCCAGACCCAAGGGTCGGCGAAGCGACCTTCGTGGAAACCGACGCGACATAGGTGCCCTGAGACCCCGAAACCGCGACGAGATTGAGGGTGGTCGAGTTTGCGGAAGTCTCACCGAGGAGGGTTGAATTGGGCGGAGTCGTGCCAGCCAGATAGGCCTTGATCTGAAGGCCTTCAAGGTATGTGCTAAAGGTCGCGCCGTCGACAGGGGAGTCGGGGTGGATCCGGATTACGATAAAGTTGTCAGGCATTGCGGCTCTCCTCAGGTTCTAGAGCAGGTCAGCGCGCTTCGGACCTATTCTTGGGCCTCATCCGGTGGAACCACGTGGTGAATCGTGCTCCAATCGGGAACGCCCCACCATGTTTGACCTTCAAGTATGAGAATTCCAGATACCTCAACGTCGGGCATGTATAGAATGACGACCAGTCCATCCCTCAACTTGTCCTTGTGGATTTCGAGATCGTGAATAGACCCGACAGTGGTCAGCGCCACCCGATCCTTTTCATCACCAGTGTTGAAATCAGCGTAGATTCGTATCATCGTAAGTTACCTTGGAACAGGCGCTGGATTCGGCAGTTGCTTGAAGACCGCGCTAATTGCCTTTGCCTGTGCATCTGAAAGTGGTTTTGGAGTCACAGCCGTATTGTGGTACCCCCTGCCCGGACTAGGCACGACCACAACACCGATCGATCTTAAAGCGCGCACCGTAGTCACACTTATCTGAGCATTCGGAAATCGGCCAGCCGCCGCCAGTTCCGCAATGGTCGTTCCGGGCGCGGACTGGACCGAGAACCCGGTGAGTCCAGGAACGCTTCGGTGTTCGTCAACGCCGCTTTGCAGTTGCTTCGGCGAAGTTATGCCCCCACGGACAACAAAGGCATCGAGTTGCCGGTCGTCTTCTTTCGGCGGAATCGGGTCGTCGCCGGGCCCTTCTCTTCGTGCTGGCTTCTTTTCGGGATCCGGTTTGGGAGTGGGAACCGGGATTGGAATGAGCCTAGGTACCGGAATGGGCACAGGTGGTGCCGGCACAGGAACTGGCACCGGAACAGGCGCGGGCACAGGCGGTACCGGAACGGGAACAGGCGGCGATGGCGCGGGTGGCAAGTCAGGAACGGCCGGACCGGGGCTCGGCGTCAGTCTTGGCGGTGCAATTGGAGGAGCGACAGGAGGCGGAGCAGTATCAGGTATAGAAATTGGTGGCGCGGGGGCTGGGTAACCGGGCGATGGAGCATACTTGGACGGACCCGGGAACCGGTCTCTAATCCCACTAACCATCCTACGGATGTGCGCTTGGGTAGAGGGCAGCGTGTAATAGATCGCTCCGAGGACTAACGCAGCTGCGACTCCGGCTACGATCACAGTGGCGTCGTCTACTCCGGCAACTGTACCGGTGGGGTCAGAGAAGACAACGGGGTTGTTCTTCGCATAAAGAAAGATATTCGGCCCGTCCTTCAGACTAGTCGGGTCGCACGCGGTCCACCTCCCCAGCCATGGCGCGTAATATCTCGCTCCGTGATAGGTGAGGCCGTTCTCCTCGTCCCGCTCCTTGCCCGTATAGCGATAGCGCTTCAGGCTCACCTCCGCGGCGCTGGGTCCGGCCTGATAGGTTGAATTTCCAAATGGGCCGTACTCCTCGTACGTGATCAACCCGCCCGCTTCATCGACCTCAACGCTGGCCGAACCTAAATGAGTCCCCAGTTGATAGCGCTGCTTCGGTGTTGGCGCGTCGATCGTGTCGCCGTCCTCGGTGGTCTTGGTTTCGACGAGAGCGATGTGCTGCTTGTCGTCCATGATGTGCAGCGTTTCTCGCTCCATCGTAACTTCGCAATTCGAAAATTCTCGAAACACCTCGAAACCGCCGACATAGAGCCGCTCGCTGGTTCGCTTGCCGCATTCGCTCTCGGTCACCTTACGGGCGCGCAGCCCGCTCGCGTCGTAGACGTAATACGTCGTCTCGGGCTGGCCTGATTTAACCACCTGCCGCGACGTCGCGCTGAGTTGATCCTTGTAATTCCACTCCATCGCCGGCAGATGCGGCATGCGCGTCATGTTGCCGTGCGCGTCGTAGGAATATCGTTCCACCGGAGCACCAGGATGAGTCTCGAGCGAGGTCTTGCTCAGTCGGTTACTTTTCTCTAATGGCTCGAGCAGGCTCGCTTCGCAATAGGCATATGTGCGGGTCCAGTTGCGGTGCGCGGCCCTATGGAACATGCTCAAAAAATTGCCAGCAGGATCGTACGAGTAGCACTCAGTGTAACGCTCCAGTGCCTGCAAGTCGGTCAGCCGCGCGGCGCCTTCGAACGGATAATCGCGGTTGTTCCCATGCTCCGGAAAGATATTGAACGCGGATTGGCCAATATGCTCGCGGCCCTTCGCTTCGACCAACCGGTAGACCGCGTCGTACGCATACTCGCACGCCGAATCGACCTCTTGATTGGCGTGAAACACCGTCTTCAGCGCATGATCTTCGATCCGCGTGATGTTGCCGACCGGATCGTAGATGTATCGCAGGTCCTGAATCGTAGTGGGATGCCTGAAGATTTTTGCAGACCGTCCGGATTCGACCGTCTTACGCGTGGTCTTCATATGCACGAGGCGGAAGGTCTTCTCGTCGTACTCGTAGGTCGTCTCCATGCTGTTGGCGTAGCGGCAAGTCGTGCGCTGGCCCTTGGCGTCGTAGTTGATGTAAGTGATGAAATGAGTCCAGAGAGCGTGGCCGTTCTGTGCGGCGCCGCGCAGATTTACGTCGACCGCCTCCAGCAGATTTGCATCGTTGAATTTCAGCCGGTAGACGCTCCTATCCGGAGCGGTGACGGCGATTGCGCGATTCAGAGCGTCATATTTCGTCGCGCTCGAAAACGTACGGCTTTCAAGCGGCTGCGCATGTGACCAGTCCACCGCGCGCTTGTACTCACGCGCAAATTGCCGCGCGGCGCGCAACGGATTGCCTTTGAAGTCGTAGAGATCGGTGACGATGGCGCCCGCGCCGTCGAAATGCCGAAACGACTCGCCACGCAGATTTGCTTGCTTGCCCTGCGCTTCAGAAAACCCGGTCTCATGGCTGTCTCCATAAACCGTTCGTTCGAACATCATTTCGCGAGGTAGTGTCTCGCCCGCTACGAACGATTCCAACGGCCGGTGCAACTCGTCGTATACCGTCCGGAAAGAAAACCCGCGGCTGTTCCACGCTCGCACCGGCTTACCGGAGACGTCGTCGAGCATCCATCGTTCACCCGCCTCCATGCTTGCCTGGTGAATTCGCGTGCTCAGCATGTCGTAGTCGTAACGCATCACCACGCGGTCAAGTGCGTCGATTACCGCACTTTGATTGCCTTCGATATCGAGCACGCTGCGAGTGCTGAAATACTCGCCGTTGCCATTGTCTACGACGCTTAGCACTGTCCGGCCCAGGCTGTCGAAATGGGCGACCGCCGGCGTATTTGCGTCCTTCGACGCCTTGATCGCAGCAGCGCGCTCGTCGGGTCCCCCGATACCGTCGACACGCTGCCAAAACCATGTCGGCAAATAGTCGCTGTCGGGCAGGCGGCTGAAGTACTCGCCAACATCCTCGTCCGTCTTGGGATCGAACGTCACCGTATCGTTCACGTCGAAGGTGATCTGCTTCCACGGATCGAAAACGACTTTCTCGTAGGTATTGTTCGGATGGAGTGTGGCAACGACACGCAGCACCGGGTCGTAAAACAGCGTATTGCTGACGCCCCATTTCTCGATGCCAAAGCGCGGCGAAGCGCTGAAAAACGGCTCGAATTCCCGGACGGGCTTGCCTTTGTTGTTGTAGATTTTTTCGCCGGAGCCAACCCAGCGCGGATTGACCGCGCGGGACGCCGGGTCGTCGGGATTGAGCGGGCCCGGCTCCGCCTGTATCTTGCTTTGCGCTTCGCGGCCGAATCCATCGGAATAGACGAAATGCAACTGCACGCGGCTCCGCTCACCATGCGCCAAGTCGCTAACGTGCTTCTCGCGCGCGATCGAAGCTGCGCACATCGGAACGCGTGTGAGATCGTAAAGAATTCGCGTAGTCGCGGTGCCGAGATGTTCCGAGGCCAGCGCGTACGGATCGTCCGCGTCGAAAAACGCCTGATTCTGCGACGGCGTAAGGTCGGTCACGAATTCATGAAAAGAATCGCCTTCGACCGGTCCGATCTTCTTACCTAGCAGCGCCGTGCCTGCCAGCATACCTAACGCATCGAAACGCGCCTCCGCGCGATTGCCGTTCGGATCGGTCACCCTGCGCGGTTGCAGTACGCGGTAATCGGGCTCGGAGGCCGTCTCGTTACCGGCCGCGTCGCGCGTATAGACGTGCGACAAGTTGTACTTTTCGTCGTACGCGACGATAGTCGTGTTGCCGAAGGGATCGCGGAACCGGTGTGGCAGATAGAAATGCGCACGCGCATATCCGAGTTCCTGGTCCGCCGAATCGTCCGTGTCTGGTGAATAAAAGGCCCGGCCAGACGGAATCCAGAATTGACCGTCTCCGTCGAGGTCGCAATATCGTGCGTCGCAAAGAATCGATTGCATCTCGCTTGCTGTAGCCTTCGAGCGAAACACGTCCAGAAGCCCGGATGTCAACGCGAGTTTGTAGCACTCTCCAGGAAGCGCCATCGACTCGACTCGGTCCAGCGGCAGCAGTCCTTCCAGATCGTTTTTCCGATACGCCGAACGCTGCCGCTCTATCAGCCGCTTCTCGATCGATTCCGGGTTGGGCTGAGCGTCATAAGGAATCTCTTGAGCAAATGCCGAGAGATATTCGACGGCTTCGAACTGAAGCGGCTGCGCACCACGCAACCCGGATGCGGTGAGTTCATACGTGCTCACCTGCGAAGGAACCGGCGTGCGATAGGCGTCAGGTCGGAGGATCGCATTCGTGTACTGGTTCTCCGAGAGCGTCGCCAGCACCTGGCCCTGCTCCTCGAGCACGGGCTTGCGTCGTCCGTACCCAATGGACGCCGACTTAAGAACGTTGCCATAACCGTCCACTGCCAGTGTCAGCGTGTGACCGATGCGCGGGTCGCCCGCATCGCGCTCGTAGTGAAAAGTGATGGTCTCGCGCGGATGCGTGAAGAACACGGCGTAGCGGTTCGTCGCGAGCGGCTGCACAGTGCGGATCGTGAAGTTGTTTTCCGCGACCGTATAGGGGATCCCGGCTCTCGCGCTGCCGTCCAGTCCATAGACTTCCTGACGCAGTGTGGAGCCTTTGAGCGCGCGACAGGCTTCACGTGCTTCGTACTGCGTCAGCCCTGCCGGCAGAATCGTGTCGTCGAGCGGTGCAACGTCGGCGAAATATTCGTGCGCCATATGGCGCGAGATAAATTCGCCGGCGAGGAACACGCCGGTGTGAGTCCACGTTCTGGTGAGCACCGGCGGCACACTCGACGCCGCGTCGAAGTTGTCGCCAGTGGGGAACGTCCCCGGCTCCGTCAGACTCGCGATCTCTTCCGTGTCGATCTGGTCGACGCGGCCAAAACCCCGAAATTCGCGTTCGAGCCCGTCATAAAATCCGTGGTGATACGTGTAGCGGCTGACAAAGCGGTTGCGACTGACTTCGTCGTAGTTCTCAACCCGCTTGACGACGTGCACCGGAAACGGCAGTCTCGTGACCCATGGCGTACCCGCCGCCTGATCGGCCACATAAAATTCCGTCGAGGATGAATATTCGATACGTGTCTGTGCACCGGCATGGTTCACGACGCGTTCGAGCAAATACGGTTTCCGCCCGCACATCAGGTCGAGATAACGGAGTTGCCTTCTCTGATCGCCCGGCAGCGGCGACGACCACAACAGACACGCCGTGCCGCGCCCCAGAAAATCCATCACGTCGACCGCAGCGAGGTTGTCGACGGCGGGGAAAGGATCGACGTGCCGCGCGCTGCTCCACGCGTTGCCCGCCCCATTGAGAAACACGTCGACGCGGCCATGGCCCAGATACAGGATGTCGGACGTACCGGTGCCGTCAGTGTCCGCCAGTCGGATGCGTCGCTGGTCGAAGAGATCGGCCGTGTCGAACCAGGGCGAATGATCCATCGTGATCTTCGCGCCGAAGCGTCCGTAGCCAAGGTTCGGCCAGTAGCAGACCTCGCCGTTGCGAATGCGGACGATATCGGACAATCCGTCGCCGGTCATGTTGGCCAGATAAATCGACTGCGTGCCGTCGTCGAAAATCGCCCGCGGACCCGACTCCTCTTCGTCGAGAGGGATACGCACGCGCACCGCCTCGCCGAAGCCTTCGTTCAATAAAGATGGATGCCATTTGAAGGCGTCGTCCTCGGTAATCAGAATGTCTGCGATCCCGTCGCCGGTCACGTCGACGAAGCGCACATTGGGATCGCTCCAGTTAAGGACCGGTATCGAACGGAACGCGCGCAAACCTTCCCATCCGCCTTCTGTGTTACGTTCGTAAAAGCCTGGCGATGACGAGGAGAAATCGACAAAATCCAGATTGCCATCACCCGCCACGTCCATCAGATGATGCGCGCCGTCGCTCAACGTCGCGAGCGCCGGCCGCACGCTCACTGGCTCGGTGGCGCCGAAATGTCCCCCGCCGAGATTCGGCTTATAGAACCACGATCGATCCTGTTCGGTCAGGACGCCGGAGATGCCGACTCCATCCAGATCCAGAAAGCGGTAGCTCCCGCCGTCGATTCCACTGGGTAGATTACTCAAGCTCTCTTCGTCGACGTCCCGGATCTTGAAGTCTTTGCAGTCCGGATCCTCCAGAGGGCTCGACGTGTAGGTGAGCTCCAGGGTCGGCAGGGAGCGCGTCAGATAACGGCCCTCTTCTGCTAAAGTGTGGCCGGAATGTTCGACCTGTTTGAGAAAAGAGCCGATGGGCTTTTCGTGATATTCGAACGACGTTGAGCGGACCAGATAATTTTTCTCGCCCAACTCCTCCGGGAAATGATGGAACATCAGCGCGCGCCGGCATAGACGGTACGTCCGCATCTCGAAGCACGAGCGGAAGGACGAGAAAGGATCGCTGCGGACGGACCAAGGGCGCAGCGCATCGTAGGACGCTGACGCGAAGATCTGACCGCCCCCGTCCGGTTCCTCTTTCTCGTAGCGGCCTTCACCATAGTCGAGAACCAGGCTGAACATCCATTGCGCAGCGTCAACATCATGCTGCTCGACGTGGAGCTTGCGGAGGTCCGGCTTGGCCGGATCGCAGAGGAGCGGAACACGATTGCCGTAGCGGATTCGCTGCAAATATCGGTTCGCGGACCGCTCGCGATGACGTTCGTTGGACAGATTGAGGTCGACACCTTTATCGTTTTCTTCGGCATAGTCGTAGACGATCGCGTTGCCCTTGTCGTCGTAACTTCGGCAAATTAGCCAGCTGAATACATGATTCGGATTCCGTGGATCGGCAATCTGCGAATTGGCGTCGAAGCCGTAGACCGTCAGAACGTTGTCTTTGGAGATCGAGCGCCAGTGCGTCGTGCCGTCGTCAAGACGGGTCCAACGCTCGATACGGGCGAATAGCCCCTCCGTCCGCGGACGATAGAATTTAATCGCGTACCCCTCGCGTGGCGGAATCGACTCGTCGATCCAGCGCTCATCTTCGTCGCGGACGAGAACCGGAACCAGATCCTCCGATCCCGACAAAATAAAAATATCCGATTCTTCGTAGTCCGCGTAACGGGGCAGGCCTTTGTCAGTTCTCCGGGTGATCGAGGGTAGGGACAAGTTCCAGCCGAAACCGAACAGTCCGTTACTGCCGCTCGAGTCGTAGGAAAGACTGAGTTGAGGACCGAATCCCGACCTCCCTTTGCTGGTCGCGATGGGAATAGTCAAGGCTCCGGCGCCTGTAACCGGATTGGCGGCAAATTTTTCGTCGATACCGCGGACCGCTCCCCCGCCCTGCGGGAGCGAGATGGTCGGTGCACGGAACTCCGAATTTCCTTGACTGGCAGCCTCGGTAGAGGTAGATCCTGCGTTCCCGGGCATGGTTCAAAATCCTCTAGGTCGCGGCCTGCTTCGCTTAGGCGTTGGTAGTTTATTCAGTACAACAAAATTAAAGATACGCCAGCAAGCCAAAAGATTTTTCTGAACCGCCTCTTCCCTGAAGCCGCCGACCACCTAATCTCCGTGGCCTGCCCGAGTAAAAGGAATCAATCACCGACCCGAGGTTGATCGCAGCGAGAAAACAAGATGTTGCAAGAGGCTGCGACCATCGCTGACTCGCAAGAAACTGCTGACCACTCGCATTCTTCCGCCACAGGGCTGCGCGGGGCCGCATGAACACGTGCAATGCTTCGTGCTGGGACGATCAACAATTTGCCTGTCGCGGGACTACTTCATAATTAATTAAAATAGAGGAGACAGCACCAAAAAAGCAAGGCATTTTGACTAATTTTACGGCTCGGGACCCAGGCAAGCACATGGATTCAGAAGTGTATAGCCGAGCACCAACCTTTCCTTTCACCCACCACAATTTGTCAAGCCCACATTTGTAGCAATACAAATGATGTTATCGCTTTATCGCATGAGGTAAGGATGGCGCGCAAAGTGCATGATTCGTCCACGACAAGCTCGCAGAGAGCTTCTCTGATCACCACGGCCGAGCTCTGCAGTTTTCGGCTGACGCTTCCTGATCCTAGATCGCGTCTTAACCCAGGCAGGCATGTCCCTGCTTCTGACGCCAATGTCGAGTTTATCGGTGCCAACCTCTTGCTTCCATTGTCGGATAGTCTATTAATGCTTAGTAACGCGACACGGGGTGGGCGAGCGGGCCAACGACGCTGGAAGCCCGCTGCACGCCACGTCGACCATGCCGGGTAAGCGCTTTGCAAACAGACGGTTATCGTCGGCTGGAGTTGAGCGAGGCAATCGAAAGACCTTTCGGCATTATCGTCATATCCTCGAGAATGATCGTGTTATTCAGACCTCGTCGCGCGCGGCGCAGATGCCCAAGCCCGGCACATTGCAGCTGCATGTACGCGGCGAAAGAAACGCCTGCAATCATCGTTGATAGCGGCGAAAAAGGGCGGGTTCATCCGCTGCGCCAATGGGCCTCAAAGGTGCGCAAGGCGCTCGACGAAATTGTCCCGTCGTTCAAACCGGTGCTGCTTTGCCTGACCGTTATCTGGTTCATCGGAGCGCTCAGTATCGGAATGAGGCCGCGCACGCTGATAGAGCCCATCGACATGCCAAAGGAGCTTGTCGATCTAGGCTTCACGAGCGCCATTGCGCAACAGCAACTGACCGCCGCGCTCAAGAAAATCCTTTCCGACGCACGCGGCACCATGCCGAGCCAGATCAAGGACACGATCGAGGCGGACGAGCCAGAGGCGAATATCGAACTCGGGACCACGGGCCTGTCGCTGCAGTCGGTAACCCAGTACACGAAGCGCATGCTCGGCGTGGACGACGTCTACATTCGCGGCGCGCTCGTTCCCGCCGCAGATGGCAGTTATGTGTTTCACGTAACCGTCGCCGATTCTGAGTCGGACCTGGCTGATGGGCTACCTCTGCAAATCGCACCGCAGGTCGTGGACAGCGGGCTCGATCTCACCTGGCACAGGGGATACTGGGCCGCCACGTCGACCGCACCCAATGATCTACTTGACGTCATCGAGAAGAGCGCTGAAGCGATCATGAAGATGCGCAACGAATTTCTGTACGCATCGGCGGTGGCGAACCGAACGCGAAATAAGTGTTATGCGCAAGCCGAGAATTGCGATTACACACAGGCCATTGCGTTATTCGACGAGGTGCTGAAGGACGACAAACAGCATCGCTACCATAAGTGGAGCTGGCTTGCGCTCTCTAAGATCGACGAGGATCTCGGTAACTTTGATGACGAAATCACCAAGGCCCGCCTCGCTTTGCGTGAAGATCCACACCTCTACTGGGCTTATTTTAACTGGGGCATTGGGCTTGCCGAGCAGCACTGCACGACCGAGGCGCTTGTAATCCTAAGAAAGACACTCTCGATGCGTCGCGACCTGGACTTTGCCTATAACGCGGCAGCGCGGGAGTCAATAACCGCCGCGCTCGACGACGAGGCAAAGGCAGTAGAAGCGGATCAGCGAGGCGACGACCAGGGCGAGTTGCGGGCTTGGCGAAACAGTCTGGACGAGTTGAGGGAAGCAGCGGGCGATGCACTCATGGCAACCGAAATCAGTCCGACCTACTTGGAAGCCCATGTTAACCGGGGACAAATTATCGCCGAACTTGGTGCCCATGGCACGATTCCTCCCGACGCGCAGCGGGAATTCAACGCCGCGCTTCAGCCTGCGTCGACACAAGTGCGCCGGGCGCTCGCCTCCATCCGCGAGGCGACGTCAACCGATGTCACGACTACCAGGACGGCGTCGGGACCGGCCGCGCGGCCAATATGGCGGCCGCGTGGCGCGATGCTGGCAGCAGCCTCAAAGGATAACGAAAGGACTGATGAGTCGGCCTGGCACGCGTTGTGGCAATCTCGCCGGACGTTGGATTCCACGCCGTCGCTGAAGTCGAGAGAGTTCGAAGGAATCTATGCCAAGATCCAGCCTGAAGAAACACAAAAATACACGTCACTTGTCTCGCTCGGGTTCGTGGCGCAACGAGGGTCGAAAGGCACACGCACCGGAATTCTATCGCGGGCAACGGCAGAGCGTCTCACGCTCGCCGCGCCGGACGGGGCACCCCAAGAGCTGGAGTCCTATATCATGCAGGGACCGACGTTGTGGCAGTTGAAGCGCGCCAGCGCCTACACAGAGGCGTACGAATCTATCGCTGACACCACGTCCGCCGGCGCGGCGAACTTTGTTACTGCTGCAATGCACTGGTTCCATTTGCCCTACGTCCCCATTGAACCGTTGTCGGAACCAATGCAGGCGGCACTGCAAGACCTGGAACCGCCCGACGTGAAGTGCGGCAACGTCGACATTGCCCGTTCTATACGCGAGGCCAACGGATGCCTCTCTGCTCGGGAACTGGCAATCGAGCATATGTCCGATCTGGCGGGCATCAACGCTTATGGTTCCGGTGCCCGGTCGCAAGCCGATGTAGCGATGTGCAGGGCCAAAGGTCTGCCGTTAGGCAGCGAAAGTGGTCCGTTCATGTCCGTGTTACCCGGTTACTGATCAGAGTGCTGTTCATGGAAATTGACTACGCGCGCGTTATTCTCAGCGGCATCAAGACTGAACACATGGTTTAGAAGGGAAAATGAATGCTTTGTGGAGGTCCTGCGGTCCACCGCTCAAAAGCCAGTCTTTTCGTGCACAATCGCTTACACAATTGTTGGTCAGCGCCCAGACATCGGTCGGCGAACATTCCAGCTAAACGTTGCCTGCTCGTCGTCTGCCGTCCGAACCACAATCAGGGTCGCCAGCCCCGATCGAAACATGTTCAAGCTCACTCGCAAGGGCTACTAGACCGCCGGGTTTTTTTGAAACGTTTCGCTTTCGTGGATGCGTGTTCAGCCGGGCGGCATCACTCGCTCAACCCTTTGATTTTGCGCTGATGCTGCTCCACGAGATCATCTGGCATTTTCTCGTTCGCACCAGTCCGCTTGACTAACAACTCGCCCCTTGCTTCATTGGGCGTGCATCCGAAGCGCTCCTTGAAGGCCCGGCTGAACGTCGAATCGCTAGCGAATCCCGTTGAATAAGCGATTTCCGCGACCCGCTCGCGGGCGTGTCTAGGCGAGGTCAATCGCCTCAGCGCTTCATCCAAACGCCGGTCTTTGATTCGTTTGGCCACTCCACCCGACTTGCCCGACTCGGCGAACAGCTCGTAAAGCGCGGTGCGAGATATTCCCAATGCCTTGCAAAGCGCGGCAGGCCCTAAATCCGGATCCAAAAGATGCTGTTCGATGTAAGAAGCCGCTTGCGCTCGAAGCATTGGAGCCAGACGCGGGTCTCCCTGTGCGACCCGCTCTTGGGCTTTTGGCAATAGGCATGCGGCCAGCAGGTCCAGCGTGCCATTGACAGCAATCGGCATCTGCTCTTCGGTCATCGTCGCCGCAAGCCGGGCAAGGGCGTACATATGCGCGGCGAAAAGCTCTCCGATTGCGTCATCCGCCGCCCAACCTGCGCCATGAATTTGCGAACCCTGCGGCAGCCGTCGATCCAGCGCGGAGCGCGCGACGCTCAGCGTGATCATTGGAGCATCGATGGCGAACCCGACGTTTTCGACGGCGAGATCGCGAATGGCGACGGAATTCAAAGGCACCCGTTGCTGACCTTCGGCGAATTCAGACGTTAGCTGCCCGCCAACCAAGCAATGCACAAGATATTGATTGATGCCTGACAGAGCGATTTTGCGACGCGTGCGATGGAATTGCACTTCTCCCTGGGCGGCATGGCGCGTGAGCAAGATGGGCCCCAAGTCCCACGTATCGACGCTGGCCGCGAAAGAAACGTCCTTTGGCCGCTTCACGTCGTACATCGGCCTCAACGCTTCCCGCCAAATCTCTTCGGCATCGTCTTCTTTGAAATACGTGCTCTCGAAACGAATGTGCTGCGGCATGGTTTTTTTCCGCGCTGAATTTTTCCGAATAGTAGCCTCGTATCCAAACCAGCGCTGGGCGAGTCTCACCTAAAAGCCGTGAATCGGCAAAAAAACACATTTCAGGACGAATCGTCAATTTTCCCCGGATTTTTCGCCGGAAGGTTGCGACGCGTCGTGCCGATGATTAAGGACATGAACGCGGCATTGATTCGCCGTGAATTGTCCAAAAGCCACGAGGGGAAGAATGCTTAACCACGAGAAAGACCTGTTCGCAGGATTGACAGGCTCTTGCCGGTGGCACACCGGATTATCCGAGACGCTCACCGGCCGCAGCTCACAACCACGCCAAGGTCGCGCCGGGACTTATGTCCTTTTGCGCGGACGTGGACTTTCTCGCGCCGGAGACCCAATCGCTTTGAGAACCGTGCATTCGCATTCAGCCTTTTAATAACGCGAAACATCATCTTCGACACAAGATCGACGGATGTCGCGCGCCACGAAGAAACAAAAACAATGAAAACGATCATCTATTGCACGGCCATCGCCGCCTCCTTGTCTTTGGCTCTGTCCGCTTGCGGCGGGGGCGGGAGCGGGAACTCGGCATCGACCACGGGGACAGCGGCTCCCTCATCTGGCGCGAGCGCCACGCCCGCGACAGGAGCCAGCGCGACCCCGGCATCGGGCGCAAGCTCGCCGGCCGCCACAGCAGCCATCAGCCTGTTTCCCGCCGTTGGCCCCTCTGCGTCATCGTTCACGCCGACAGGCGACACCGTCAATGACGCGATGGCTTATGTGAACGACAAGCGCGCGCAGGTAGGACTGCCCGCTTTTGCTTACCAGTCAGCGGTCGCTCAAGCGGCCACCGATCACGCCGTCTACGCCCAGGCCAACAACGCCCTAGGGCACTTTGAAGCCGCAGGCATGCCGGACTACACGGGAGTGACGCCTACCGACCGCGTGAACGCTCTGTTCCCGACGACGGGCGCGGGTGAAATATTCGCGTCCTCGTCGGGACCGTTCAGCAGTTCGACAGAGCCGATTGAGCTTCTTTTTGACGCGCCTTTTCATCGCTCCGTCACACTCTTTGACTTCGTCTATGCAGGCCCCGGCGTCGCGCTCTCAACGGACTTCTCCAAGCTCTCCGTGTTCGATGAGGACTTCACGGGCTACAAAGCGATCGTCCCCGACAACCAGCTCGTCGCATATCCCTATAACGGCCAAACGAACACAAAAACGTCGTGGTTCTCGAACGAATCGCCAAATCCCCTCGCGGCGTCCCCTCAATACATAGGAACCGTCGTCGGCTACCCGATCACCTTGTCGGGATCGAACAACGCGGCGTTCTCTAACGTGGCCTTCACGATCACCGACGCGATTGGTATCAACGTCCCTTGCGAGGAGATCGACAGTTCCAACAACACCGAGGCGACGCGGTTGGCTCTGTGCACGCCATTTCAACCCTTGTCCCCTTCCACGACCTACTCAGTCAAAGTCAGCGGTTCGCTGACGAACGCCAGTATCCCGACTCCGCAGCCGTTCGCTGTTAATTGGTCTTTCACGACGGCCGCAACAGCCAACGTTCCGATCGGAGCTCCGCTGCCGCCGACGACCACGACAACCACCGCCACTACTTCGACGACCGCCAACCAGAGTTCGACCGCAAAAGCGGCCGTTGCTCGCAAGCTAACCATCTACTAACGATCATGAGCCAACGTCCCTTCCTTATCTTTCTAGCCATAGCCGTTTCACTCGGCAGCTGCGCCACGCCATCCATGGCTCAATCAGCTTCCGGGTCCGCGCCGCTTGCGCCGCTGACGGAAGCCCAAGCGCCAACCTTCAGCATAGGCGAGCGATGGGAGTTTTCGTACGAGAACGCGCTCGAACCGCAAAAGAACGAGCGTTACTCGCAAACCGTTGCCAGCGTCGACGGGGGCCATGCCGCGCTCGCGACGAATGACCGCAAGACCGCGGCAGTGCTGCTCGACGCTAACGGCAATCTGGTGAAAACAGCGTCGGGAAGCTATGAGCCGAGCGACGTCAAGTTGCAGTTTCCGCTTTCGGTCGGAAAGCGCTGGTCGCTATCGTATGTCTATCGCTCCGGCACGTGGACATCCCAAGTTGACAGGACTGCAAAGGTCGTC
>Ga0153932_1000316_pt1 | contig 15477 bp, 15 predicted proteins | sample TSNJ016MetaG_FD_102273 | JGI IMG/M metagenome (GOLD analysis project Ga0153932, IMG submission 102273) | Attine ant fungus gardens microbial communities from New Jersey, USA - TSNJ016 MetaG | ecosystem: Host-associated > Fungi > Mycelium > Unclassified | place: USA: New Jersey, Wharton State...
AAGCGACTGAGCCATCAGGGACACATACTCCTCGAATCTCTTCGAAGTAGTTTCCATCGCTCTCCTCACAATGTGCTTGAAGATAAGCGAATCATGCCTTATTTTGTAACACAGTGGTACTAGTGCTGCCGCTAGTCATGCTTGCGCTCTGGGGTTTTCGCAAGGGCTGGACCGTGAAATGGCTGCCTGTCGTGCTGATCGCACTCGCCTTTAGTGCGACGCCTCGGGACGCGCAAGCCGCTTCATGGGACTGGCTCGATCTGTTCGCCACACACGATCAGCAAGGCCGCTGGGAGTTCGAGCGCGGCGACTTCAATGCAGCGGCACAACATTTCGATGACCCGCTTTGGAAAGGTCGCTCGCTCTATCTAGCGGGCAATTACGCGGGTGCGCTGGAAGCGTTCTCACGGCTAAAGAGTGCTCAGGCTTATTTCTACATGGGCAACACGCTGGCGCATCTTGAAGACTATCCGTCCGCCATCAAGGCTTTCGACAATGCGCTGGCGCTTCAACCCGGACTGCGTGAGGCAGCGGTCAACCGGGACTTGATGAAGAAGCTAATCGCGCAGCCTAAGCAGGAACCTCAAAAGGACGAAGAGGATGAAGAGGATGAAGAGTCGGACGAGGTGAAAATAGAAAAGAAGAAAGGCAAGGTCGAGCAAAGCACGATCGCTATCGGAGCCACACAAAAATATAATCATTTTGCTCGTGGACAATACCCCGGCGCCAGGAGGTTAAAGCGCGCGTACAAAGTCGCACAACTTTCTTTAGAATCATAGTTAAACGCAAGTCGGGAACATCCATGCCTGTACGCCACAACGCTGCGTTCACAGCGCTTCTCGCGGCCGCGCTCTTTGGGGCGACGACCCCGCTTGCCAAGACCCTTCTTGGCACACTTTCGCCGTTCATGGTCGCAGGTTTGTTTTATCTAGGCAGCGGCGTTGGTTTGGCTGTCGCTATCGCTTTCCAGCGCATCACGCGGACCAAAAACGAGCGCGCTAACGAAAGCCGGATTCAGTTGGCAGAAGTACCCTGGTTGCTTGGCGCCATTGCCGCTGGTGGTATCGCTGGGCCGGTGCTGCTGATGTTCGGACTAAGCCTCACGCCAGCGGCGACGAGTTCGCTCTTGCTGAATCTTGAAGGCGTCTTCACGGCGTTGATCGCGTGGGTCGTATTCCGTGAGAATGTGGACAGGCAGATTTTTCTCGGCATGGTGGCGATAGTCGCGGGCGGCGTGGCGCTCTCATGGCAACCGGGCGCGGCCGGACTATCCGCCGGCGCGCTGCTGGTTGCTGCCGCTTGCGCGTGCTGGGCGATCGATAACAATCTGACGCGCAAGGTATCGACGAATGACGCCATGGTCATCGCCTGCTTGAAGGGGCTGATCGCCGGATCGGTCAATCTTTGCATCGCCCTTGTGCTCGGCGCGCACCTTCCCGGTTTGGCGAAAACGGCGGCAGCCATGTTCACCGGCTTGGCCGGATACGGCGTCAGCCTGGTCTTGTTCGTCGTCGCGTTGCGCAACCTCGGCACCGCACGTACGGGCGCGTATTTTTCAGTTGCGCCGCTGTTCGGCGTGACGCTTTCGCTGATCCTGTGGACGGCTATTCCGGACCCGCTGTTTTGGGTCGCCGCCGCGCTGATGGTGCTCGGCGTGTGGCTGCATATTCGCGAACGCCACGAGCACGCGCATACGCATGTGTCGATGGACCACAACCACCGGCATCGCCATGACGAGCATCACCGACACACACACGATTTCAAATGGGACGGAAAGGAGCCGCACACGCACCCGCACCAACATGCGCCAATGACGCACACCCATGGACATTTCCCGGATATTCATCATCGCCACATTCATTAAGCCGCGGATTTCCTCGATCAGTCCCGCGTTGCATCCAGTGTCCAGTCGGCTCCGTATATAGCATTGACGTGAGGCAATCCTGCACTTGCGGCCTAAGGAGAAAAACCATGAACAAGGCAATGCGGAAAGCGATGTCGGCAGGCGTGTCGGTGGCGTTCTTGTGCGGCTCGGCGGCAGTATTCGCGCAGGGTGGCGGCAACGGGAACGGCGGCACGGGCGGTGGTAATGCGCACAGCGCGGCAACGGCTGGAATGACGCATTGGGGCGATCCGGTTGCCATGCCAACGAGTAACACGCCCGGCAATATGCAGAACCCCGGCATGGATAGCAGCGCTGGAATGAGCGCGATGCCGTCGAACGGCGCCAAGGGTGCTGGTGTTGCAAAGAACGTGCAGTGAGCAATGGCATGCGCAGCGTGCGCCGGACGCCGGGAATGGTGGTCGGTTGTCCTTGGCCTAGCTGCGCATCGACATCGCTATGGATTCGCTTGGTGCTAGTCGCCGCGAAAGGCTTTGGCCGAATACGAAAGTTGAATCCGGCGCATGGCCAAGACGCTAAGCATCATTAGCAATTGCAGCATTACTGGTGCGCGAATTTAGTCGACCCTATATGCCTTTGCCACGAGCATGGATTCTGTAATCCAGAGACACAATTGCGCTTGAACTAAGCAAGATTCTTCGGCTCCTACTTAAGAGGCGAGGGAGACGATCACATGCTTAAACCAATTGCATTATTCGCGCTTGTTGCTTGTCTGGGCGGCTGTGTTGTCCCGCCGGGACCGGGCTACGGCTATGGATACGACGGATACGGATACGGCGACCCATACGCAACGGATTATTCGGGGCCTTATTACTCGGGTTATCCGGCTGTCTACGGCGGCGGAATCTACGTCGGTGGCGGCGGAGGCTGGTACGGTGGGCACTACTACAACCATGGATGGAACCATGGGTACGGCGGTGGCTTTCACAGTGGCGGCCATGGCGGCTGGGGCCACGGCGGTGGTTACGGCCACGGCGGCGGCGGCGGACAGTGGCAGGGCGGTGGTGGCGGCCATAGCGGCGGCGGGCACGGTGGCGGTCGCGGCTAGGACGGCATCATCTTAATTGCGCTGACTTAGCCTGACTAGGCGGCTTCTAAAGCAAGGCATCGATTTCGCCGGACGGTTTATCCGTTATCAACTGTCCGGTGAAACTCTCCGCCGGTGCTAAGAGCTTGCGCTAAAGCACGGCTAGCAGAGCAAACGGCCAGGTGACTATACGCGCTGATTCCGGTAAAGCTTCTCTAACGTTCTCGTCCACCGGTCAAATTTCCCAGACCCTGTTTCGACCTCTTCGCAGTGTTGCGACCGAAAGAAACAGACGCGGATCATTTCCTCGATATCAAAACTCAGAGCGCCCTCAGTTATCGATAAAGGACGCTCTTTGCTTGTCTTTAAACCTCAGGCGTTACGGCAACCGCCGATGCGGAATCCTGGCTAGCCGCTGGCGTTGTCTTGCTAGCCGCGGTTGCAGATTTCTTGGCCGACACACGTTTCACAGCCGGTTTCCTGACTGCTGCTTTCTTCGCGGGAACATTCGCTACAGTCGCGTTTTTGATCGACGCTTTTTTAGCAGCAGCTTTTTTTGCCGGCGCCTTTGCGCTTAGCGCTTTCGCTGTCGATTTTTTAGCCGTCGTTTTCTTTGCTGCCTTCTTGCTCGCAGGTTTTGTACTGCTAGCTGCAACGGCATGACTATCGTCGTGGCCATCGATCAGGAATTTCGTGCGGTCCTTGACGTCCTTGATCCAAAGCGGCGGACGGGCCCAGCCGCTCCACGTTTCACCCGTCTTGGGATTGCGATACTTGGCAGGCAGCTTTGGCTTAGCCGCTGCTTTTGCCTTGACGTCAGACTTGGTTGATTTTCCTGCAGGCCGGCCGCGTCGCTTCTTCGTGGATGAATGCGCTTCAATATCAGCCGTGGTCAGGCCATGCTTTTCCATTAGCTTGCGGATGTCGTCGAGCACGGATTGCGCGCGCTTTGCGATCATTGCTTCCGCTTGAGCCTGCAGCTTTTTCAGCTTGGCTTGAATCTGTTCCAGAGTAGGCATTATGGTTTCCTTAAGAGTGTTTGCCGGCACTATGCCATGCGTTCTCTGATTTCGGAAGCGGCCAGTAGCGCCCTGTATTAAAGGTACGCACCTCTTAATACAGTTTGTTTCAATCTATGACAAAAAGACTCAGCTTTAGGCAGCGCGCGTTGAACGACAAGCGTTAGATCCGGCTTGCTTGTGGACTATTAAAAGGGGCGAAGCGCAGATCTTCGCCACTCGCGCTGCGTTATTCAGCCGCACGATTTTTGCATCGTTCGGATCTGGAAGTAAATGCGCAGGATATCGATGCAGTTTTGCGAAACGCTGGGATGACGCCGACTCGAAGAGAGAAATGTAGAGGTGCGGGTGAGCGGCCCCGATCTGTTCGACCGGCAAGCCGCTGATGCTGCTGTGTCATGCACTAGGATCGTGAAGACGCCCGCTAGCGATCTCTAATACCGGTGAGGCGGCGGCCAATGCCGTGGCGGCGGGCGATGATGATGGTGTCTCGGCGGCGGCAACGGACGGCAGCGCCGCACATAATGACCATGAACCCAGACGCGCCTGCATTCCTGCCGGGGCCGAGCCTCGGCTACCGCGGGAATGGCGGCGCCCGCTGCAGCGGTCAACAAGATGACCGCGAGAAATCTTCGCATAGGTGCTCCACAAAATCTGAACAGAATAGAGACTCGCCGATGCATCATCCGGCGCTAAAAACTAGCGCGCGATTTTCACCCTGAGGCGAGTTTCCTCAAGAGCAAAACGAACTACTTCTTCGAGGTCTTGGAAACCTTTGCTGTAGCTTTGACGGCTGTTTTCTTAGCAGGTTTCTCTCCGGCCTCAGCGAGTACCTTAGGCTTGGCAGCGGACTTAACCGCGGCCTTTTGCTTTTTCGGCGCTATGTCGTTGTCGGCAGCTTTGGGTTTGGCAGCCGTCTTGCGCGCGACTTTGCCTTCAGTTTTTGCGTCAGCCTTGGCGGTGGTTTTCCCTTCAGCTTTAGGCTTGGCCTTCGGTGCTTCGACGTTGTCGTCGCCCGTAGGCGTTGCTTTTGATTTCGTCTTGACCGGCTTCTTTACGGCTGCCGCGGCAACTGCGTCCGCTTCGTGTCCTTCCTGGGGCGGTATCAAGGAAGCGAGCTCCTGTTCCAGCAAGGCGCGTGCTTTTTCCCAATACTCCGTGGAGCGTCCTTCTGGACGACCGTCTGCTTCCCATAGATGGTATGCCTGCAAACGAAGCTTTTCTTCCAAAGATTTGTTGTGCATTCCATTAGCCATTTTGCGTGTTTGAGGGTTCATGTTACAGGAGCGTCGCTCCGCTTGTGAGCGCGCGGTTAGTTCTTGTCGCGCTATAAAAATGTCTTTTTTCCCATGCTAGGATGTCTCGCGGATAAGCTTGAGGTATTGCGATGACAACCTTGTATGACACCTTGTCCGTCCCGGAAAATGCGACGGCCGAAGAAATAAAACGTGCTTATCGGAAAGCGGTTATGCGTTGGCATCCAGATCGCAATGTCGGTCAGGAGCAGGTCGCACGAGCCGCATTTCTCGACATTCGAAATGCTTACGCCATTCTCTCCGATCCCGCGCAAAGACAACTCTACGACTCCGTATTTGCTGAGGAAATGAAACGGCAGGAAGCGCAGCGACTGCGTAAGGAACAGGAGCAGGCAGAACGCGAAGCCGAGTTGCGTGCCGCGCAGGAAGCGGAATATGCCAGCCGCGTCGGGTTGGCCATGCGCTTCGCGACGCAGGGTTATAACCGCGACGTCGTCCGCGGCGTGTTGCTGGCCCACGATTGCGACGACGAACTTGCGTGCCGCATCGCCGATAGCGTCCTTGCACTGCACGCATCAAGGCAGTCCGAGGTTGCATCGATGGAACCTGAAGCGGCCGCTTCTCCCAAGCAAGACGCGCACGATACGCCCAACGCGCAGCAAGAAGAGGACCCGGCGCCCGCGGACCGCGTCCGGTCGTTTTCCGATCTCTGGATGCCCTTCTGGAACGTGCTGCGCTCGTGACCGCGCGCCATGGCAGGTCGCAGTCTTGCTACTCTCTCTGAATCCGAGCCCTCGCGGCTGTCAGACTTTGTCTTGAGTTCAAGCGACATGCGCCGGCATATGTCTGGCGCTGGTCGCCGCAATAACAGCGTTGCAGGAACATACTGGCCGTTCAAACCAGCACCAAGCAGGCAATAAGCGAGATTCAACGAGCTAAAAAGGGCAATAAACCCAACAAAAGCCACGCGGCTTCAAGCCTCGCGAGGACAGAATTAAAATCTGCTGAAAGGACAGAGCGGTCCGGAGACATCGATGGAGCATTCCTATTTCAAATTGCTGCATCTGCTGTCGGGGCATCCCGGATGGGCGCTCACAGTCGTATTACTTGCCGCGTTTTTTGAATCCATCGCTTTTATCGGTACATTCGTTCCCGGCAGCACCGCCATGTTCGTGGCTGGCGCGCTGGTCGGTACCGGTACGCTTAATCTCGGCTGGGTGTTCGTCTGCGCCCTCGTGGGCGCCGTAGCCGGCGATGCCGCAAGCTACTGGTTCGGCTGCAGCCACAAGGACACCATCGCGAAGTTGTGGCCCTTCCGCTCGCACCCCGGCATGCTGACGGCGGGCAAGCGCTACTTCGAAGCGCACGGCGCAAAAAGCGTGATCTTTGCGCGTTTCATCGCGCCGCTGCGCGCGGTTGTTCCCGTTGTCGCCGGGATGATGGGCATGCAGCCCTTGCGCTTCCTCGTCATCAACATCGTCTCGGCGCTCGTCTGGGCGCCCGTGCATATTCTTCCTGGCGTAGTCTTCGGCGCATCGATCGAACTGGCGGGCGCCGTGTCCTTCCGGCTCGTTGCGGTGATTGCCATCCTGGTTGTCGTGACCTGGCTGACGTTCAAGCTGACGAGCCTCCTCGTGTCCCACGCGCGGGCGTGGACGGATTCCTCGCGCCGAAGCCTGCTGCTTTGGGCGCGTCATCATCCTGGCCCAGCTGGACGAGTAGTGCTCGGTATCCTGGACCCCAAGCATCAGGCCGCCGCGCTTATCGCCGTGATCTCTGTGTTGCTGCTGGCATCGGCTACCGTGTTCTTTTCGACGCTGCACGGCGTCTCGCACGGCGATCCGCTGGTTCAAGTCGATGTGTCGGTTTATCGCTTCCTGCAATCGTTCCGATCCTCATGGGGCGACTCGGTCCTGGCTGTGCTCGGCACGCTGGGCAGCGTGCAGACACTCGCCACGGTGACGTTGCTGGTCGTCGTATGGATGATGTTTGAACGCCGTTGGCGCACCGTCGCGTACTGGCTGACCGCGGTCGCGTTTTCCCAGCTGTTGATCCTCGCAATCCAGATCACGATCCAGCGTCCGCTACCGGGCGCGGTAGCGTCCAGCTTGCGCGCGTTCCCGAGCAATCACGTCGCGGCCAGCGTGGTGATCTACGGCTTTCTCTCGTTCTTGCTGGCGCGCCGCGTGGGGCCGGTGGCGAGGGTATTCGTCGCGATGGCGACCATCGCCATCTTGGTGTCGGTCGCGTTCTCGGGGCTGTATTTCGGCCACTTCACTTTCTCCGATGCTATCGGCGGCGCGGCACTTGCCGCCACCTGGGTCTTTCTCGTGGCGCTCACCGCCGTGTGGCGATACCCCGCGAAACCGGTACCTCGCGTCATGATGCCGCTCACCGTCCTGGTGGTGATTTGCGCGAGTGTCGTGTTGCAGTTCAAGACGAGTCTTGACGCGATGGCGGTCGAGCCCACGCGACCGCTTGTCATGATCTCGCCAATGCAATGGATGGACACTGTGTGGCGGACCTTTTCTTGCTATCGGTCGAGCATGGACGGTGACCGCCTTGAACCCATCACCATTCAGTGGACCGCGACGGCAGCGGAGATCAGGACTCAATTAGAGAGCCGAGGGTGGACGGAAGGATCGCATTTATCGGCGCATAGCATCTTGTCGCTCGTTTCCCCGGATGTGGCGGCTACGGCGCTTCCGGTGTTGCCAAGGTTGAACAATGGCGAACCATCGGCGTTCGTATTTACGCGCGCTCACATGAGTGCGGACGAGCGCGACGTCTTGCGATTCTGGCCGACGCAATATGCAGTGACGCGTCGCGGCGGACAGCCGCCCACTCCGATCTGGCTCGGCTCGCTCGTTCACGAACGGTTGCTGCGGCCGTCGTGGCCGTTCAACGTGTTGCGTCCGGACAAGCGGCTCGAGCCGATGATCGAAACCCACGGCGACGCATCGCCTTGGCGCGGCCTGGAAGTAGCGAATAGCGCGGGCTGCGGGGGTATTCCGGTGACGCTCGTGGTATCTGGGGAGCAATGAGTCGGCTAGTCTGCAAACGAGCGGTGAAACGCACTATGAATTGAAGCAACGGCTACGCAATGCCGAACGCTTCAGGAGGCGAGTACTTGATACAGATTCCACCCTCGGCAATCGAGAACTGGGGAAGTGCCGCAGTCTTCGGCAACGTGCTGCTCACGCGGCTGGGCGTGCCGCTGCCGGCAATCCCCGTGCTTGTCTTCGCGGGCTCCGCGATCGCCGGCGGGAACCTCGTTTTTTCTCACGTGCTGTGCGCCGCGGTGGTCGCCGCGTTGATCGGCGATGGCGTGTGGTTTTCCGCAGGACGTATCTACGGTCGCCGGCTGACCGATATGTTCGGGCGCCTGTCGCTATCACTTGATGCAAGCATGCGCACCACACGCGCATTATTCGAAAGGTTTGGCGTGGCGATCGTGGCAGTGTCGAAGTTCGTTCCAGGGCTTGCGCTCATCACGCCGCCGCTGATGGGCACCACGCTTATCGCGCCGGCCGCATTCGTTGCGTGGGACGCGCTCGGTACGGTGGCTTGGGCTTCGTTCTGGTTGCTCGGCGGCGCGCTGTTCGAGCGGCAACTTGGGTTGCTGCTGAGCGTGCTTCGGCCACACGGAGCATCGATACTCGACGTGCTGTTCGCCGCCGCCGTTCTCTACATGACGTATCGATACCTGCTGCGCTGGCGTTTCAGGAAGTGGCTGAGCCGCAGGATCGTATCGCCCGAACGGCTCGACCGGATGATGCGTTCCAGCACGCCGCCCTTGATTCTCGATGCGCGTCCAACGTCGGTTCGGCGTGACGAGTCGTATCGAATCCCGGGGGCGGTGCTGCTTGATATTGAATCGCTGGAGTCCACGGACGCGAGTCTGTCGGCGAGCAACATTGTGGTGTACGGCATGTATTCAAACGATGCGGCCGTGAGGAAGGTTCGCAAGCAGTTGCTCGGCAAGCACGTAGTGAATGTTCGTATCTTATATGGCGGCCTGGACGAGTGGGTGCGCCATGGTTATGCGGTGGAACCGCTACCACCGGAGCTAAATGTATTCACTGCATCAATGGCACGTTTATAGTGCGACACTCGATTGCCTTGATTCGTACCTCACTTCCTCGATCACCCATACGCACATTTGTATGCCTGCTTTAGTAGGGATGCGCCCCGCGCAATCTCGTGGCTAAATGAGCCTAACGATTCGAGCGAAAAAGTCCTAAGCTAACCGAAACAAATAAAGCAACGGACGGTGTCGAACACAAACGTTTGCGCGGCGTATACGAGAATTCAAAAAGACCCAGACGGGGGACAAGCTGACGTTGAAGTTCAGCGAGAGGCTACCGGCGACAACGCAACGGGATGGAATAAAAACGGCGTTCAACCGGTAAGTAAAAAAGCAGTCAGTGAAAACGAAGCGAATTAAATAGTTAACGAGGGGAGAGGTAGCGTGCCGGCGGCTGGGCGTGGCGAGACGCCCGGTCGCCGGACTCGCTGCATGTTTTAATTCCGGTTCAGCCAAGACACTTGAGCCGGGATGCTTGTTTATCAATCAGCTTATCAATTCAATTCAATTCAATTCAATTCAATTCCCGCCCGGACCTGGTTCCCAGTAAACATTTAACCCCATCAACTCGGTTAGGGTGTGCGCCGCCGTTTTCATCCTTTCTCCCACCTCGTTCATCGCAGGCACAGGTGCCTGATCGATGCGTTCTATGAACGGTGTGGTCAGCGAAGCAATGGCATGTCCGTTTCGTCCAAACACGGGATAAGCAAGATTCTTGACGCCCTTGACCTGACGGCTAGGCATGCGCGCGTGTCCGCGTTCCTTGATCCGTGCGAGATCCGCGGCAAGCTGTTTTGCATCGACCGGAAGTTCGCCATCAACGGGGACGTGAAGCTTCAGCATCCGCTTGCGTTCCAGCTCTTCCTGGAATGCCATCAGCACTTGTCCCGACGCGGTGTCGGTCATGCCGATCAACGTGCCCACCTTCAACGAAAAGCCCCAACGCTCCGGACTTTCCACGCCCGCCACGATCAGCACGCGGCCGTCTTGATACACGCATAGGTGGAACGATTGCCTGACATCGTTGGCCAGTTGCGTCATCAACGGCAGCGCGGTGGTCACCAGCGAGCGCACCGGTTGATGTCGATGCGCAAGCTGGAACAACAACAACGACAACACATAACGGTCGCCTATTGCGAGCAGATATCCGCGCGTCTCCAGCGTAACGACCATGCGAAAGATCTCTGCTGTCGTACGACCAAGCGTCTTCCCCAGGTCAGCGAGTGACAAGCCCTCTGGATGACTCGCCAGCAGTTCGATGATGTCCAGCCCCTTCTCGAGCGCCGGCGCTGAGTATCGCGTGTTGTCCAAAATTTCTCCTTGCCCAAAGCCACATGTCCACTCTCAACCGGTCTCAGCGTAGTGAGATCCGGCTGTTGCATGGCGTGATTGTAGACTCGCCAACCCCTTGCGTTCGACGCGATCGTCGATGAAAAACGCGTGAATGTGGACATCGGGAAAACACCGATAAAAATTCATGTATGAAATAGCGTTTTATCTTTAAAATGATTTGCATCGGTGGAAAAGTGGTCCGCAGGACGTGCGAGACACGCGATCCGCAACGCGGAGTGATTCGCCGCAACACGCAGCATGGGACCAGAGAAGGGAACGTAGATGGCTGAAGTGGCATTCAAACAGGTGCAGAAATCGTTCGGCGCCGTACAGGTGTTGAAGCAGATCGACCTGACTGTTGCGGACGGCGAGTTCCTTGTGCTCGTGGGTCCCAGCGGCTGCGGCAAGTCGACATTGCTGCGCGCGCTGGCGGGACTGGAAGGCGTGACGCACGGACGCATCCTGATCGATGGCCGCGTGGTCAACGACCTGCCGCCGAAAGACCGGGACATCGCGATGGTGTTCCAGAACTATGCGTTGTATCCGCATATGAGCGTGCTCGAGAACCTCACGTTCGCGCTAAAGCTGCGCGATTTGAAGCCTGAGGAAATCACGGCCCGCGCAAATCAGGCGGCAACTATTCTTGGCCTTCAGGATTTGCTCGGCCGATATCCGCGCCACTTGTCCGGCGGCCAGCGTCAACGCGTCGCAATGGGACGTGCAATCGTACGTGATCCTAAGGTGTTCCTCTTCGACGAACCGCTGTCGAACCTCGACGCGAAGCTACGCGTTCAAATGCGCGCGGAGATCAAGGCGCTGCATCAGCGCTTGCGCGCAACGACGGTCTACGTGACGCACGACCAGATTGAAGCGATGACGATGGCGGACCGCATCGTCGTGTTGAATGCCGGGGCGATCGAGCAGATTGGCGCACCGCTCGAACTCTACGATGACCCCGACAACCTGTTTGTCGCGAGTTTTATCGGCTCGCCTTCCATGAATCTTTTTACGGGCCGCTACGAGTCGCTAAACGATGGCGCGCGGGTACGCATTGGCGATTTCTCGATCCAAGTGCCCGTGGTCAACGCTCGCGATGGCCAGGATGTAACGGTGGGCGTGCGGCCCGAGCATCTGGTGGTGGCGGAGACGGGCGGCATTCCATTCAACGTGGATGTAGTCGAACCAACCGGCGCATCCACTGAGTTATTCGGCACGGTCGCGGGACAGCGCTGTTGCGTGATCGTGAACGGACGTTTGTCGTTGCGCCCGGACCAGGGCATCCGGCTTGATGCCGATCTGCATAACACCCGCGTCTTCGACATCGGCACCGGCCGCCGGTTGCGCTAAAAAGCTAGAGAAAACCACACGCAAGCCGTACCGCTCGACGTCACGGCACATAACAAAGGAGATGAATCATGGTTAGGGATTCGATGAAAACCGGCCTCAAGATCGCTGTGTCGGTACTGGCTTTAGCGGGTCTGGTCGCCACCACCGCTGCGCGCGCCGACAACGAATACAAAGGCTATACGCTGCGCGTCAAGCTGATTGGCGGGGTGCAATATGAAGCACTCTACACGCGCATTCCGCTGTGGGAAAAAGAGACCGGCGCAAAGGTTGAGATTGTCTCGCGCAAGAGTCACTTCGAACTGGATCGTGAGTTGAAGCAGGACATTGCTTCGCAGCATATCGACTATTGCGTGTCGTCGAATCATACGAATTTCTCGGCGCAATATCCTATCTTCCGTGACCTCAAGGGTCTGTTCCCCGCAAGTTATCTTGCGGCGTTCGCGCCTGCGTTGCTGAAGCAGTCCGAGGTAAAGGGACAGTTGGTGCAGATCCCACGATCAACGGATATTGAAGCCCTGTATTACAACAAGGTCGCTTACGCCGATCCGGCGAATCGCGATGCATACAAGAAGAAGTTTGGCACCGACCTGACGCCGCCGAAAAACTTCGCGGAGTTCACGCAGCAGGCGACGTTCTTTACGAAGGCGCCGAACTTCTACGGCACGCAATTCCCGGGCAAGGATGAAGCGCTGACGGGCACGTTCTACTCGCTGTTGGTGGCGAACGGCGGTCAGTTACTCGATGCCAAGATGCAGCCGAAGTTCAATTCGCCAGTGGGCGTGAAGACGCTCGACTGGTTTGTGAACCTGTACAAAGCAGGCGTGGTGCCGAAGGGTGTTCCAAGCTACGTCTGGGACGATCTCGGCAATAACTTCGCGTCGGGTAAGGTCGCGCTCGATCTCGATTGGCCAGGTTTTGCATCGTTCTATAACGACCCGAAAACGTCGAAGCTGGCCGGTAATGTGGGGGTGGTTCGTGCGCCGCTGGGTGCGGCCAACAAGCGGCCGGGCTGGTCGGGTTCGCATAGCTTCTCGATCACGAAAGTATGTGCGCGTCCGGAAGTGGCCGCCAGTTTCATCCAGTTCCTGACAAGCAAGGATTCGCAAATGGTTGAAGCGCGCCTTGGCTCGATTCCCTCGCGTATCGATGCACAGCAGGCTATCGTCCAGGAGTTCAAGACGAAGGACGATCACTTCATGGCGGACGCGGTAGCAACCTTCAGCCAGGCCGCGAAGGAAGACTCGTTCACCCCGCCGCGCGTCGCGCAATGGAATGAGATTTCCAATGCGTTGTGGCCGGAATTGCAGAAGGCGATCATCGGCGACGAGACCTCGCAGCAAGCGCTCGACAACGCGGCGAAGAAGGTCGCGGACATCATGCAAGACGCGGCGGATAACCAGTAACCACCGATCAACATGCAATCCAATACGCCTTACTCGATCGGCGGCGAGCCTGTTCTTGCCACACGCGCCAAGCGCATCCCACTGCCGGTCAAACTGCTGATGCCGGCGTTCCTGGCGGTCGGGATCGTGGTGATCCTGCCGCTGTTGTTCTCGTTTTATACGAGCTTCACGGCGTATCGCCTGACCGATCCCGACACGCTTTCGCACTGGATCGGCTGGCGCAACTACGAGCGCGCATTTGCGAATGGCGACTTCTGGGCCGCGTTCGGCCGCACGATTTTGTTCCTCACCATTGCGCTGAACCTCGAACTGTTGCTGGGCCTTGGCGTGGCGCTGTTGCTCAATCAGGTGACGAAAGGCCAGCGCGCGTTACGCACGGTGATGATGTTCCCCATGATGTTTTCGCCCGTGCTCGTTGGCTTCCAGTTCAAGTTCATGCTCAACGACAGCACGGGCATTGTGAACAACCTGATGCAGACGCTGTTCGGTGCGAAGTCGGCGTTTCCGTTTCTTGTCGATGCGAAATCCGCGCTTGCATCGCTGATTGCGGCCGAGGTATGGAACTCGACGCCCATCTTCGCGGTGATCCTGCTGGCGGGTTTGATGGCGTTGCCGAAGGATCCGATAGAAGCATCGAAGGTCGATGGCTGTACTTCCTGGCAGACGTTCCGCTATGTGACGCTGCCGTACCTGATGCCGTTCATTTATATCTCCATGACGATCCGTTCGCTCGATGTTGGCCGCGCCTACGACATCGTGCGCATCATGACGAACGGCGGTCCGGGCGGACGTACGGAATTGCTTTGGACGATGGTCGGACGCATTGCCTACGACGACTCGCGCATGGGTTACGCCAACGCGATTGCGTATGTCTCGGTGCTGGTGTCGATTCTCTTCACGCTCTATTTCTTCCGCAAATTAAGCGGCGCGCGCAAACACATGGGGCCAGCCTGAGATCATGAGCGATATGGCAATCAAGGGCGCATTCGTGCGCAAGTCGGCGATGTGGTTTGGCGTGTTCATCGTGATGGCAATCATCTGCTTGCCGGGTCTGTGGGTCGTTCTTAATGCGTTTCGATCGAACGTGGCGATTTTGTCGAATCAATCGCCGCTTGTTGGTGCGAGTTACACGCTCGATAACTTCAAGAGCATGTTTGGTTATGGGCAAATGGCGTCGTTGCCGATCAGTCAGTATTTTTTGAACTCGCTGATTATTTCTTGTGTGAGCACGGTTGCCGCGTTGGCTGTTGGTGTGCTTGGCGGTTATGCGTTCGCGCGCTTCGAGTTCAGGCACAAGAAGGTCATGTTCGTGGCGCTGATGTTGACGCGTGCAATTCCTGGCATTGCTTTGTCGTTGCCTATCTTTATGTTGTGGGCGTGGACTGGGCTGCTTGATACGCGCATTGGCGTGATCCTCGTTTATCTCGCAATGAATGTGCCGTTCACTGTGTGGCTTATCGATGGTTTTTTTCGCGAGGTGCCTATCGAGTTGTCGCAAGCGGCGCAGATTGATGGGTGTAATCGCTGGCAAGCGTTTTGGCGTATTGAATTGCCGTTGGCAAAAAGTGGGATTGCGTCGGCAGGGATCTTTGCGTTTCTTACTAGCTGGAATGAGTTCGCGCTTGCGACGCAGTTGTGCAGGAGCCCCGATACAAAGACATTGCCGGTGGGGTTGATGGATTTTACTGCGCAGTTTTCAGTCGACTGGGCCGGGATGTGCGCGATGGCCGTGATTATTATTATTCCCGCGATCGTGCTGACGTTTATTGTGCAGAAGCATTTGATCGCAGGGTTGACGTTGGGTGGGGTGAAGGGATGAATGAGGGGTTTTCGTTCGCACTCTGTTCAAGGTTTTTGGGCGGTTGGTTCGTAGGTCGTAGGTTAGTGGTTTGGGGTCAATGCCGGGTTGCTGCTTTCCAGGGTCTTCGCGCGTTTAGTGTTGGATGTTCTCTTTATCACTATTAGCCACTGCGCGTGGCAGCGCGTCATTTCTTGGTCCTTAGCGACAAAGAAACGAAGCAAAGAAAACGCTTTCACCGCTCTACCCTAAGTGTCCACAGCGTGCAGTTTCTATTCATGGGTGCCCCAAAAGCACGGTGCTCG
>Ga0153932_1000317_pt1 | contig 15347 bp, 17 predicted proteins | sample TSNJ016MetaG_FD_102273 | JGI IMG/M metagenome (GOLD analysis project Ga0153932, IMG submission 102273) | Attine ant fungus gardens microbial communities from New Jersey, USA - TSNJ016 MetaG | ecosystem: Host-associated > Fungi > Mycelium > Unclassified | place: USA: New Jersey, Wharton State...
GTGGTCAACGTCAAGTGAAGGCCGGCGGAAGAGGTAAAAAAGAACAGGAGGGAGAATGAGAAAAGTTAAGCAAAAACACAATGCAAGGCAACGAAAAAGAAACAATCAAGGGAGAGTGAAGATGCCCACCTCTTCTTCTAGCTTTTCTGCCCGATTCCGTTCGACTTCAAGCAGCTCCTTGGATTCTGCCGCGCGCGCTCGAGATAAAAGAACTTCAAGCTCTTTCGACCGGATAAGACATTCAAAATGTCGTTCTCGTAGTTCATACTGGCGGAGGACGTCTTTCAGTCGCTCTCGAACACTAAGAAACAATCCAGTAAGACGAATAATCGAGAAATTTCAGGAGAACGAACACCCCGTCAAATATGTCTTCCAACGTTTTCTTCGCCCTGATGGACATCAGCCACGGAAGGAGGGGTTTATCATTTGGGCCTACTCTTGTGGATCCTCGCTCCAACATTTTTTGAGTCGCTCCTGTTGGGGTTCAAGGTGCTCTTCCTGTGTGTCAACAACGATAATTTGGGTTTGATGTTCTGTTTTGGAGACGGATGGAATGAGGGCTTGACTTCACGCACCCATTCCTCGACATCCTCAGCATTCTTAGTGAGGTCCATCAGTTCAACAGCCAGAATCTCATCCTTGTCTTCCATATTCACGTCTTCAGGCGTTTGCTCATCGTCGAGTGACCGTCCATTATGTGTGAAAATGAACTGGAGATTGGGCTTGCTTGCAGAGCTTGCTTCCTTCGTTGCTTCGACTCTGGCGATGGTGCTGGAGTCATCGACCTTCTTGCCTGGCTCCTCCATCCGTTCTGTAAATGTACTGAACAAGCGAGAAAATTTGGTCTTGCGAGAGATCTTGAAGAAAAGTTCGGTACGGTAACGACAGATAACTTTGATGACGATGTCGGGCATCTCACGATATTTATTGTCCTGGAGTTTAGCTTTGGTGTCTTGTTTCGCGATATTATTCCGCAATTGCGACAGCTATACAAGTAGATGAGAGAAAATCAAGGAGAATCGGGAAGGTGGCGTACCTCGCTCTGTGAATCATCATACTCTTGCTTGAGGGTCTTGGTGTCCTCCTGGATAGCATAAGTAGAAATCGAGAGGATAATTGATGTACACACTCGTAGGCGCTTATTCTCCTAGATGCCGGACAAAAGTGAATTCAAGGAATGAAAACATATCAGTCGTACCTTTTGTAATTCGCGAGCCAAACTCTCGATCTTGGCTTTGCTCTGGTTCGCCTTGGTTAATTGTGATTTGGCTAGGACGGAGATGGGGTAGATTGGTCATAATGGCCGGTTGCCTCGTACCTGCGTCTTTGTCCTTGGTTAATTTCTGTTTCTCTTTCGCATGATCTCGCTCGGCGCGTTTGAACTCTGCAAACTGAATTGCACCTCCTGAATATACGAGATTTTATAAAGACTGAGCCTCTGACCAGTTCGAAGTACTTGGCGTGAATGGCGTTCTCTTCCATGCCCTTGATGGATTTCTGGGCCTCCTCGGCTGCGGGTATGTCAATTGTCAGACGATGAGGCAGAGAAAGAAGGCGAGTAACACACCGAACCGTCTCTCTTCCTCCTCCTCGAGGACCTCCTCCTCTTCCAGAGCGGCTATACGGTTCTTGACGCTTTCGTACATTGTGACAGGATCAACGGGAGGTTCATTCCGTTTCTTTTTAGTGGACTGGGTGCCATTGACGGAGGCGAGAGCTGGTTGTGGTGTAGCTGGAGGTCGAACGGGGGACTGGGCGATTGTCGGAGGCACAGGAGGAGCAGAAACAGGGACAGGAGGAGCAGGACCCGGGGGAGGGGGTTTGGCAGATTTGGCGGAGTGGCTCGCAGTTGTTCCGTTCATGAGTCCAGGCGAGACTAGAGGAGAGTTGAAAGCACGCTGGACGTCGTGCTTGAGGAGGGCCAAAAGAGACTTGATGAGGAAACCTATGTGTGCAAAGACAAAGACAACGACAAATTTGTATTTAGTTGTATGTGTCAAACCTGGAAACATTTACATTTACTGTCCGTAAGCTAATTCTATTCCGGCTTTGATCCTCCTCGGAATACATCACATTCTCCCATCCTCCTCAATTTTTTCTCTTCCACAACACGTGACATCCGCGTGTTCTGCTCGTGTCGTCAATGTTTTCCGACATGCGGCCATACGGTGTGTCCATGCTCGTCTCTCAACACGGCTGCTTGCTAACCTATTCTAGAACAAACACCACCCAGCTCTCCTGTCCAAAAGAAACTCCGTCTTTCATCACCAGACAATGCGTCTGATATGCAGCCAAGCCTTGGTTTTTCCAAGGCCATTGCGCTTTTACCATCGAGAAATTCAGATATCAAAGGCGATCCGGAAAATCCATTTGCCACCTCCCTGTTTCCAGGTTCTGGCTTTGCCTTGGCCTCATCGCATCAACCTGAAACATGGGCTCTATCGTCCGAACCATCTATTAAACAGGACCATGAGGCATGGCCTAATCCTGTGGGCTTCCAAACTGCCACGCTGGTCCCTGCCTCAACCTCGTCATCTGGTTTTGTAAGCCTTCGGTCAAAGACTACCCTCGCACCTTCTGCAGCTGCGCTCGCCCAAGCACAAGCACGACTGAAGGAGATTTGGGATGATCAGTCTGAAAACGCCAACCCTTTGGCTGGGACCAAGGACCAATTTGCGACTCAGGCCCAGACGAATGCAGAGCCTGTATCTCATCGTCCTGCTCTCCAAGCCCTGGATAATCGACCTCAGACACCCAGCACTCCAACACCAACTGGGTTCCCAAGGCCGTCAGTTCCAGGAAAACAACCCCAAGCTATTGATCAGTTGAGAGTGAAACAGAAACCTTTCAGGTCGCCCTTGCTCAAAAACACTCCAAAGTCCAGATTTACGAGTTCGCCTGTGAACTTCAGCACTAGCTTTGCTCCTGCAACCGTTATGACATCCCATGATCCAACAATACCCTCGACACCCCTCAGGCCCAGCTCGAAACTATCGAGCTTTCAAACCCCTTCCCGGGCTCCTGCAAGCACACAACGCACGACTCCTGCGCCTTTTGTTACACCTTTCAAACCTGGAAATCGACCTGGGGAACCTGGATGGGCAAAACTTCAAGCCTCAATACCAAAGGGAAGCACACGCTCCGTCACCCATGCCTCTACAACCTCCCTCTATGATCCTTCACGACGCCCAGAAGCCAAATCCTTCTTCAACCTTCGTAGGTCTTCTATAATGCCCTTTGCCCGATAAACATCGACTCGTCTATTTCAGGACCTCCAGCAAACCGAAAAACACTTGCTGAATCAAGATTACGCCCTCAGCAGTTTGATCAGGAAGATTTTGAGTACTTGAATATGTGGGTAATCAATCCTGGATAGTCACAGCGCGAATTCTGAATACATACAAAGAAACATACAAGAGCTCCGGCAAATAAGAACCCCTAAAGATGCTGCTCATTATTCCTTCTACACTGCATCAACCTCACCTCCGGCTCAAACAGATCCTCTTGCCCAGTGGGGTCCCACAGTTGCCTTTCAAGAACTCCATGACTTGGGTTGCACATTGATCACTCAAGCATGGATTGATAATCACTGGGGTCTGATACTTTGGAAGTTGGCTGGGATGGTTGCTTTAGATCCAGATAGTGAGAGTGAGTCAAGAACCAAGCGATGGTGTTGGCCAGAAGTCAAACGACAATTATCATATCGGTCAGTACCTTGATTATTGACTCTCCTGCCACTGTCTGATCAGAAATTACAGATATGAACGAGAACTTAATCAAGCGAGAAGGCCTGCACTACGATTGATCGCTGCACAAGATGTATCCGCCGCACGACCTCTGGCTCTGTGTGTTTCTAACATATTCAAAGCTGAAGACCATCGAGGTATCGTGTATCCGGAACTTGAGATTACTGATGGATGGTATCGTCTGAGAGCGAAAATTGATGCACCTATGTCGAGGGCCGTTCAAAGGGGTATCATACAGATAGGAAGGAAGATTGGTGTTGCTGGTGCGAGGGTAGAAACTTTGCTCAAATACTGAGAAAGTGAGACTGAAAGAGGTTTTTTTAGCTCGATTCAGAACGCAAAGAGCCGCAAGAAATTTTAGATGCTTATAATTCTGTGAAACTGATCCTCAGCGGCAACTCTTCTCATTTGCTTCCTTGGGATGCCAAACTCGGTTTTGTCAGAGGGCCTTGCATTTCCACAATGCATAGTCTGACGCCAGATGGCGGTTCGATTGCGGCTATGGACGTAATGGTGGTCAAAGTGAGTATTCGTATAAATCTGATCAAATGTTACTGAACCTGGTTCTTATCAAGACACATGCAATTGCATTTGTCGAATTTATTACGGATGAAGATGGACGAAAGAGGAGAGAAGGACCCAGGGGTGAAGTTGAAGAGATGAGGATGAATGAAGAATGGAAGGTAAATCTTTTCCGAGATCCAAGCAACCCACGTATCCTCATTAATGTCTTGCAGAAGAAACGCGATTGGGAGGCTTCCAAACTCCGCACCCAATTTGAAAAGAAGACATCTCGATATGAATCGTACATTGACAGGTTAGAACGTCGAGCAGGAAATCAATTTCATCCACCCAAGAATGGTGCGTCTACCGCTTGCCTTGCGAAATAAAACAAACTCATGATCATCGATCAGACGAGCCACCAGATCATATCGAGAGGCTGTACGATCAATTGGAGGATCATGAGGAAGCAATGGAAATGTTAAGTCGAATCAGCGCTCAAGATGCAGGTTGGCTCGCGAGACATACTCGGCAGTGTCTGAGGACCGAATGTGAGCATGTTGGAGAGGAAATCACTCGAGAGCTCGAGGTAATGTTTGAATAACTCGTTCACATCTTGCTTTTGAAGTGACGTTTATGGAAGGCGACGTGTCCCCCTAGAGATATTCGCAGCTTCAGGGTTATCATAGTGAAGGATTCACGAACATATCGACGCCCCGCTCATCGACATGCTCAACTCACGGTTTGGGATGTTTTGACGCTGACTCTGTCTGAAGGAGCAAAGCCTGGCGCGATTGATGTTGGCAGTCGTTTCTTGGTATATTCACTCGATTCTAGCCATTCGATCCCAGTTTTAACTTTGATTGAACAGATCACTAATTTGATTCCTCAACAGCAAGGTGCATGGATGGGCAATCAGCCTAACTCACAAATTTTTCTCGCTACAACTCGCGCTTCACAATGGCGCAAGCTGAAGATACCAGATTGACGCATTGCTATTGTTTTGTGCATTAATTCCGGAGATAACCTGTACCATTAGTCTCCCTGAATTCACTCAGAGAGACCATGTGATGAACAACTTTGTATACCCGAGAGCAAAGGGTAATGATGGGGCTCGTTTTATCTATTAAGACATACTGTAAGATAACTAACTATATATCCATTCAAGTATCTATCTTCCTGCTGCAAGCCCATACTTGCTGAAGACTTCATGGAAGTCGCCGGCGTCCTCATGACCCATGCAGACAAGAGTAGGTTTGCTACCGGATTCGGGACCAAAGATCCTCACAGCAACACGATGAATAGCACTGCTGTCAACCTGGTCAATTTTTTGTGTCATTTCCAAAATGGGAACTCTGCGTCCATGAACGAGAATCTATCCACCATTAATTATCTTCAAGTGTTGATGAGAAAGGCATCGACCTACCTGTCTACCAAGGTCCTCGACCGCAACAGTACGACTCTCTAGAGCCATCATCAAACTTGACTTGAGCTGATTCTTGGCCCTGTTAAGTTCGGTTGGAGAAATGGTAGTGTAAAGTAAAAGACTAAGTTGATGCACAAGATGAGGAAGTATCTGTCCTGGTGTATTGCCATTCTTGAGACCAGAAGCAGCAGGGACATAAGAAGCAAAAAGGCCAAACAGCGAAGAGTCGGAATAGATGTGATGGAAAGATGCGCAATGGTCAATTTGCGGATAGTAGTTGAGGATGTGGGTATAAAGCCGTGAGTACATTCCTTTTCCAGGTCCGCCTATAAGAGTAGTGTAAGAGCCATACGAATTGTACCGTTGTCTGGACGCACCTGCAGAAAAACTACCACCGCCACCAAGGAGTACTTGCATGACTGCAATTGTGTAAATATCGTCATCATGGATGCCTACACCCTCGTAAGCCACATAAAGGTGATTCAACTCGGCTTGGGGATCATGCACGAAACGGTGTCCACCCGTATATGTAGAGGTAGGACTTTTCGGAATCGCGGGAGATGAAATGACTTTTGGAAACAAATAAGAGGCAGCTCGTGTGAGGGACTTGGCGACAGAGGGAGCTGGAGTATTGAGAAGGTGTGTAGGGATAGAAGAATTGGCGATGGTACGGGAGCTTACAGATGGGGTTGTGCCAGTAGATTTCAGTGGTGAAAAATATCGGTCTGTGAGTTCGACGAGCTCTTCATGCTGCATACCAGCCCCTGCTATCACCATGCGTTCCGGTCTATACCATTCTTTCATGCCTTTGCGAAGGGCACACTTGTCAATATGATAGATGCGGTCCTCGGGGCAAAGCAATGAATTTCCCAGTCCCTTCTCTCCGTAGGCGACGTAGTGAAGAATTTCAGGAAGAACCATGTCCGGTTTGTTTTGAATCTCTCTGACTTCATAGAATGCAGCATCTCTTTGGGCCTCTATTTCTTCAGGGTGAAATGAGGGGTCGAGAACAGTGTCGGAGATGAGTGAAAGGGCAAGAGGTGTTGCTTGGTGGAAGTGGGATGACTGATACATGATAGACTCCCGAGAGGACGAGCACATAATCTGCCCCCCGAGGGAATGTAGTGCCGTAGACATCTCTTCGTTGGTCCGAGTTCGTGTACTCTGATACATCCAATTTAGAATGACGCGAAGCTCGTCATATAAAAAACAAACCTTGAAAGCCATCCTATCAAAGAAATGACTGACTCCTGAGATTTCCGACCATTCATAACGCGAACCCCCATCGATATAAAGACCAACTGAGGAAAAATGACCGAGCGTTGCCTCTGTTGCAACACGAATGTTGTTTGGAAGCGTCGTGATCTTTACAGTCGGCTCAGTAGATTTGATTGAGTATGAACGCTGCGCTCCATGCCTCACAGAATTGCGGACATGGCGAAAAAATGGGCTGCAGACTTTGCGCATTGCGTTGTGGCCGCTTCCAAACAAGTTCGAAATGTATGTGGATCAGAGGTCGGGTGTTCGAATCACCGTTGAAACTTTTGACTCATTGCGAGTAAAAATAGTTCCAAGGGTGATTCGAACACCCGACCCCGCGATCTGCAATCGCATGCTATAACCACTTAGCTATTGGAACCTGAAAACTTTTTTGTCTCAAATTGTATATATACGGCATATATTTTTACGATTGTCGGTCATTTTGTCTCACTTGATCGAGTGGTTGAGATCGAGTCACCCATTGTTTAAGCACCCGGGTCTACTGTACATTCACTCTAAGTCACATGGCACCTGAGCGTTGATAAAAATAGTGAAACCACTGGTCCTCAGCCTCCATCCGACTGCAATTGATCTCGGCCTGGTTACTAACTCGATCGGATTGATCAAACTCACGAAATTTGGCGCTAATTCCACCACGTGGAATCCCCGGGCCTGACAGATGAGCCAAAGATTGAATATCCCATGTGTTTAAATAAGAGCGGTGAGTCCTCCAATTCTTCCCACCTTAATCTCCCATAAACATGCCTGGTTTCTCTACGGTCGCACCATGGCTCAGTAAGACTGGTATCTATGGTCCGGTCACTGCTACACTAGATTGGTGCGAGGTGCGCAGTTCTTGATTACCTTTCCAATAAGTCTACTTAACTTGCTTTACGGTATAGGCGAATCACCAGTTCTCGCCCTACATCGCAGAGATGGCCAACTCAGTATCCAACTTGTATACTATAGGGGTATCCGTGGTCGGTTATCTGAGTGTCATGAAGCAATCGCTACCAAAACGATATGCCCTCGGGTACCTGGTGAGTAGCTAAAGTGCCTCTGGCTCGTCCAATCACTGACCCTCGATGACTCAGGGTATTGTGTTGGTCGGTATTGGGAGCTTCTTATTCCATGCTACCCTTCTCTATGAAGCACAGCTGGCCGATGAGCTTCCAATGATATACGTTGGCTCTATCGGTCTGTTCATTGTCTTTGATGATGAACCAGGCTATGGACTTCAGTCACGGCGGAGCAAAATTCTAATAGCTCTCCTTCTGCTATTTGATATTCTTTTCACCTGGAGCTAGTACGTGTCTTCTATCAATATACAATGTTGATGCTGATCCCAACCTTGATGTTAGCTACGTCTATCGGAATCCGGTATACCATCAAATTGTTTTCGCGATGCTAATATTCATTGCAGCCGGGCGGCTCGTATACCTTCTCAGATGGTCAGAGACTACCAAGCAGATACCCATCGTGGCGAATCAAAAAATTACGAAACTTTTTAGTACCGGTGCCTTGCTTTTTGGATTTGGGTTCTTCATCTGGAATGTGGATAACATTTTCTGTGATTTTTTGATACTCAGAAAATTGTCGATCGGTTGGCCTTTTGCGTTTTTCCTCGAAGGTGAGTGCAGTCATAATGTTATCATGTGAGTCTGATACGTCTGCAGGACACTCCTGGTGGCATATTCTTACTGTGCGTTCTTAACATTTCCATTCAATCTCTTGTGAATTTTATTTCTTTAGGGGGTTGGAACTTATTATCAGTTTGTTGGAATTCAATGTACGTCAAAGATTTCCTCGTGTTGTGCTACATCACTGATTCTATAATTTAGATGCGTAAGATTCCAGTAATCCACCCCTACAAACGATTTGACAACTTTCTAGTACTCTCTGCGTGAAGGACAACTCAACTGTTTACACCGTTGGATGGGAACATGGACTGCCATACATCGAGCGCGTGCATGTACACGAAGAATAGATCACTGTATTTCTATGCAATGTACTTAATAATCTAGATAGAGATTAGATGTTTGGTATACACTTTTTTTCCTGAAGTATCAATACCAAAGGACAATTCTGTGGCTTTTAAGCCTCGGAATTCAAGCTCCCGGTAATTTGCTCCCCTACTGTCCATTTTGCAAAGCCCAACACGGCAACGCCCTCATCTGTCGAGGATGGTGAAATCAATCCCTTCTGTTGCGACCATCCGACAAGAGCTTCATGCACAGGTGTATCTGAAAAATCACCGCCCAGCATCGTGAAGGGCTGGTTGTAAAGTGCCCCTTCCCCTTCACCCTTGATGCTATACGTTTCGAATCCCGCAACCTGTCGTGCAATTCCGCGCTCTAGTCGACCCAAGTCCTCTCGAAACGTCTCGGAAACAATGAGTTTAGGGAGTTTCCGAGACTTCAAAGCAAGTAATGTTAGGGAACCGATACGGCCCTGGGTAATGTCCCCGATAGATCCATGAACATAAGAGGAGAGTCGAAAACCGCGGTCGGTTTGTGGTGGGGAATTTCCGGAAACACTGACGGCTTGGCGCAATGTGATGTTCTCTCCTAGCTTAGCTATTGCACCTCGGATGGCGGTTCCGATGGTACCAGACGGCACTGCACTAGGATTGGTCTTGGAAAGCAGAGGCGCGCCCTGGAGGAACTCGAGTGAGCACTGTTGGAATGCGGCTTCTGAGTCTGTTGCATCAGCATTGAATGCTGCAGTGTGCGCAATGTCCGCTGCAAGACGCCCAAAAAGCTCATTACGTCCTACAAAATCGGTTTCACAGTTCAGCTCAACCATTGCAGCCCGAATCCCTCCATAGCCCGACCCAGTCGTTACGCCGACTCCGCTTGACAGGATGGAGACACTAACAAGACCCTGCGTGGTGCTCCTGCCCTGTACTTTCGCGGCCTTCATGGCACCAGTGGTGACAAGGTCCTTTTCCAGCCACTTCAATGCGGCATCGAGGTCATTGTTAGTTGCAGAGAGGGCCTCACGTGCTTTTGACAAGGAAACCTCAGTATGTTTCCTCAACTCTGCAACCAACTTGATTGAGGGTTTGACTGGAAGCTGTGTCGAATAGTAGCGCAATGGAAACCTGAAAGACCGACACTGGACATGTCTGTGAACGCGACGTGGTTTAGCCGAACACTTTTACTTATTGATCCGGTGATCCGGCAATCAAACAGGGCAAGTGAAAAGTGAAATTCACTTCTTATACGATGACCGCCTTCACAGCACCTCAGCAATTACCGCAGGACCTCCTTCTGATCTGCGAACTCGTGGATACCAAGGATATTCAACATGAAACGCCAAATCTGGCTCAAAATGATCAAGATGATATTGCAAGCTCTGGTGATGAGAGTGAAGAAATCGAGAAGGATTCGACTATTTTCAAAGACAAGGAGAGCGAGGCCGAGAAACCCATGTATGTTAAGATTCTCATTATGCTTTAACTTGACACATATCTCTCTCTCTTGTCAAGCCCCTCCGCGGAACTGAGCTCTGAACCTGACTCTTCCGACTCCGAGTCAGAAATGGAATCACAAATTCCAACATTTCAGAATACATTACATAGTTATGATGACGATGAAGATGGGGAAGCCCCTGCTGGAGCCACGACATACCTTCAGACGAAAAATGAAGTGGTTGATGTACCTATAATCATCCCTGACCTGGAAGCAGTTGGAACGGACGAAGTGCTAGAGAAGGTTGGGGAGGTGTTGTCCGTCGTTGGGGACATTGTAATTGTCAAAGGTCTACCATCAAAATCTGCTGATAGAGGCTCTGAGAGAGCGCTCGACTCTGAGACACTGCTTGTCTTCGAGGATCGAAAAGTTTTGGGTTATGTGCGTTTTAGTCCCTGGTTCTATCCTAGTTGTTTATGCATTATTAGCCAGGTATACGAAACTTTTGGACCAACTTCTGAGCCATTGTACCAAATCAAATTCAACCAGCAATATCCGCTCGACCCAGAAAAGACTCAAGTTGGACGCAAAGTATTCCATGTGCCGGGACGGAGTCACTTCATCTTTGTTCACCAGCTTAGACAGCTCAAAGGTAGTGATGCCAGTAATGTGCACGACGAAGAATCAGGAGAGGATGAAATAGAATTTTCTGACGACGAAGCAGAGGCCGTTCATCGTAGCCGCTTCAAGCATAGGTATGCCTACGTTTCTTGCTGACCGACCATCCACTGATCAAAGTAGACGAGGAAGGGAGCGTTCGAACTCTGTGTTTTCTTCAAGGCATTTGACACCATCACAGATGCGAGACCAGGATATGACAGCAGAATCCATGTTGAACAGGAGCGCTTTCGACGAACACAGTCCTTATGATCATCACGATGTCGGTCCATTTCGACCGAAACCCGAGCCATATGACGACCTATATACTGATCACAGTGTGCGAACGGGTGAAAGTTCTGGACGACCCAATGTGAGAAGCTCATTCCATTCAAGCGAGGGCTGCGGTCGTGGAAGAAGAAGCCGAGGGAGAGGGAATCAGCTCCATAATCATCCCAGAGCATCCTTCAGAGAACGTCACCAGCATCATCCAGCTAATGCTCCTGATCCAATTTTCGAAGCTTATGATCCTCGGTCACCCCAGGAATCTCTTCCCTCTTTGCTGCCGCGAAATGGTCCCGGATTTTACCTTTCTCCAAATATCAGTCATTCCTGGGGTCAGGATGTCTCCTCATCAGGATATCTACAAGACCATCAATTCTATATGTTTCCCAACCAACAGGTATCATACGCAACCCCCTCCACGTTCGTGCAACCCCACATCAACCCACGCTTTGCCTCCACGTTTGGGTTTCAGTTGCCGTCTAATGCACATTTGCAGACAGCAGTGTCGATTCCTCAAAGTTATGTTTCAGCAGAACAGTGGTCAAACCCTGCTTTGGAACCCTCGGAGCCTGAAGTCAAGAATGAGCCTGAACTCTGATTATGATTCATCCATCTTCTTCGACTTCTTTAAAGCTGCCCATGTAAAATCGTGACCTCATTGCTGTTCGTTACCGATATCCTTCACGGTCCTGGATTGCTCTGCACATCCCAAATAGATTTGCCCTAAAATTTGCCCGAAGGATCTTCCGTATGAATAAACTGAATCTGTCAGTAGCATAAAAGATTTACCGATGATGGGTTTATACTGCTATAGACATCGATCGGCAGCATGGCAATACAGCACAATCGCAAATAATATGGTTTCCTGTATGGATTCGGTGCACTTTACTTTTAGAGGCACAGGTGAAGTTGCTCCGTTAGGCAGGTCACTGTCGCCCAGGTTCATGAATTAAGGCTCTTCACAAAGTGAGGGAACTTGGATTGGATTTCTCGAGTTTTCTGCTGTGAGTTTAAGAACCATGGATCGCGAGGATCGTGCAGCCCCTCAGCCCTACGTCCACTCCTCTGGACGATACGTCAATAGTCTATAGGAAGATCCTTTTAGTATGACTAGACAGTGTCGTCTGTATGATTGGTCGGACAAAGATATGGGAAAATGCTAGAAACTATTTGATCAGTGGCGTTGGCAACGGTACTTCTCATATCGCATGACATGTGAATTCAACCTGACAAGATAAGGTGTAAACGGATGCGTCATACTTCTGGAAAAGAAGTAAGTGCATGAGTGTCTGTGAACCAGAACAGCATGTTTGCATGAACACCTGATATTGGCATTCCAGAGGAAACTGCTGCTTGGGAAAGTTTTGCACATTGTATCATCTTCGACAACATGATTTCGATTTCTCAAATTATGCTTTACCGTGGACTACACCTGGAACGGCAGATAGCATCACACTTCTCATAATATCTGGTAGGCCCTTTCAGGATATCAAACGTGGGTCAAGACTTGATACTCAGTGCCACGACAACAGGTATTGAACCGCCATCTGAATTTGTGTTTTGTCTTCCCATCATCATGATCATCGCCATCGAAATCGCTGTCAGGCAAGACATATAAATACTTTCTACTCCTTTATTGTATACCTCAGTTCTCGTCGCCCTCGAGAGATCGAGGTCAGTACATTTGCTCATCGACAATTTGGTTTATGTTAACTGTAGATTCGGTATCTTTGTATTCTTTGAAGCTCATTCCCTCTCAACGTGAACTAAAGGCTACCACAACATGCTGACCATTTGCATTGCCGCATTAAGTACTTTGTTCTCTCTCACTTCAGCGTCACCTCTACAGTCACCCGCCGGGTACACAAGTCTCTTGAAGAGGGACACAAGTATTTCTTCAGGGTGCTCGACGAGTGGGGCAGCGTCCTGCCATACCTCTGGTTCTGTCAACACATGCTGTACTGAGAGTCCAGGAGTAAGTACCATGGATTTGTTCAAGGGAAGTCCCAGTAGAGATTGATGCCTCGCAATAGGGGCTTTTGTTGCAAACGCAGGTCTGTAATCTGAGTAGGCCTCTTGAGTGGTAGTCTGAAGAAGCGCGTATGCAGTTCTGGGATACAAACCCATCAACCGGACCTTCCAACAGCTGGACGATTCACGGTATGTACTAACTTGATAATATTTTTTCTGCCTTTAACCCGAGCAACACAGGCCTCTGGCCAGACAAGTGAGCCAGAGCACAAAGCAGTGACTATGATCTCACGAAGATTAAATTGCCCAGCTGCGATGGAACATTCCAAGAGAACTGCGATCCTTCGCGTGCATACACTGGTATTGGTTCTGTGAGTACTACTTAGCAGTCAGATGTCATAATTTAGTGGTCGATGCTAGTTGTTAACTGCACAAGGAGCGAGTTCCACTTTATCTTTCATGCAAACTGTCAGTGATAATGGCTTGAGGGTGTATTAAAATGCTAACCGTTGACAGCACTGGGTTGATATCAACGGCAACAATGAACAATTCTGGGAGGTTGGTGCTGATCAATCGGTATCTTGAAGCCAGTGCTAATCACCGCAAAGCACGAGTGGTCGACACACGGAACATGCATGAGTACACTGGAACCTAGCTGCCTAGCGAGTGGTGCTCCGAGGGGTGCCGAGGTATGAGCGCACCCAATTTCAACGGTTGAATTAACGAAACCTTGCAGGCCGTAGCGTTCTTTGAAACTGTTGTCAAGCTGTTCGAGGTCAGCAGGTTTTCCTGCTAGACAGCTGAGGTTAATCACGAAATTCATAGGCGCTGCCAACCTATGATTGGTTGGCCAACGGAGGCATCCTTCCGAGTACATCAAAGACATTCACCCTCTCAACACTCGTCTCGGCCTTGAGAAGTGCCTCGGGTGTCACCCCTGCTTTGACTTGCAGTGGAACCACCCTCAACGCTATATCCTGGTACTTCAATTTAAAAGGATCAGTTGTGGATGGTGTCTTTGTGCCTATAGGTGAGTTTAAATGGCACACTAGCCATACTGATATTAGAAACTGGATAGACGCTCCGACATCTAGTTCGTGCCCGTCGTCTGGCATCAAATACCCACCTAAGTCTGGTTCTAGCACGCCGACAGTGAGTTTAGGATGTCTATCATATCATACCTCGGTCATAAATCTAAGTCTGTTTCCATTAGACAACTTCAGTGAGTCCATAGAAGGAACTACTCACCATCATTAATAACAAGAAACAAATCAGCCCTCTCCCACAGGTGTAAGTTTGGATTTTACAATTAGAATTCGAGGAATGGGTCTTGATCGTGGTCCGGTAGACTTCTGGGTCACTCCCAGCAAGGGCAACAATCAATGCAATCCATTCTGGGTCTACGCTAGGCGGTCTTCTGTCTCTCGGGACATGGTCTACACAGACACTAGCGACATTTACGTTGTCAGGATCAGCTTCCAGCTTCACAATGACGTCGTCGAAAGGTAACTGTGGCGTGAATGGAGGAAAATTAAGTTGTGGTAGTGGTGTATCACTGACCCAATTTTCTGCGGTGTGTATATCGGAAACCCATGAGTAGAAAGTCGTTGACAATAGCATCATCAGATTTCTTCTGGCGGTGCTTTGTTACTAGCTTCTGGAGGCTCTACGAGTTTTACGAGCGACGGAATCCCGAGTGGCTCGACTGTGTTTGATGTGTTTTCAGGGAGCTCACATAATCAGGATTACACTCTACAAATTGTGGGGGTCTAATTTCTGCCAAGGAGATAGGCGTTCGATAGAAGTATGTATGGTTGTCAAAATGAAAGTTTATAGTACGCACGAATGAAGTGTATTGGAGGAGGCAAAGGTCTTGAGCCTGAAAGATATCGTCTAGCGGTGCGTTGCACTTGTATTAAACGGCACCGGTATACAGTCGAGGGAAGAAGTAAATATTTACGAGAACAATAGTGGAAATAGAGCTGCCAGACAGTGAAGTCACCGATGGCTTGTTCCCAAATTGAGGCTTATTCTGCAATCTGATTGGCCGTGAAGCGTGGATAAACCTCCGTTCCTCATTTACCCTAA
>Ga0153932_1000318_pt1 | contig 15318 bp, 11 predicted proteins | sample TSNJ016MetaG_FD_102273 | JGI IMG/M metagenome (GOLD analysis project Ga0153932, IMG submission 102273) | Attine ant fungus gardens microbial communities from New Jersey, USA - TSNJ016 MetaG | ecosystem: Host-associated > Fungi > Mycelium > Unclassified | place: USA: New Jersey, Wharton State...
AGATATCCATGCTACCTCCTCGCCGAAGTCAGAAAGCAATGTGTGCGCGGCGCGCCTAATCAGAACAACATCGCTTCAGTTCATCCTAAACCTATTCGAATTTTTTTTCATGCAAATGCGTTGTTGATTTGCTTCGAAGTATTCCTAGCTTGGTGGAATATTTTCGTTCACCTACAATCAGTGTCCCGACTCGCGAAACGTTCTCCGTATTGGCTGCATAGCCTTGCTGTACAAGCCCCGGACCCATGCGGCATGCTGGCAGCCTAACCCCCTGACTGCTGCTGCCGGCGCTCAAGCGTTGCCCGCATTTATGCATTGAGCGCTTATGGTGCTGACGCGTTGCAGATAAGTGGCTGATATGCCGCATGTGTCCTGTAACCATGGTGCGCCACGCTGAGTTATCCCTGTGTTGTCCCCCGCTCATCCACATGCTCGTCCACAAGTTATCCACTGGTTATCCCACACCGGTCATCCGATATACGCGCCGTAGTGCCGGAACGATGCAACGCGTAATGCGTTTTTTTGACATCAGCATCTCCAATGTCATTCGGCAGCAGGCTAATGAACAGACTCGAACGTTATGCGCCTCTCTTACTAAACGACGCGCACCCACATCCGTTGACCGCTTGTACCCCGGCAATATCCCGCCTATATACCCGTTCGGCAAACAGGGATTTAGACTCGAAAAAAAAGCACTCGGATGAGTGCTTTTTTAGATGTAACAAGCGCGCATGAATGTTTTCCGCACGCGCGGTCACCGTGTCCTGCAATGCTGCAACTAAGTCAATCCAGCGTCAGTTCAATATCGCCGATCCGGTCCACCCGGCCGCTGATCACCCCTGGCCCGTCGACGCGTCGCGCGCCAGTGTACGAGCCGGTGGTGATGGTCCAGAACGGCTGGACCGTGTGTCCGTGAGCACTGCAATGGTTGACGAACCACACCAGCAGTTCCCGGGGATCGCCGGCCGGATTGCCGATGCTCGGCGGCACGATCGAGACGCCATCGACGGACAGTTCGAGCAGCGGGGAAAGAAAGTCGAAGTTAGGCGCAATCACGTCGTACGGCTCCATCTTGCCGACCACCAATGCCCCGTTGTTCTGCGAATCGGCAAGTTGTGCCAGCGTCGCAAGGTTCGGCCATTGCGCGAAGCGGCTATCGACCACCTCCAGCGCCACGGCCATGCTGCCGATCGCCGCAAACACTTCGCTGCGGCTGTAAGGTTCTTCACGCGGCGGTAACGCGGTCGAAAAACGGAACGCGATCTCCAACTCAATCAGCGCGCGGAAAAATGAGGCGTGCGCGATGCGCGCCGGCGAAGTGTGGACAAGTTCTGCATCGATGGGCGCCGTGTTCGCCAGTGCGCCGGGCGCGCGGGCACCGACTTTCCATGCGCCAATCCGCGCGCCGGAAAGGGTCAGAACTTCGTGCTGGATGGCGTACGCCGCTTCGGCGTCGGCGGGGATATCGACTGACTCGAGGTCTTCTATCTGCGTGCGCTGGCGGCGGGCCTGAACGAGCTGTGCGGCAAGGGTGGATCCGGTCATGGCAAGCGTCCTGTGGTGGTGATCGAAACGCGTTCTAATCCCGTGAAGGTTGAACGAAGTCCGCCCAGTGTACGGGGAAGTTGGCATGGATCGCGAGTTCGGGTCAGGTCAGCCGGAGTTTTCTGAGATGGCGAGTGCTTGTTGAGTGCGTCGCGGCGTTGGCGGGTTCTTGGGTTGACGAAGGGTTATGGCGGAGCCTGGTGGGAACGCTTCGATTGGACCCCTCTTGAAACTCGCTTGCAGGGACATACGCGCGGGCCGCCCGGATTTCCTATAGGCCGCGCGTTATCAGTGGTGTTTAGGGGCGGTAGTGAAAGCCGGGGTTAATCCGGCGACCGAAATGCGCCCCGCAGATCAGGTTTGCGGAACGCATTCGACTCAATCGACCTTCTCAACCGATCAGAAGGTTTGCCAATCACCGGTAGCCGCAGCCGCAGCTGCCGCCGACACCGCAGCCGGCCGTGGTGCGATTGGCCGTGCCACCGCCGGACGCGCTGCAACAGGCGCCTTGGCAGAAGATGCCATCGCCATCGCCGGCGCCGCGCGCCGTGGCGTCCCCTGAACCGCCACGCGCGACTTTGCTGTTGCCGATGATCCCGGCCGCGCAGCAGCATGGCTGACACCCGCCCCGGCCGCGCTGTCGTCATCGAGTTGAAATACCGCCACGGCCTGGCGCAGCTTCGCCGCCTGATCTTCCAGCGATTGCGCCGCTGCCGCCGCCTCCTCGACCAGTGCCGCGTTCTGCTGCGTCACCTCGTCCATCTGCGTGACGGCGCGCGCGACTTGCTCAATGCCGCTGCTCTGCTCCTGCGAGGCCGCCGCGATCTCACCCATGATGTCGGTGACCCGCTGCACCGCGCCGATAATCTCGTTCATCGTGCGGCCGGCTTCATCGACCAGCGAGGTGCCCGATTGCACGCGCTCGACCGAGGTATCGATAAGACCCTTGATTTCCTTCGCCGCCGCCGATGAACGTTGCGCGAGATTGCGCACTTCGCCGGCGACGACCGCGAAACCGCGCCCTTCTTCGCCTGCGCGCGCCGCTTCCACGGCCGCGTTCAGCGCCAGGATATTGGTCTGGAACGCAATCCCTTCGATGATCGTAATGATGTCCGCGATCTTCGCCGAGCTCTGGTTGATATCGCCCATGGTGTCGACCACTTGCGCCACCACGCGGCTGCCCTTGTTCGCGATCTCCGACGCGTTGGCCGCCAGCGAACTGGCTTGCCGGGCGTTATCGGCGTTCTGCTTCACCGTGCCGGTCAATTCGTCCATGCTCGACGCCGTTTCCTGCAACGCCGACGCCTGCTCTTCCGTACGCGACGACAAGTCGATATTGCCCGCCGCGATCTCCTTGGTCGCCGTCGCGATGGATTCGGTGCCCGAGCGTACGCTGCGAACCGTGCCGACGAGACTTGCCTGCATCCGTGCAAGACCCTGCATCAGCAGACCCATTTCGTCGCGCGAGGTGGCAACGACCTTGCCGCGCAGATCGCCGGCCGCAATCGCTTCGAAGTGTTCGAGCGCGGCGTCCAGCGGCCGGCCGATCGCGCGGCGCAGGGCAATCCACGAAAACACGGCGGCGGCCAGCCCGGCCAAGATCGCGATCATGCTCAGCGTGCGGAAAGCCGACGCGGCCGATTGAGCTGCGTCATAGCCTTGCCTGGCGCCGTCGAACTGGAACTTGCGCAGCACATCGTTGGCCGTCGACAACTCGCCGTAAGCGACCTGCATGGCTTTGGCCGTTTCTACGATCCGCGCCTGGTCATTCGCCCTGACGGCGTCATAGCCGCTGTCGATCACCTTTTGCAGCGCGAGGCGTTTGGCGTTGGAGGTATCTGCCAGTTGCTTTTCGGTCGGGTCTTGCGGCAGCTCGGTGTACTTTTTCCAGTAATCGTTGGCGCGGCCGCGCATCATGCCGCCGCGTTCGATGGTCGCCGCGACTTCCGGCGTGCCGGCCAGAAACGCGGCGCGGTCGAATATGAGCCGCTCGCGGGCCGTATAAAGCTCCGCGTTGCTGACCGCGTTAGCGCTCGGCATCTGGTTCTCGAACGTGTCGCGATACGACCGGTTCGACTGCGTCATCCCATAGAGCCCCAATCCGCCGATTGCCACCAACAGCAGTCCGAGAAATGCCATCGTCAGACCGAGACGCGCCTTGATCGTTAAACTCATATTCATGATTTTTCCCGGAGCTGCTGCTGATAAAAATGTCGACTCGACGCGGTTCTGGAATCGCCATTAAGAGCGGGGCCAGATTCGCCTGCTTGGACATCTTTTACGGCGTGCGCGCGGCGCACTTGAGGAAATTCATGAAATGTTATTTCGTCTAATGATTTACCCTGAGAACTTTAGGTGCGCATTGTTCAGCAAAGGATCGCATTAATGCTTTTGTTGTAAACGATTCAGTATGAATCGCGCCATCGTGCTTGATGAGCGGGAGGGGGAATCGGTTGAGGTTTGATTTGAAGAAACGGAGGAACGGGGAAGTGATCTTGCTGGAGACGTGGAACCTGTCTCCCGAGATTTCTGGTGCTTGCCGCGAATGGTGCGCGCGCATCGGAGCCCGCGCGCTAACAAACGAAACAGGGTTCCGCCGATGCCGGCAAAACCCCGAATGCGAGTGTCCTCTGCCTGCTTCAGGCCTTCTCGGTACGGCCTTGCCCGAGCGCTGCGCCATTTATCGCAGCAACAGCCCCGGCCGCCGCCTCTTTCCGATACACCAGCGGCATCACTTCCGGCACGACTGCCGTCGATTCACGCAGAATCATTCGCGGCGTGACAACGCGCCGCCGCGTGGTCGCAGGTACCTTGCCCGCGATCCGGTCGATCAGCGTCTGCGCCGCCAGCTCGCCGAGTTCGCGCACCGATTGCCCAACCGTCGATAACGCCGGATACGTGTATCGGCTCAATTCGATATCGTCGAAACCGATGATCGAACAGTCACGCGGCACGTTGATGCCCCGCTCCGCGGCTGCCCGCAACGCACCGACGCCCATCATGTCGTTGCACGCAAAAATACCGGTGGGTTTGAGGGTATCGAAGAGTTGCGTTGCTGCCTCGTAACCTCCGGTCGCCGAAAATGCGCTTTGCTGAATGGCGTTCGGCTCGATCTCGATGCCGCGCTCCGCCATGGCACGGATAAATCCGTGGACGCGCATTGCGCTGACCGCCGTGGCAATCGGGCCCGTGATACAGCCGACGCGCGAGTGGCCAAGCTGCAGCAAGTGCCGCGTCGCCAGATAGCCGCCCTTCTCGTGATCGATCTGCACCAGATCCGCCGATACACCTTCAATATTCCGGTCCAGGATCACCAGCGGTTCACGCGAACCGGCCAGGCTTTGCGCGAGCACCGCATCTTCTCCCGCCGACGCAATCACCAGCCCGTCGATCCGTTTTTCCTGCAGCACGCGCAAGTAGCTGCGCTGCTTGGCGGGATCGTCGTCGGAATTGCAGAAGAACATGCAATAGCCGTTCTTCGCGCAGCCGTCTTCCACCCCTCGCGCCAGTTCCGCGAAATAGGGGTTGGTTGCGTTCGGCACGAGTAAGCCGATAGTGAGCGTGTTGCGTGCCTTGAGAGAACGCGCCACCGCCGAGGGCACGTAATCGAGTTCGAGAATCGCGCGCTCCACTTTCAGCCGCACCTCTGCCGACACGGGTCGCGAGTTGTTCACGACATGAGACACCGTCGTGAACGAAACGCCCGCAATGGCTGCTACATCTTTGATCGTCGCCATACTTGGTCCTTCTCTCTGACTTGAGTCGTGCTTTTGCTCTTCTTGATTGGCCCCCGCAAAGCGCGTCCCGCTGCGCTGCCCTCTAGCCTTGCGTTGCCGGTTGCCTGCCTGGTCTAACGTACATCATTTGCCCGCGGCCATTAGTGCGGCCTTTAACGCAGGCATTACGACCGTCTGCCGGCGTTTTCCCCGCGCCGGCTTTCATGCTTGGCGGGCACCGCAACTTTTGCTGCTTTTGTGCCTGCTTTCATAACTCGCTACCCTGATGCAACTGCGTTCGCCGATTCACCGATCCACTGCTGATTCGCCGTTGCTCGATGGCGGAGGTGGAACGGGAGGCGGCGCCTTGGCGTCCGGGACGATAGGTTCCTGGAGGATTTCGTCGCGTTTCGCGTAGCCGGCAAAAGCCGCCGCCAACAGCGCGTCCCGCGACCAGGTATTTCTCTCGAAGACCCCACTCATCCGTCCCGCCGACATCACCCCGATCCGGTCGCAAATAAGCATCAGTTCGCGCAAATCGCTCGATACCACCACGAGCGCCCGCCCTTCCAGCGCCAACGCACCCATCAACGCATAGATATCGAATTTCGCGCCGACATCAATGCCGCGCGTGGGTTCATCGAAGAGAAGCACAGTCGAGTCCCGGGCGAGCCAGCGGCCAATCACCACCTTCTGCTGATTGCCGCCCGACAACTCCGACACCGGTTGCATCGGACCCGCGGCACGGATATGCATCGCGTCGATCTGTTTTTGAGCCAGCGCCGCTTCACGCCGTCCATCGACAAAACCATTGCTCGAGACCGCGCCGATATTGCCAAGCGAAATGTTCGCGGCAATCGGCTGCGGCAGCAGCAAACCCTCGCCCTTGCGATCCTCGGTGATCAGCGCAATGCCGTTCTTCACCGCGTCCGCTGGCGACGTGATCTTCACCGGCATGAGCGCAGCGCCTTCGTGCGCGACCGACACCACACCGCTATCGGCCCGGTCCGCGCCGTAGATCAGGCGCATCAGTTCCGTGCGACCCGCGCCAATCAGCCCGCTGATGCCGAAAATCTCGCCCGCCTTCACTTCGAACGACACATCGCGGACTACGTGGCCGCGGCTCATGCCGGCCACTTTCAGCGCGACGTCGCGAATCCGGCGCTCGCCCAGATCGATCCGCTCACCAATGTCGCGTCCCACCATGAGCGTGACGAGGCGGTCGCTCGTCAGGTTTTGCATGGTGTCGATATGAACCAGCTTGCCGTCGCGCAACACGGCTGCGCGCCCGGCGATCCGCCTTAATTCTTCCAGCCGGTGCGAGATATACACCAGCGCCACGCCCCGCTTCTTCAGGCGTTCGACTTGCTCGAACAGCAAGTCCACTTCGCGCGCCGTCAGCATGGCGGTGGGTTCATCGAGAATCAGCACGCGGCAATCGCCAATCAGATTCCGCGCGATTTCGACCATCTGCTGATGCCCGATGCCCAGTTCGCCCACGAGCGTATCTGGATCGATTGCGTCAAGCCCGACCTGCTGCATCGCGTGCCGCGCATCCTCGCGCAGCGCCGCCCGGTCGATCCAGCCGAATTTGAATCCCTTGCGCTGCGGCAAGCGGTTAAGGAACAGGTTTTCCGCCACTGAGAGCGTAGGCAGCAGGTTCAACTCCTGCATCACCATGCGCACGCCGAGCGCCTCCGCGTCCTTCCGGCTGGCCGGCGCGTAAGGCGCGCCGCCCAGGGTCATGGTGCCGGTGGTCGGATCGACCAGGCCGCCAACGATCTTGGACAGCGTGCTTTTTCCGGCGCCGTTTTCTCCGGTCAACGCGAGGACTTCGCCGGCGTGCAGGTCCAGCGTGACATCCGATAAAACCGGCTCCACGTAGGTCTTGCCTATCCCGCTCACCGTGAGAACGGGCGGGGTTTCCACTCTGTCGTCCATCCACTTCTCCGGCGACAAGCCGCTGCGCTGGCCACAAACCGGTCTCGCAGCCTGCGGACGTTGGGTACCCGAGATCCCGCATTAAGGCGAGGCTCCAATTCCAGAGCGGGTCCGGCCGCAATCGTTTGCAGCGGAACATGCTCGCGAAGCCCCGACTAGCCTTCTGCCGTCCCAATACCCAATCTACTTACCCAGTTCAGATACACGATTACGGGCTCCGCTTAGCCAATTCATCGAAAAAACGAGTTAACCGTCCCAGTCCTTCTTATCGGCAGCGGCGCCTGTTTCTTAAGACTTTAAGCAGACAAATTGAGATTCTATGCCTGAAATACCTATTTTTTAGTGATCAGGATAACCGGTGTTTCCACCACCCCGGACAATTCCGACTGCTTCTTATGCTCGGAAATCGCCTTCAAAGCCGTGTCGATGCCAAATACCGCCTGCTTCGCGGCGTACTGGTCGGCAGTCGCGAGCACCCGGCCATCGGCAAGCATCGGCTTGATGGCGTTGATGTTGTCGTAACCAACCACCTGCACCTTGCCCGCCTTGCCGGCCGCCCGCACCGCGGCCACCGCGCCGAGCGCCATGTTGTCGTTGCCGCAGAGCAGCGCCTTGACGTTCGGGTTCGCGTTCAGGATCTGCGATGCCACCGCGTTGCCCTTGTCGATTTCCCAGTCGCCGGATTGCAGCGCAACGACCTTCATGCCGCCAGTTTGCATCGCTTCCTTGAAACCGGCGGTGCGTTGCTGCGCGTTCGTCGTGGTCGATACACCTTCGATAATGGCAACTTCGTCGCCCGCCTTGAGCCGCTTGGCGAGGTAATCGCCGACTAGCCGCGCGCCCTTCGCGTTGTCCGGGCCGACAAACGGCACGTTCAGGCCCTTCGACTTGAGCACGTCCGGATCTAGCCGGTTATCGATATTCACCACGATAATCCCGGCATCCACGGCCTTTTTGACGACCGGCACGAGGGCTTTCGAATCGGCCGGCGCGATCACGAGCGCGTCGACCTTCGAGACGATCATCTGCTCGACAATGCGAATCTGGTTCGCGGTATCGGTTTCGTCCTTGATGCCATTGGTGATCAGGTCAAACTGGCTCGCGTTATGTTTCTGATAGTCCTTGGCGCCGGTTTCCATGGTCAGGAAGAACTCGTTCGCCAGTGATTTCATCACCAGCGCAACTTTCGGCTTGTGCGCGGCTTGCGCGGCGGCATCTGCTGAATAGAGCGATAACGGCAACGCGGCGCATGCGCTCAACGACAGCGCGACGGACAAGAATTGGCGGCGCAGCGCGGGTTTGACAGCTTTGTGATGTGATTTCATGCGGCAGATCTCCTGGTTCGTTTTGAGTTGTCGGATGTTCGGTGATTGGATGAAACAGGATGGGTGGCGGGGTGTTGAGGCTTAGGCGATATGGATGGGGTTGAAGCGCGCCGGATCCCCTGTGCGCGCTTGCGTGTTTTTGGCTTTGTTATAAGCGCCCTCGGTCCGATGAGCGTGGACGTTCCCGCTTCCGACCGCAATTGCTGTCGGCCCTGATTTTTACGCAATACGAAAATGCGGCGAGACTTCGCCGCCTAGCCGCCAATAAACGTCCGCATGCAAAACCGCAGTGAAATCTTCCTCAGCGCTGCCATGCCGTCGAGCGCTTACAGCTCGTCAACAGACTCGCCTTTCACCTTCTTGTCGATGATCGACCGTGCGTACTCAATACCCGCGCGCGTCGCATCGATAGGACTGTCAAACGCTTCCTGCTCCGGCACGCCAAACATCTCCGATTTCGAACCCTCGCCGCTGGCGCTGCGCGAAATATTGACGACGATATCGAAATGACGCGGGCCATCGTCCGGCTCGTCGCGTTCTTTTCCGCGGCGCAACGCCTGGACGGTGATTTCGAAACCCTTGTAGTGATCGGATAAAGGATGGGACATACGCAACTCCTTTCAGCGGTAGACGACAGGATCGCACGGCTTTGCAACGCTGCGCACGAAAGAGTGTAGGGAAAAACTGTGAACGCGCTTTGTCGAGGCGATGACACCGTTCACACAGATGTTGCGATGCTACAACGGCGGTTTTGCTCGTAGACAGCGGCGAGTGCCGGTCGTTGCAGGCCATGGAATCATCGTGCTCATGATCTCCTCAAGCACGCGGCACGCGGCACGCGCACGCGCGAAAACGAAAATTGTAAGCCTCTTGTGCGGAACCGTTGTCATCGGCGACAGAAAGCTTACAAAGCGCGCATCAGAGGGACACGAAGACGCTGGATCATTTTTGAACAATAAGAATCAGTAAAGCTGACATCTTCCGAATCATGCGGGCGCACGGTACTAATCGTTTATCCGTAGGTTCGAAACCGTACGGCATTTGTATGGCTTTTTGCCATAATGAGTTGCCTTGGTTCAGTAGTCTGACTTAGTTGTCTGAATAAGCCGCGTAGCAATGGCAAAGATCGTATCGATGGCAAAAACAATGGCAAACGCCGCAGCGGTATTAATACGTGCCTGAGCTTGCAACACCTCACCTCGTTTCACGACATCCATTTAAAGGGAGAAAACGCATGAAGATCCGGGCAACCATCGCAGCGCTCACATTGGGCGCCACGTTAAGCGTGACATTCGCTGCAGCGCCGGCGTTCGCCGATAACAGCCAGCAATCGAAAATGACAACCTGCAATGCGCAGGCAACAGGCAAGCAAGGCGATGACCGCAAGGCGTTCATGAAAGATTGCCTCTCGTCCACGCCCGCAGCGGCCGCACCGATGACCCAGCAGCAGAAAATGACGGCGTGCAACAAATCGGCGACAGGCAAGAAAGGTGACGATCGAAAGGCCTTCATGAAGGACTGTCTGAGCAACAAGGGCTAACCGGAGCGAGGTGACGCTCAATTGCTTGATAAAGCCGCGTGTATAAACCACGCGGCTTTTTTATGACTTTTTCAAGCGTAATTTGCCGATAAATCACGCATAGGTAAAGTCCCGAACACGGGAAAACCCCGCCCCGTCTTATTGCAGTGCAGCTACGGTCTTACTAACGCGACGCGCGTTTTATCTCATAAGATGACGCGAAGGCGGTCCACCAGAACTATTAATGCGCCATTGGTCCGCCACAGTCTAGCCGGCTTGCAGCACTGCAATGGACGGAGGCATTCAGGATGGTATGGCGATATAAAAACCGCTGGTTCAGGCGGTGGCTGGTCGTGATTGTTTTTTGGGCCGTTCCGGTCATGATCGTGGCGGCAAACGAGCTACGCGACCAACTTGCGTACGATGCCCAGGATCTCGCGCACTCTCTCTCCACATGGACCTTCACCGACGCGCAGCGTGCCGCTCCAGCCGTGTCGCGCTGCCATGGTTCGCTCGACGAAGCGCGCGCAGCCGGCTGCCCGCCGGATATCGTCGCAGCCAACGCCGCGAAGAACCAGGACGCCCAGCAGGAGTATTCGACTCGCCGCAGCGTGCTGTTCGGTTATCTATGGCACGCGTTTGTCGGTTATTGGGTTGTACCGGCAATCGCGCTGTTTTTGCTCGGTGCAGTGGTTGGGATCATTCGACGTTCCCTTCGGCGGCCGCCCGCAAAAAACGATAAAGCGAAGCAAACCGATGAATCCGCGCGAATTGCAAAGCCGTAAAAACCACGCGTTGCAGCGCGGAGACAACACCGCTGCGGGACTTTTTGCACTATCTCACGCAATTTTTAATTTTATTTTGACGGGTAAGTTTGACCGGAATTTAACGAATTCGGACGAGCTGGCCCGCCGTTTGCGTCCATAGGTTTTGTCTGTTTTGAGGGGCGAATGTTTTGCGCAAACAAGCGCTTTCTCACGCGGACGGCATTTCAGCCAGGCAGGTCAAAATTACCACATTGCATTTGCCTGACAGGGCGCAAGCCAAGCGGGGTAAGGCTTCGCGAGAATTCTGGACATGTTGCTGGCGGACGTGCTGTGTTATAAAACGCCATGCTGCAACACCAGTAGATGGGGTTTCCCAAAAAACCACGATGGAGAGAACGATGCAAAGACGAAACTTCATGATCAAAACGACCGCCGCGCTTGCAATGGGTGGCTTCGCACTGGCAGGGTGCACGACGACCTCGAACCAGGGCGCACAACAAAATGCCGGCGACGCGGACGCACGCCGTTCGATCGACGCTGACATCGACGCGACGATGCAACGCCTCTACGTGACCGCTCGCGGCTCGCGTGAGCTGGTTGGCAAGGCACGTGGCGTGCTAGTGTTCCCGTCGGTGCTCCAGGCAGGCTTTATCGTCGGTGCGCAGTACGGCAAGGGCGCGCTGCGAGTGGGCGGCAGCTCGGTCGGCTACTACAGCACGACGTCGGGTTCGATCGGCCTGCAAGCTGGCGCGCAATCGAAGGCAATCGTGTTCCTGTTCATGACGCAGGATGCCCTCGATAAATTCCGCAATACCGACGGCTGGTCAGTCGGCGGCGATGCATCGGTTGCACTGGTCAAGATGGGCGCCAACGGCAATATCGATTCGGATACCGCTACGGCGCCGGTCGAAGTGTTCGTGCTGACGAACGCTGGCCTGATGGCTAACCTGTCGCTTGAAGGCACGAAGGTATCGCGTCTGAAGATCTGATCGGGGTCTCAGGCCGGCACGCTCAGGCCCGAATCCTGAATCAAGCTGAATCAAGCGCGCATGTTAAAACCGCCCCGCAGCATGACCGGAAGGTCGTGCTGCGCGGCGGTTTTCTTTTTCGCTTTGTAGCGTAGAGCGCTGCTGCCGTTTAGCTGGTTGCGCTATCGATCAGCTTGAGGCGTGAACGCTTTTGCGCGCGCACGACCGCTTGATAAGCATCAACGTATTGCTGCGCCATGCGATGCGACGTGAAGCGTTCCTCGAAGCGCTTGCGCACACCTTGGCGCGACACGGTATGCAGACGGTTCACGGCCGCCACGGCACCAATCTCATCCTCGACGATAAACCCCGTCACGCCCTCTTCCAGCACTTCCGGCACCGAGCCGCGATTAAACGCGATCACTGGCGTGCCGCATGCCATCGACTCGATCATCACCAGTCCGAAGGGTTCCGGCCAATCGATCGGGAACAGCAACGCGTGGGCGCCGGAAAGGAAATCGGCCTTCTGGTCATCGGCGATTTCACCGATGAATTCAACATACGGCAACTCCATCAGCGGCGCGATCTCGCGTTCGTAGTACTCGAGGTCGGCGGCGTCTACCTTCGCCGCGATCTTGATCTTCATGCCGCAACGGCCGGCAATCCGGATGGCGGTATCGACGCGTTTTTCCGGCGATATCCGCCCAAGGAACGCCAGGTAAGTTTGCTCGACCGGCTGCGGCATGTAGCGTTTTTCCGGTAGCCCGTGATACACGGTCGTCAGCCATTTGGCCTGCGGCAACGGATGACGTTGCGCGTCCGAAATGGAGATGACCGGCGCAGTGTTGAACGTGTTGAAGATTGGCTGCTGTTCCGGCAAATCAAGCCGGCCATGCAACGTGGTCACGAACGGCGTGTCCTGGCGTTTGAACAGCGAGAACGAGTAGTAATCCATGTGAAAATGCAGCACGTCGAAGTCGTCAGCGCGGCGCCGCACCATTTCCATCAGCAGCATGTGCGGGGCAATCCGGTCGCGGATAGCCGGGTCCAGGCGCAACGCGCGTGGCCACACGGCTTCCAGTTTCGCCTTGGTTTGCGAGTCGCCTGAAGCGAACAAGGTCACGTCATGCCCGAGCTCTACCAGCGCCTCGGTGATATATGAAACAACCCGCTCAGTACCGCCATACAGCTTGGGCGGCACTGATTCGGTCAACGGTGCTATTTGTGCAATTCTCATTATTCGCGTCTCCACTCGGTCTTACGTCGCCGTGATGTTTAGTCGGTGATATTGATCGGCACGGGCGCCGGACGTCCTCGCGCGCAAAACTGGGCGCACAAGAACGACACCGTATTATTGGCTGTGGGAGCCTAAAAGTTGGCAAAACTTTCACTTTCACGACCCTGTTACAGTCGCGAAACACTCGAATATTGTCGAATTAGCGCGGTTTTCAAGCCGATATCCCGCTTTTAAGTAATGTTTTACATCGGCGCTGAATCTGTTGTTATTTGTTGCTCCCCGGACGTTTGCTCGCCGGTTGGTTCAGATTCACGCCACGCAGGTCACCGAGAAACGAGTCGCGCCAGACCCCTAGGTCGTATTTGCGGAGCATCACCATGTTGGTTTCGTAGCGCTCGCGGCGTTCGGCAAGCGGCATGGAAAGTGCCCGTCCAATCGCCTCGCTCATGCCGACTATATCGTGCGGATTCACCATCAACGCGCCCTTCATTTCATCGGCGGCGCCGGCGAACTGTGACAGTACGAGCACGCCGGGATCGTCCGGATTTTGCGCCGCGACATACTCCTTCGCGACCAGGTTCATGCCGTCGCGCAACGGCGTAACCAGCCCGATCTGCGACTCGCGAAACAGTGACATCAGCTTCCACCGGTCATAACGCTGGTTCATGTAGCGGATCGGCGTATAGTCGAGGCCCGAATAACGGCCGTTGATACGTCCTGCTTCGTATTCCAGGTTATGGCGGATTTGCTGATAGGTATCCACGTCTGAACGCGTGGGCGGTGCGATCTGGACCAGCGTGACATTGCCCCGCCATTCCGGCGATTTTTCGAGGAAATGCTCGAACGCCTTGAAGCGCTCGACCAGCCCTTTCGAATAGTCCAGCCGATCCACACTCATGATGAGCTTGCGGCCTTCCAGGCTTTGTTTCAGGTCCATCACGTCCTGGCGTGCTTCGCCACGCGTGGCTTGTTCGGCGATTTCGTCCGGGAAGACGCCGATGCGGTACACGCCTGTTTTCAGCTTGCGTCCGAACGCCTCCACTTCACCATCGGCCGTGGCGGTTCCATGTGCGTGACGGATGATGTAATCGTGGAAAGCAGCCTGGTCGCCGGGCGTCTGGAAACCCACGACGTCGTAGCAGCACAGCGACTTGACCAGTTCCTCGTGCGGCGGAATGTTGAGCAGGATTTGTGGCGACGGAAACGGGATATGCAGGAAAAAGCCCATCCGGTTGGTCACGCCTTCCGAACGCAGCGCTTCTCCAAAGGGGATCAGGTGATAGTCGTGGACCCAGATCACATCGTCGGGTTGCAGCAGCTTGATGGCGCGATGGGCGAGCCACGAATTGACTCGCCTGTATCCCGCGTATTCGTCGCGATCGTAGACGGCCAGGTCGTTCCGATAATGGAAGACGGGCCATAAGGTCGCGTTCGAAAACCCGCGGTAATACTGGTCGTAGTCCTTCTTCGGCAAGCCCACGGTGGCAAACGTGACCGCGCCGTCCTGTTCGAGTTTCGGTCCCTGGTTCGCGACGGTGTCGCTGACTACGTCGCCGCTCCAGCCGAACCAGACACCGCCGCTGTCCTTCAGCGCGCCGAAGACGCCCACGGCGAGTCCGCCGGCCGAGCCTTTGGTTTCTGTCGGAGAGGCTACTCGGTTCGATACAACGACTAGGCGGGTCATTACTGGCTTCCTTTTTTGCGATTCTGTTTCAAGGTGTGTGTATTGTTTTCATGGCCGCATCAATGAGCGCTATGCGAGCGTCGCGGCCATTTTGTTTTTCGCCGACGATCTTCGTTCGGCTCCGGGCGTGAGCGTCAGTTCAATTTCATTGACGCGTTTACCGATGCGTCACCCGTGCTTCATCGCATGGCTTCAATGGCTTGGCTTCGTGGCCCTTCACTGTCGCTTACTGTGAGCCCGTCGGCAACCTCATGCAGATGACCTCGCCTTAGCGCCGCCCAGCGGGATTGGTTGCGCCACCTCCAGGAGCGCTCGGCGCGGTGCTCGCTGCCGAATTCGCCGATGCGTCCGGGCCGTTCCGCTCTCCCCGGCTCGCCACCGGATCGGCTTCCGTATTGGCCGTCCCGCGGTGCACCGGCGGCCTGATCGTTCCGGCTGCACCGTTCGTGCCATCCGCGAGACTACGTTCGAGCGGCGGCACAAAATCGACGTGCTCCCCTTCCGGCGATATATCCGCGCGCGTCCGCGGCAGGAACTGCGGATACGACGATTGCATGAAGTTCAGCAGGCCTTCGCGGACCCGGCATCGAAGATCCCAGTTCAAGCCGGAATCGAA
>Ga0153932_1000320_pt1 | contig 15200 bp, 16 predicted proteins | sample TSNJ016MetaG_FD_102273 | JGI IMG/M metagenome (GOLD analysis project Ga0153932, IMG submission 102273) | Attine ant fungus gardens microbial communities from New Jersey, USA - TSNJ016 MetaG | ecosystem: Host-associated > Fungi > Mycelium > Unclassified | place: USA: New Jersey, Wharton State...
AAGCTCGGGCGGTGCAATGCAGGTTGCCCCCGCGACGCAAAACCAGCAGGCGCTTAACTTAGGGCAGTTCGCATCATCCGTCAATTCCTCTGGGTATCAGAAGTTTCCGAACGGAACCATCCTCCAATGGGGGGTAGTCACCGTTGCTAGTGGCGGCGGCGTAGCCACTTTCCCAATTGCCTTTCCAAACGCATGTTACGGCGTTGTCGCGACATCTAACGGTTCCGTATCGTCTACAAACTTCGCAGCGAATGTAGGTGCCAGTTCCAAGACTTCCGTAACTATCTATGGAACGGTTGCCAACACTGCCGCAGCCGCGTCATTTTCATGCTTCTACTACGCATTTGGGAATTAACCATGGGCCAAAAATTCGCAGCGTACGACTCGACCGGTGCAATCGCCGGTTTTTACGATTCGATCGATAGCCCGGCGCCCGATGGGCTGAACACGATCAAGATAACCGACGCGCAATGGATCGAATGCCTGTCTAATCCGGGTTATACGGTCTCGGGCGGTACGCTGGTTGCGCCGACGCCACCCACGGCGCAACAACAGGCATCTCAGAGTTCTAGTGCCTCCGCGCAGGCTGCAATATCAGCCGGTCTATCGATTACCAGCGCCAATACCCCCGCGCTAAACGGTACATACGCGGTAGACCCGCTTAGCCAAATGGACATCATCGCCATTGAGACAAGCTTGAATGCTGGAAAGGGGTTCCCTGGCGGTGCAACGGCGTTCGGTTATCCCGATACTTCCGGCGTGATGCATGCATTCACAGCGGCGGATTTTGCAGACTTCGCCGTCGCTGTGCGTGATTACGTCTACGCCCTCAAATCGGTGATCGCGGGGGCATCGACCACGCTTCCGCAATCTACTACCGCGATTGCCTGATCGAAAGGGGTTGCAAATAGATCGACAGACGTACCGGCTTAGGGAAGCCGACTTGCAATCGATCCTTTAGATGGCGGTGGCTCAGCAGGGTCAAGCATAGCTTGAAGCATCTCTATAGCTCGTTGGATAGATCCACGTTGTAAATCCACGAGAGTCATTCCGGCGTCAGATTCTAATCGGACGTGAAATGACACACTTTCTCCTTTCTTGAAAGGGAAGGTTCGGTCGAGCCATATGCCGCCACCATTCGCAGCCATATCAATCTTGTATTCGTAACCTTCGTTCAAGCCGTCATTGCTGGTAATTGGCATTTCTTTCCCGTCGATTGGTTGTTATAGCGATGCTAGTTTAGCCCACGGAAGGATCACCTCGTGATCCTTAAAGAAATCGACATGCGCCGCCCTGCTAAATGCTAGGCGGCGCTTTTATTTTTAATAATCGAATCACCGACGCATGAGCACACATATATGAACGCACTTTTCTTCGTCATGGGACACGTGGATGGCCGTCTGTTGCTGAACCTTGAAGAAACCGCAAACGTGATCGGTTACGAGGTCAGCACAGCGCATAGCAAGATTGCAAAAGGGGAATTCCCTGTGCCGATGCGCAAGCAAGGGAACAAATGGTTTGCTGATGCGCGCGACGTTGCCGCCTTTCTAGACGATATGCGAGTTCAGGCGCACAAGGTCTATGAGTCGCGGCGATCTACGGGTATGGGAAATTGACGAACGGGTCGTCTTCATTCGCCAACGCGCGCCAGTTGAAGTCGTATCGTTCTGCCTCTGGCAATTCGGGATATGAAACTCGAAAGTATCCGCCGATGGCGGACTCCATGCCGTCACGGCTACCGCCCACCCCGAGTAAATTTGCACTGTTGGAAAAGTCCTCATCCCGGAATTGCGCCGTTAGCATGACGACCAAACCGCAAATCGCATCAAGCAAGTGGTTGAACGTTGCCTCAGCAAAACCCGTTGCTCGGTTGTGCTTCGTAAGGTTGTACGCGTCGTACCACGGCAAGGAGCGATTCTCTGCGTCATTAGCCCAATTGCTAAACGGTCGCCTTCTGGCGCGCGCGCCGTGCCACGTCGGAAAGGCGACTTCATATTTGGATAGACCATGCGATGCTTCGATACGATGGTATCCAACCATGTTGGCCCGCTCCGTCAACATGACACCATTCTCTGTCAAGATAGCTTTGCAATTCGCCTCGACCTCGACGCACGCCCGCATCAATAGCTCGTGAATGCGAAAGGAGTGGCATGGTAGATTCTGGTCTGATGGCTCAACGTAGTCGAAGAGTTCTTCCATGTCTTTTTGGATTATCAGGAAGGCACGGACGTAGTGTTCTGGCGACTCAGCGTAGGCTGGATGTGTCACGTACTGCCCGTGCCCGCTATTCGCGTAGCTTCCATCCGCTAGCTGTCGGCAAGTGCGACGATAAGGGCGAGCTAGGGTCATATTTTTTCTCTTTCTCGATTCTCGCGGCGGCTTTCACGAAGTTCACGCGGCGGCTTGGCGAAAGTCCAAAAACGGTGCCATAGCTCGCTCCAATTCTAGCAAACCCTCTTCACTACCGATCCAGAGTAAATTTTTCGACTGCGTAGCAAACATCTCAAGGTACATCTTCGAATCAGACTGTTGAACCTTTTCTCCGATTTCTGCAAATGCGGTGATCGTGTTTGCCCGGACTCGGATTTCTTCCAGCATGCGCACTGGCTCACTATCAATGCCAAAAAGGAATCTTGACTCGCGAATTGCTTTGATAAATTGACGGCCCGCAGATACGTACTCTGCGCTCGTAGGATCGAGTTCCGTCAAAGCGTAGTAGTAATCGAGCGCCGCTAAATAGATCGAAAAGCGTCGGTCGTAAAGGTCAAGCCTGAGCTTATCGACGTTCGTTCGATACTGCCGATACCCGATGTAGGCAACTATCCCGGCGACGACTAGCGGGCCTAAGGCGGTCAGCGAATCAATGAACGTCCGTGCGTGCTCACAGGGCATAGGTGGTTGGCATATTTTCGTTCTCGGCCAGCGGCAAAAGACTGTAACGCCTATTGGCGTCAGCCTGAACGATACCACTCGCGAGCACTCAGAGTCACCCGTAGGCCTCCCGTCAGGCACCGCACACAATCGGAAGAGTCAACCGGGATTCTACGTTCGATGCCAACTGAAGGATGGCGTGGTGCGGCCAACCCGCTACGGACGCGGAGAAATACTTAGTATTCGCCTTCAGACGGCGCACATAACACCCTTGCCGCCCTTGCGCCACATAGAGCCAAGCCAACGATTCGGAAAACGCTCGAAAAACAGGCCACTGCATGACTGCATCAAACCACACGGAGCCGCCGTAACCATTCGGTAACGGGGTAACGCTCGCATACCACGCGAGCATTGGAGAATAATCATCTTTGAAGCTTTTAAAATTGGAATCCGCCTCTCATTAGTGAATGAGGTGTCGCACGGATTGATTGCGATGGCAAAGGATTTCAACAAGGCGGAACACTCCGTCGATTCCTTGCAATCGAAAATCGGCAAGATGGGCACTGCAACAAAATTCGCCTTCGGTGGCGCTATCGCAATGGGCGCTGGCGCTGCAATCCTGATGTCGATGAAGCCCGCCATTGATGCGGCGAAAAAGTGGGAAACCGCCAAGGCAAATTTCAGCCTTTTCGGTATGGACGCAGCGCAGAACAATGAAGCGTTCAAGTTTGCGCAGAACATGAATGTCGTAGGCTCTACCTACGTTGACAACCTGCACAAGATGACGGAGGCGCAAGGCGCGTTCCGTGAGTCGGGGTTGAAGGGTGAGGAAGCGCTAGCGGGCGCGAAGCTCGCAGCGCCCATGCTGGCGCGCTTGGCGGTCACTGCCAAAGCTAGCGGACACGAAATGTCCGAGAACGACGATAAGAACCTCATCCGTGCCATCGAAATGTCGGGCGGCCTGAAGGATGCCAAAACGTTCAACAGTCGCGCAGACGCAATTTTTAAGCTTGTCGGCTCGTCGGGCGGACAGGTGCATTACGAAGATGTGCGCGCGTTCTATGCGCGAGGCGGCGTTTCTGCCAAGGGATTGACCGAAGACGCGCTGATGAAATTTGAGCCGCTCATGGGGGAAATGAAAGGCACATCGGCCGGTACTGCGCTGATGACTTCGTTTAACCGTCTTAACGGCATCGTCAAGCTTCCAAACCAAATCACGCACGAACTCGTGAATGCGGGTTTGTGGAACGAAAAAAATATTGAATGGAACAACCAGGGCGGCGTCAAAAATATCAAGTCTGAGGGCTTGCTTAAGGGCGCTGATCTGCTGCAAGCCGACCCGGTGAAATGGGAGAAAGAAATCCTTGAGCCCATGTACGCAAAAATGGGCTTGACGACGCAGAACCAAAAGAACATCGAGAATGCGCGCTTGTTTGGTCGCACTGGCGGCACGCTGTTTTCTCTCATGCAGCAGCAAGCCCCCGCAATCGAGCGCTCGCCGGAAGCCATAAAGAAGCGCCTGGGCGTCAATGACTCATACGCCGACTTGCAGAAGACCAAGCAAGGCCAAGAGAACGCGGTCGCGGCGAACTGGGAAAACATTCTGACGAATCTCGGCACCGCGATTTTGCCGAACGTCAATGCTGGACTCACCACGTTCAACGGAATCTTGCAAAAGGTTGCGGACTTCACGCGGGACAATCCAGCGATGACAAAATCCATTGTGCTCGGCACTGCGTTGGCCGCCGTGGTGTTCATCGTCGGCGGGGCAATCGCAATGCTAGTTGCAGCGGTCGCATTTATTAGTGCCCCGGTGCTACTGGCAGTGACCGCAGTAACCCTGCTTGGATCGGCTCTTGTGTGGATATTCAACCTGATTGACTGGAAGGCAGCGGGCGAGCAAATGCGCGCTGGCTGGCAAGCCGTCAAGGATGGGTTCTCAAACTTCTTTGGCTGGCTAGGCGGCCTATGGTCGCATCGGCCTACGTGGATGGGTGGTGATGGCGGCAGTACGCCTACTACCCCGGAGCCGAAGACGGATAGCAGCGAAGCCCCGAAAACGCCGAACATTCGAACCGCTAACGATAAGAAAGCGACGGTCGTAGCTAGCTTGTATCTGACGAAAGACGGGCGCGAAGCTCTCGCAGAATCTACGGCGCAACACATCGCAACGGAAGGTTCGAAGGGAACCGGCTCGGGCAACTTCGATCACGGCATGACAATGGGCACTCCTGGGATGGGCTTCTAATGGCTGATGCGAATACCTCGAATTACGTTGCCTGGATGGTGCGGGCTACGCATTCGCTTGATGCGAAGCGCCAGAAACTCGCGCGGGAGGTGCTGAAGGAATTCGGCGTCCCGTTGCAGCCCGGCGAGAGCGCTAGCGATGTCTTGCACCACTTAGACTCGCTTCCTGAACATGAGCTACGGGCAGTCCTGGCAGGGGGCGGGAAGCGATAACCCAAGCGAGCGAAAAAATCCAAGGGTGGAAACGACAACGGGCCGCCCTTTTTCATTGAGCACAGCGAGAACAGCCAAACTAAATTTGGCTGTTGATCGCGTAACGATAAATGTAACGAAAAATGAACTTGAATCAAGAAATCACCCTAGCGCGGAGCGCAGCATGACAGCGCCGGTAGCTAATCCGAGTCGGAGACTAAAGATAGAGCGCATACGAAGGAAAATTAAGGCGCTGAATGCTCAAATGATCGAACCAGGGGCAGACGTGGCCGTGTTGCAGGCTGGCATTGTTGCGCATGAGGGCGAGATTGCGAAGCTGCGCGCTGAGGCTATACGGGAGACGTTGGGCAGCGAGCACGCTGACCGTTACTTGCGCCGATGGACGGGACGCGAAGGCACGGCCGCACGCACTTAGAAGCAGAAATACTCGACCAGTAAATTGTGCATTGATTTCGAGTTTGTTTCGAGTCGCTGAAAGCTTCGAGTGCCCTGCTTTCAGCTTCGCCTTACTGGCAAACGTTTTGCGAGGTTTTCCATACTTCGTATCGACCTCTAAATATTGCCCTCGGTGGGCATGAAACGTCCAAACATGAAAATCCCGAAAAGTAATTTTCCTGCATTAAATCAGGCATTTACCGAAACTCACGCGATCCGGGTCAACGCAGTACGTGATCTGTACGACTTTGCTGACCAGGGGGAGTCGATATGACAAGCTCGTGACAAGGTGGGATTCTAACGGAAAGCGCCCGCTCACAGGCAGGCGTGTCGGGTCGCCACAATTGGGGATTTGCGCGAATAATTATTGGCGCGCGGGGCAAGCGCCCTAGCCTGGTGGAGGCGTGCATCAGTACAAACGGCGTCAGCTTATCGCCGGATGCTCACGCGCCGTGCGCGGTCAGCCGGGCCGCATACCAGCGCGAGAACTGGTCGACATACACCTCAGTGAACGGCGAAAACTTGCCGGGCACGTATGCCGGGTCCTGGGTGCCCTCGTGCGTGATTTCAACCAGATGCTTGTCCTGCGCGTTGGTCGCCACCCAGACTTCCGTTAAATCCCGAATCGTGTAATCCACACCTTCGACTGCATCGGCGTGGACGAGCCATTTGGTGCGCACTAGCGTCTTGTCCGGAGCGAGCGGGATGATGGTGGAAATCACCGCATGGTCGCTCATGACGTGCGTCCACGAGTTGTGCGTCCAAAGGTGCGTGTCGCCGAGATCACGGCGCGTGAGACCGCCGAGCAGCCTGGTGCTGGCAACCTTTGTATCGATAGTTTGAGATTCACCCGCGCCAGCGATAACCAACTGCTGCGTCCTGAACTGCGTTACCGCATCCTCATCCAGCCACTCGAAGGCTTCGGCGACGAATCCTTCACGCTCCCAGCCCGCCTGACATTCGGCGTTGCGCGCCTTGTACTCGTCGAGCGCACGCCGGGATTCATCGCTGAGGTCATCAGGACAGAAACCAAAATCTTCAGGCAGGAACGACGCAGTCAACTCCGGATGGGTCGCCTGGCAGTGGTAGCACTCGCGGTTATTTTCTATGACGAGCTTCCAGTTGCCGTTTTCGATGAATTCCTGCTCGAAGGCAATCCTGGTGTTCTGCAAGTCGTACGGCGCGAAGCGCGGTGTCATTGTGGTTTCCAGCTTCGAGATGTCCTCCGGCGGATTCTCGTCCAGACAAACAAAAATGTGCGCTCCGACAATCCTGGTGTGCACCGGAATGAGACTGCGACAGGTCGCGTCGAAATCCTTACCCATGTGCGTCGTATGACGAAGCGTGCCGTCGAGATCGTACGTCCATTGGTGGTAAGGACACACGAGCATTCCTACCGTCGACTTCCCGGCTTCCTTGAGACGCGCCCCGCGATGACGACATACGTTGCGATACGCCCGCACGTTCTCGCCGTCGTCCCGGACGATGATGATTGAAGCCTTGCCGATATTTACGGTTGAAACATCGCCCGGCTCGGGAACGTCGGCAGTGACGCCGACCAGGATCCAGTGCTTATGGAAAAAGATCCCGACGTCTGCTTCAAACACGTCCTGCCGGCCAAAGAGCTCGCCGGGCATGCCGTGCCCCGGACGACGACTACGGATCAGCTCTCCATGGGTCTTGGTCTTCACTTCCGGCATCGTCTATCTCCAACGGTCAAGGGTGTAGGGACTTCTGTTGTTCCCGATATCGACCCAGTATTGGAGTGACGAAAAAGAGCGTCAATATGCTTATTTTTCGTTCTGACATTACTTTAGATTATGCAACTCCCCGTTTGCCTCGGTTGCTTTGCGCGACAACATCTTCCCGAAGCCAGTCAATCAGTCCGTCTATGGCGGGCGTGATGGTCTTCCCGTGGGGCACGACGACAAAGTACGCGTCGCTTACCTTGAGCGAGGCAAAGGGTAGCCTCACGAGTTCACCCGTTATGAGCATGTCTTGAACAAGGCGGCCCCATCCGAGAGCGATACCGTGACCGAAGCGAGCGGCCTGGACTGCGTCCGTATAAAGGCTGCATCGCAGCGCAAAATTGAGTCGCCGAGGCCTGAAATTCGCCGCCAGGAACCACTCCTCCCACCCCATCCATCCTTCCGAGGTCGAGTCAGATTCGATGAGCGTCGCGTTGGCGAGCGCCTGCAGCGATTCGGGTGTCCCTTGCAAAGCTAACCATGCTGACGAGCAGACTGGAAATACCTCTTCGTCAAACAGGAGCGTGGCGGTGCCATCGCCCCATCGTCCGTTCCCAAACCGCACCGCGATATCAATCTCCTTGTGCCGAAGGTCCGAGATAAACATCTGGGTGGAGAGGCGAAGTTGAAGCTGCGGCTGGGATTTTTTCAAAGACGAAAGCCTGGGCAGGAGGCGAAAATATGAAAACGCCGACGTTGCGGCGAGCACAAGCTCCTGCTGCACCGGGCCGCTGCCAAGCCGGTCGAAAACGCCGGCGATTTTTTGCATCGACTCGGCAACGACGAGGTACAACTCTTCGCCCTCATCGGTCAGTTTGATGGAGCGATGCAGACGATGGAAAAGCCGACTGCCAAGCGTTTCCTCAAGCATCTTGACCTGCCTGCTGACGGCCGCCTGCGTCACGCCAAGCTCGTGCGCGGCGAGGGTGAAGCTGCTAAGCCTCGCAACCGCTTCGAACTCGACAAGCGCGTTGACCGAAGGAATAAGCCGCCGATAACCCTTGGTTGCTGTCGACCCTGGTTTCATATCGCCAATAGGAAGAAGGTTGGATTGCGACGATTCTATCGTTCCGGGAGGACGGGAGATCAACGGCATGCTCGATCGCTGTGTGCCGGCAGGGAGTTGGCGTTGGTGATTGGCGAGAGTAACCGCCCTTCGCTCCCCGACCCCTTTGGCAAAGTCCCATTACAATCCAGCACTTCGATCCGACAACCGTGATTTCAGCCATGAAATATCTTCTTGCATTCACGCTCACGGCGGCCATCGCAGCCGCAAGCGGAATCGCGAAAGCCGACACATCCGTGAACGGCGATGCCGCCAAACAACCGTGCGCCATTGGCTATGTCACCGGCGTCGGTGGATCGGGACAGAGCGTTCGTGAATACCTTGCTACTCCGGACAGGGACAAATATCGCTTCCTTGTGGACAACCCGATCCAATGCCGGGTCTCTGAAGAAGGAAGTGCGTCAGGCTGTGTCGGCATCACGAGCCTTCGGCACGAAAAAGTCAGCGTGTACGACGACACCGACAGCGCGACGATGACCGTCGTCGCGCGCATCGAACTCGACCGGGGGACATACCCGGCGATTATTGTTGTGCCAAGGCCGGATGTACAGTGCGAGCAATAAGTGGCGTCACCGTGATGAATCGGTCGAATCCATCCTGGATGCTTGTTACTGACCTCATGCCTGTCCGCCCGGTGTCGCACTCGTCGCGCGCTGATCGAGCAGCCGCAGCGTCGTTGACGTCGGCGCTCGCTCGCTCCGTTTCGGCAAATCAAACACCTCGTTTTTCGCGAACAGCGTTACTTGGTTCTTAACTGAACTTCGTGGCGATTAAAGCGGCCCTTTGAATGGCGCCGCAATTTGCTCTAGCCAAATCCAATGGCTGGCAGTGTCTCCGATCATTAAGGGATGTGGCAGGTCGCGATCATCCCCGTGATCGGCGCAATTTTCATTCGCTCTAATTGTCTTGATCTCCTCAGAAACGACCTCCCGACGTTGGCCGTGTCTTGTCCAATTTTTTCATCTTCCTGACGTAGACCGTTCCGTCAAAACGCCCATATCCCATGGCTCAATAAAAGAACGCCGCGCAAACGTTTGCAAATTCATCTTTAAACACCCCACCTCATGGGAGGTCAGGGCAACCTAAATGCAACACTCGCTTCATTCGTTGCCATTCCTAAAGTTTTTCTGCGTGCAGTCGTTAAGTGAATCACCTGCTCCCGGATCCTAAAGTGCGAACTGAGGCGAGATTTGCCTTGTGTCTGCTCCTTGGACAATCACGGCTGCTGGGTACGATCCGTCGGTCTTCAGGGCTTTACTTACCTGATGGTCCGACGTTAACCATCACGTTAGGGGAATATAAGAATGCGCAAATTTTTCAAATGGTTCGTTCGCGATGAGCGCGGTGTCAGCGCCATGGAATATGCGGTTCTGGCAGGTATCGTGGCCGTTGCGCTTGGTGCAATGGCGTCCACGTTCAGCAGCAGCGTGAAGACCATGTTCACCACCATGTTCACGTCGATTTCAACGAACCAGGCCAAGGGCGGCAGCTAAGCATCGCTCCTGTAGGTTCGGGCTTTAAAGTCTGAACCTACACCTTCACCCACTGTTCGCGGAACACGACATCGTGCAACTCCTATCCGTTGCAATTCGCTTCGTAGTACTTTTCGCACTGCTATGGCTCGCCGTCGTCGACGTGCGGACCCGGCGTCTGCCAACCCGGACGGTTCTCGCAATTGGCGGTTTGTTTTTCCTCGATGCATTGATCGTTCGCATGTCTTTCGGCAACGTTCTTGCACATCTGCTTTTGGCATTCGGCGTGCTGATCATCTGTGCGGCGTTGTTCGCTGCGAACATGCTAGGCGGCGGCGATGCAAAACTGGCATCAATCATTTTTCTATGGGCTGGCCCGAGTCTGTGGCTACCGGCTCTTACGCTGATTTCCGTGATCGGAACGCTTGTGTCGCTAATCAGTCTTGCGACGCGGCATATGGACCAGGACCAGCATTCATCTCCCATGCGGGCACTGGCAATGTTTTCAGGCGCGCGCGGCGTGCCTTACGGGGTTGCGCTCGCACTCGGGGGCGGTTCAGTGATCATGCTGCCCGCTTTGCTGCCTTTGATTTTGACGCGATAGGTCGGCGTCCTTATGTCTAATATCATTAAATTTGCGATCCTGATCGTAGGAGCAATCCTTGTTGCATTGGTCGTGCGAGTGGTCGTCGTGAGCGCGACTCGACCGGGTACCGCTGTCATCGATCAGGAAAAAGTCCGCGGAAGTGCTGCAGATCTTCCGCAGGGCTTGCTGTTGCGAGACGAAGACATCAAGTGGATGGATGTACCGGTGAGAACATTGCCGCCTGGCGCTATCGTATCCGGCGCCTCAGGTGCAGTCGAACTGAAAGGCGCGCTGCTGCGCCATCCCGTGACAAGCGGCACTGTCATTGTCGCCGACGACGTCATCCTCCCGAATGCCCCCGGCTTCCTTGCCGCGACGCTCAAGCCTGAAATGCGTGCCGTATCGGTGGCCGTCGACGATGTCTCCGGCAATGCCGGGCTAATTCAACCGGGCGACTACGTGGACCTGTTGCTCACGCAGCAAATGGACCGGAAGACGGATTCACCCGATCTGGCGGTATCGAGTGAAACCGTCGTCGAGCATGTTCGCGTGCTGGCATCCGGCTCCGATATCAACCGGCCGAAAAGCGGAGACGCGACAGAACGCAACGATCGCGTTCGAACCGTGACGCTCGAAGTGACACCGCACATGGGCGAGGTCGTCGCGGTGGCCGCCCGGCTTGGCAGCTTATCACTGGCTTTGCGCAGCTTTGCGACGGTGTCGCGCGACCCCTATGCGCTCGCATCGGGGCCCACCGCCGCCTCTGCCGCCGGCGATGCACCGCGCGCACCCGTCTGGGCCGGCGATATTTCCCGTGCGTTGCGTGACCTGCCCAGGGCGCATCCGGTCGCGGTCAAGGCAGCCGGACCGGCGATGCCGGCTATGCCGAAATCGGTGACCGTCTATAGAGGCTCCGAAAAGGCTGACTCGACAGCGAGCGTTGCCCAAGGCGGAGGTGATGCGGTGCCGCCGCTCCCGGCCCTCGCCACGCCGAGGTGATCTCATGCAACCCGTTCGACACAGCACCCATTCGCCAGGACAGGAAGTCATGACTCTGCCGTTCAGTTCGCATGCCGGCATAACGAGGCTCTCGGCATGTACCTTGTGCGCAGCGGCTTTGATCGTCGCAGCGCCGGCGCACGCTGCACAGCCGCGGCTATCGGCCAATGCCGCGAACGCTGCCAATGCAGCCCCCGAAGCACCGGCCACTACTCAGGTTACCCTCGATATCGCCGCCGGCAAGGGCACGCTCGTGCGTCTCAACGAAGATGCGACCTCGGTGTTCGTGGCAGACCCGGCGATCGCCGATGTTCACGTCCCTTCACCGAGGGCGGTGTTCGTGCTGGGCAAGAAGGCCGGCACCACGACGCTCTATGTGCTCGGCGCGAACAACAAGACGCTGCTGCAGCGCTCGATCGTGGTCGGGCGCGACATGGACGCGCTGCACAGCATGGTGAGCGCGCGGTTTCCATCGATGAATCTGCAATTGAGCACGGGCAATGGATCATTGCAAGTGTCAGGACAGGCCGCCAACGCCGCCGATGCCGACGCCGTGGTGCAATCGCTCACGCCGTATCTGGCGGACAAGGAAGTGCTGGTCAATCGCATGACGATCGATCGTCCGCAGCAAGTGCAATTGCGCGTACGCATCACTGAGGTCGACCGGAATGTCACGCAGCAGCTCGGCATCAACTGGCAGGCGATGGGAAATGCAGCCGGGAATTTCTTCGGCGGCATCTATAGCGGCCGGCCCATCTACAACCTGTCGCAGCCGCTAACCGGCGCGAACGGCCAAGTCGGTTATCCCGTCAATCTGCCGAGCAACAATGCCTATTCGCTATTCGGTCAATTCAGGACCGGCAGCACGGACATTCAGGCCCTGGTCGACGCGTTGAACCAGGAGGGCCTGGTCACCGTGCTCGCCGAGCCAAGTCTCGTTGCACTGTCAGGCCAGACCGCCAGCTTCCTTGCAGGCGGCGAGTTCCCGATCCCCGTGTCGCAAGTCAACGGTGCGATTTCTGTCGAGTTCAAGCAGTTCGGCGTCAAGCTCGACTTCACCCCGACTGTGTTGAGCGAAGGCCGCATCAGTCTCAAGGTCCGTCCGGAAGTGAGCCAGATCGATACGACAGTGAGCGTAACGACCGGTGGCATCACGGTCCCGGGCCTGAGCGTGCGTCGCGCCGATACAACCGTCGAACTGGCGAGCGGCCAAAGCTTCGCGATCGGCGGGCTGCTTCAAAGCAATACGACCGACATCATTTCGCAGGTTCCGGGCATGGGTTCCATTCCGATCCTGGGCAAGCTCTTCTCGTCGACCAACTATCAGAACAACAAGACCGAACTGGTGATCATGGTGACGCCCTATCTGGTCGAGCCGACCGACCCCGGCAAGCTGCGCACACCGCTCGAATCGCTCGTGTCGCCCAGCAATGACGTGGAATACAGCTTCCAGCAACATCGGACAGCCGGCGCGTCCTCGCAGGTCGCAGAGCCACGTCTCGTCGGCGCGGCCGGATATGTTTATTGAGCCGGATGCCATGAACTCCACAAAAATCCTGACCCTCCTTCTTGTCTGTGCAATCACCACGGGTGTCAGTGGCTGCTTCAAGCCGCCACGCGACATGCCCGACCAGTCGGTGATCGGCTTCGACGGTAAAAATGCAGTACCGCCGGACTGCACCGAGCTTGCTCGCGGCTCGGTGTTGACCGACGCAGGCTGGCACCGCCCCTCCATGCAGTGGGGTTGCGCGACGTACACCAACCTCGCCGCCCAGGTCGCCCATCCGAAAGACCTCGTGGCGCCGGGAAAACTCGCGCCAGCCGATGCCGCCGTTGCAGCGAGCGCCGTGCGCCGTTATGAAACCGGCCATGTGATTCCGCTCGACACGACCACGTCGCGCGATTCCAAGTGATGCGCTCAACCTTCATTGAACACACGCCATGAGCACGACAGGGTTCAACTTGACGAAAACCGGCACCGGGGTGCGGGTCGCGGACTTCATCGCCTTCGTCTCCGACCGGGCAACCGAGCGGGTCCTGAAGACCTTCGTTCTCGAGCAGGCAATGCCTCATGTGCATGTCGTGATCGGGGGGATTGACGACGCCATCGCGTATGTCTCGAAACTCGATCGATCGCCGCTCTTCCTGTTGGTCGACCTGCATAACTCTGCGATGCCGCTTTCCGACCTCGCCCGCCTCTCGGAGGTATGCGAACCGTCGGTTCAGGTCGTCGCGCTCGGCGATCGTAACGACGTCGGCCTGTTTCGCAGCCTGTTGAAAATCGGTGTGCGCGACTATCTCGTGAAACCGCTGACCGTCGAGCTGCTCAAGAGAACCATCAATGTCGACGATGGCAAGATCAGCCCGATCGCGACCGCGCGGATCGGCAAGACAATCGTGTTCACCGGGACGCGCGGAGGCGTGGGTGTCACGACAATCGCGTTGAATCTCGCGCGCCATCTCGCCGATGAAACCCACAGGCGGGTCGCCTATATCGACTTGAACCTGAACGGGGGCGCCGCCAACAGCATGCTCGGCACGACGAGCAACAACGGCTTGAACGACGTCCTGCAGAATGTGCATCGGCTCGATCCGCAATACGTCGAACGCACGCTCGTCGCGAAGGGCAGCCGGCTTTTCGTATTGTCGGCCGAGATGGACCTCGACGCTGCACACTCTTATCAGGCAGGAGCACTGAAGCGCGTACTGCAATTGCTGTGTGACAGTTTTCACTATGTATTGCTCGACATCAGCAACCCCGTTGATCCGCTTGCGGTAGAAGCCTTCGACAACGCATCGCGCGTGTATCTCGTGACCGACCGCACCGTGTTCTCCACGCGGCAAACCATCCGTATGTTGCGATATATCGAAGATCGCGATAACAATCCTGCGACGTCGCTACTATTAAACAGTCCCACCGCGGCGAGCGCGGGCAAGGTTGAGACGAGCGATTTCACCTCGGCAGTCGGTCGCAACGTGCTGCACGAAGTGCAGTTCGAGTCGAAGTCCTTGTCGATCGCCGAAAACCTCGGTGAGGCGCCGAAGGAAAAGTCCTCGACCGGCTTCAATCAGTCGATCACGCGAATCGCCAATGATTTGACCGGCCAGCACGCGGCAGTTGAACGCACGCTGCTGCACAAGTTCAAATTGAGGAAAGCGTGATGTTCGGGCAAAAGCTGGTCACGCGAACGGAGACCGAATTCGTTCCCACCGCCGGAGAGGCCGCGCTGGCGGCGTTCGAGGAAGTCCGGGCACCCGCTACGGCTGTTCCGGCTGCCACCCACGCCCCGATGGCCGAAGGCAACGAAGCGCTGGTCCGCTCGGATCTGTTCAAAGTCATCCGCAGCGGTGTGTTCGATTCCATGAACGCATCGGCGGTGATCGGCAAGACACGCGAGCAGATGAAGCCGGGTGTCGAACAGCTCGTGTCAAGCATTGCCGAACGGGAACGCCTGAACATCACCATATCCGAGCAGGGACAGATTGTCGGCGAGTTGCTCAACGACATGTTCGGACTCGGACCCATTGAACCGCTGCTCGCTGATGAAACCGTCACCGACGTG
>Ga0153932_1000321_pt1 | contig 15184 bp, 18 predicted proteins | sample TSNJ016MetaG_FD_102273 | JGI IMG/M metagenome (GOLD analysis project Ga0153932, IMG submission 102273) | Attine ant fungus gardens microbial communities from New Jersey, USA - TSNJ016 MetaG | ecosystem: Host-associated > Fungi > Mycelium > Unclassified | place: USA: New Jersey, Wharton State...
CCGGTTGTCTCTTTTAAGTAGGTTAAAAACCGCGCTGATTGGCTCGCTGGCGTGCTCGGCGCTGACCACCACCCGGCCGTCTGGCAGCTTATCAACCGAAATCCGCTGCCCTGGTTGAACGCCCAGATGGTCCAGCACATCCTTGCGTAGGGTGACCTGCCCTTTTGATGTCACGGTTAGCGTACTCATTAAGACCTCGCGAAAAACTTAGTGTAAGGCACTTTAACCTTACATTCAAGTTAACCGAGAATCCATCAATACGACTTATCAGGCTTGATGTGTGAATCCCTAAAAATGGCTTTTCGGCACCGAAAGGCCATCCCTCGTCGATTCACCATCCCGCTTGAGCACGTGTGAGCGGGCGCTGCAGGATGTGATAGATCGCTTGGAGGTTCTGTTCGTCTATCTCGCCGGGTTGAGGGCGCTGGGGCGAAAGTCGCGGAACCGACACCCCTAGCCGACGACACACGACACATAGATAGGGCTTGGCGTCACCACGAGCGCATGCGTGCGCGGCGTTGACCATGGCCACCTCGCCGAGGGTCTCAATGAGCCATTTCAAGAGTTGACGATCTTGCTCGTTGCGCACGCGTACCCACTGTTCCATGGTTTCCTCGCAGGCTGTGTGTACATCCAGTATCCGGAAGAGGAGTCTTGCTAATGACAATTGGTAGGCGCTTTCGGCCATTCGCTATGCGCCTCCAATTCACGGGTTGTACAGGGGCTGATCGTTAGTTGCAGGATGCTACTTTTCAGACAAAATTGCTTCGGCGCAAAGCGTCCAAATTCGTTAATTAAGTGGGATGAAGCCGCGGCTTGAGCGGGGATCAATAGCGCGGGTTATTCAGGCGCGAGATCGAGATACGCCGAGTCGTTCGGGTCGTTCGAAAATTTGAAGACAGCGTGATGCAATCCCTGGCTGACCGTGTCGAGGTTCCGGCGACGCTAGCAGAGCTATCTGAAACGGTGTCACAAAAAGCACGGGAGTACGCCGCAGCGAGAAAGCAACACGTGGGCAAGCTCGTCGACCAAGTCGGCGACGAGCTTAGCGACATGGATTATTAGTCGCTCACGCGGCGTGACGGCGCCGTCACGTTGAATGGTTCATGGCGCGACAAACACAGGGGACGCGCCCCTGCCTAGAAAACAGATGGATTTGGGCCAGCTCAGTAAAGCGGTGCCATGCAAACCGTTCACCGAGTTGTGTGCGGTAGAGCGAAGCGCGTAGTAAATGCCGCTTGAGGGCAGAGTGCTGCCGAATCGTGCCGAAGCTCGACAAGAAACTCTGCATGCGTTCGGTATCGCGAAAGGCGCGCATGCGACGCTCGCGTTCGCGCGTGGCGCTGATGAGTGTTTTCGGCGCCGTTGTAGATTCGAGCATCGGCTTTGACGAAGACGTGCTCAAAGTTTGCCAGTTCAGCAATCGCAGCTTTCGCGGACGGGGCGCTGCGCTATTGGTTGGTCACGACCTTGCGGGGTACGTCGTGACAAGAGGCCAGCACTCGCTTGAAAAACCGCTTGGCTGCAGCCGTGTCGCGACGCTTCTGCAGCAGGATACTGAATTCCGAGCCATGCTGATCTACTGCTCGCCATAGCAAATACGGCTCGCCGCACGGCGTAACAAACACTTCGTCCAGATGCGATGTGGTGCCCAGCTTGCGACCCGCAACCGTGACGCTCGGTGCAAAGATCGCGCCAAACAACTGGTCGCACCAGCGCCGGATTGTCTCGTAGCTAACAACCACGCCCCGCAACGCACAGTGCAACTGATGACAGATGCCGGAAAATGGCGACCGTGAAAAAGCGATTTGGATTTCTGCACAGGATTTACGCGACCGACTCAGCAACGTGACGAGCCCATCGTCTACACAAAGGCCGAACGCGACCGCAGCCGCAAGGACGTGGGGGAACTCCATCGCGATGCCTCTTACGCGCGAGAATGGCTCGCCGCTAACGATGCGTATCTGGAGTCTTGTGACGCTCTCGATCAGGGCTGTAGCTGCGTCGCGTTTCGGCCCGATTGCCCATCAATGAACGCGCTGGGGCCGGGGGCCGATAATGGAGCACGGCTGAGAACGCGTGTCTAGACTCTAGACACGCTCCAAATGACACAACCAGGCAGAGGCCTGGCCGTTATTGAGAAGCCGGACACTGGAGTCGGCGCCGGCACAGGAGCCTAATCAACTTGAATCCAAAAGCGTGAGTGCCCCGAACTCTTCGTGCCACACTTGAACCTCGCAACAACGATATGTGGCAGCGGCTAATAAACGGTCCTGTTCATCATATCTTCGTCCTGAAATTCGCTGAATGCTCAACAAAGCTAGATCTCACGAGCTTGCCCGGGTTAGGAGTCACTGCGGAGCTTAGCTTTGTCCTTCATTCGACTCAAGAGCACTGCACGTGGATGCACGCGTCGTGCTTCTTCTCGAAGGCGGTTTCCTCGTCGACTGCATTGGGCTTGTCTGGGCCGTCGGGAAGTACATGTGGGGAAAGTCAAAGGACACTGAACTGATAGCGACGAACCAGATCGCTGTCGTCATCAGGGCGACGAAGGTCTCGGTTATATGCCCGGCAATTTCCTTGATGCCCTCTCCGGCGTTGTCGGGCGCTGTAGTTCTGGGCACAGCAGCCCCTTTGGTGTTTTTCTGGGTCATGCCATTCCGTCTTGCAAGTGTGGCCCCGCTTTCTTACGGACCGGACAGGCGTGATTCCCAGGACCCGTATAGCCACGTGTTTATATCTCTGCACCGCTCCTGCGCTCCATGAAATCGACGGCCAACCAAGCTAAAGATCGCTCTCTGCGCCAACCCCACCTCGCGAGTGTGTCTAGCTCTAGCACCTTGCACTCACTCAATCCGCCATCGTCCTCGGTTCAGACGGGCGGGGTACTGCGTAGTCCCAATAGCGCCCGTCAACCGACAGCTATTTCACTAGCGTGTCTAGACTCTAGACACGCTGGAAAAACGGGACAAAAAAAGCCCGCACAAGGCGGGCTTTTTTGCGGTGAGCTTCCCTCAACTCGCCTTAGGCTGAGCGTGGAACATCTGGCTGATAAGCTCTCGGATCTGCGTCTCCTGCGCGTCGGTGAGCACGCCGGACTTGATTTTCACCGTGATACCGCTGATGTCCTTGGTAATGGAGCCTGCGTGTTCCTTGCCGGAGAAAAACTTGTCGATGCTCCGCTCGCTCGCGGAGTTCGTCGTCGTTGTTCGGCGGGTTGCCAACGCCTTAATCGCCGCGGCGACCTTCCCCTGGTCCATGTCTCCTTTCACAACGAGCGGCCAGAGTTCCACTGCGGCCTTCAAACCGTTGTTGCCATGCTTCTTAATGGCCGCAACAATTGCTTGGGCTGCGGTCCCACCAAGTAGCCGTGGCTGGATGTCGAGGTCCTTCTTGATAAAGCCCGGCAGATTTTCGAACGAGAGAAACTGGTAGAGCCCGCTGCGGGACATACCCAGCGCCTCGGCCATCCGCTTCCGGTCAGGAAACTCCTTCTCCGTTTGCCTAATAGACATGGCGACTTCATAGTCGGATAAGTCATCACGGCTGACATTTTCCACTAGGGCCAGCACCGCCATGTCCGCGTCGGAACACTCCACAACAACAGCGTTTATCGTGTCAAGCCCCACCATTTTGTGCGCGCGCCACCGACGTTCTCCCGCCACAATCTGATAGATTTCCTCGGACCGGCGCACCACGATGGGCTGCATAAGCCCGACTTCACGAATGGATTCGGCCAGTTCCGACAGCTTCGCTTCGTTGAATACTCGACGCGGCTGCCAGGGGTTAGGCGCAACATCGGACACCGCCAATCGCGAGGCAGCTCCGGTGGACTCCAGCTCTTGCACACGGAGCTGCGCAACCGCCAATGCTCCCGCGAGGCCAGGCGCCGTCTGCGTTCGGGTACTACGCTTCACCTCATCTTCATTTATAGACGAGGTCGCCCGGATGCCGGCGGTCTTGGCCAGCAATTGTTCACGCATGTTGCTCATGGCGCGTTCCTCCATTTTTCCGCGTAAATTTCATCTATCCATCGGCAGTAATCGACAAGGGGCTGCCTTACCCGCTGCAACGACTTGGACGCGCTATGGGTACTGCTGACGTCGAATACTGTTGAGAACGCCAGCGCTCCTGTACTCATCACGGAACTGGCGGGCACTTCAATCGAATGCAACCAACTCTCGTAGGCGCTTTGAGCCCATGCACGCACGATGGGTGCGGACGAGGTACGCCCATAATCGACCCTCGAAAGCAGCAGCGAAACAAAGTCGTATTTCTTGTCTGTCTCGTACTTGATGAAGCTCTTGGACACATCGGAAAACAGTCGCCAGAACGACAACGAGCTGATGAAGTCCAGATTCTCAGGGACCATCGGCATAACCATTGCATCTGCCGCCAGCAGCGCATTCAGATTGAGGTACGATAGGGAAGGCGACGTGTCCATGAGGACGTAGTCATATCGCTTGCGCAGCGGCTCTAGCCCTTGCCGCAGCACAGTCCAGAACCGGAAGCCGGGCCTCATTTTCTGCATCGCAGGCAGATGGAACTCTGCACCAATTAGTTCAGTGTGAGCCGGAATCACGTCAAGTCCATCCCAGTACGTCGACTGAACACGTGCTTCCAACCCGCCCTCGACATCCTGATCGTAAATGAACGGCAGAATGGTGTCGTCCGGCGTCACATCCTTTTCCGCGTAAAGACCACAAAGTTCGGAAAGCGAGGCCTGCGGATCGAGGTCGATGACCAGCACCTTCCGACCGCGCAACGTCAAACCCTGTGCGAGGCACATGGTTGTGGTCGTCTTTGCCGACCCACCTTTTAATTGGGCCGTGATGATGATTTTCCCTTCAGGTTCACGTGTACCGGTGACGAGGGGAGTCTGATAGATGTCAGAGACTTTCTGGACCCAGACGCGCGCTTCCTCCAGAGTGAAGGTGCGGGTTCGGCCGGTGCCCGCAGCAGTGCCCGGCGGCAACTCACCGTCACTCTTGGTGGCGAGGTATTGGACCTGTGAGTGAGCGATATTGCACATCTCGGCAATCTCCCCCGTTTTGAAGACGGGTGCAGCCTTTCGAGGCCGAGGGGCGAGAATGGTGTCGCGGAGCTCATCCGTGAAAATCGAGACCTTTTCAGCGAACTGGCTAATCTGCTCAAGGTGAACAGTTCGGTCTACAGCAGGAAGTTGGCTCGTTTTCACCATTCTGAGGTTTTTCCGTAAATTTCGATGAACCTCAGAATACAGGAAACACTTGAAAATTGCGCCATAAATTGCTGTTTACTATAGGGAGTTCCTGCGAAAACGACCATCATGTTTCATTTCCGCATGGTGGAGTGCGTCCGCTAAGCGTAAAACTAGCCGCCTCTCCTTCGGAACTTTCGCAATCCGGCCTCGGTGTCCTGGGTTGCATGCTGTGGGCTATGCCTGTCGGTCACGGGCCAGACGTTCAAGGTGAGGTCGCTTGTGCTGTTTCTACTAGGTCGTCGCTGTGCAAAGGGGAAAATGCAAAAAAACGACGCTCAGGGTGAGGCCGATTCTGCTACTACGACTCCTGCGCCATCCGACCTTGTGCAAACTGCACAACGGACCTCACCTTCGTCTCCGGTTTTCAGCGCAAAAACCGCGAACAGGTCGTAGGAAAAAGGATCATGCGCAAATCTGCACAATGAACCTCACCTTCAATTACGTACTTTAGGCATGGAAAACGTGTTTCTGTGAAAGAGAACCTGAGTTTGTACCAGAGCTGATGCCCTCCACAATCAACCTCATCACGACTTTTGCACAACCAACCTCACCAGCCGTCTATCTTCCCCTATCTGCACAATGAACCTCACCATCGTGGGATGCTCAGAAGCCCTACTTCTTGTCGACCTGTTGGTTTGTCTTTTTAAAGAATTAAACACACCAACATACCAACAGAGGACCACGACTTCGTTTATTTTCAACGTCTTAACCTTCGAAAAGTGAGGTGCGTTGTGTCAAAGGTGAGGTTTTCTGTGCGCGCAGGTGAGTTTCGTTGTGTAGGAAGGTGAGGCTCTTTCCACACAAAGGTGAGGTTCGATGTGCACAAAAAACCTGCTCATGCGGAGGTGAGGTTGGCTGTGCCGAGCGGGGAGGGCGTTGCTTCCGGTGCCGCGGGATAAGGCGTTGACGGTGGAAGCGGTATCGTAGTGGTGAGGTTAATTGTGCTGTGGTGAGGTTCATTGTGCAAAGTCACCGGGGTAGGCTGTAAACGGGCCTTGCGCAGCCGGCTGATGGTGAGGTTGTATGTGTTGACAGCTCACCCACGCATGCTAAATTCCGGGCAGTGAAAATGAAGAGCGGACGAGCTTATGGCGGCGGAGGACAATCCAGAAGAAGGCAAGTCAAGAGTGACGCCTCGCCAGATGGCGCTCGCGCTTTTCGAGGACATGTTCGACCTGGGCACGCCCATCAGCGAAGCTAATCGTGAAATCGGCTACCAGCGGAACAACTTCTTCACCCAAATCGTCAACATGGGACTACCTGCACGGCGCTTTCTTGACGCTGCGTATTTCATCGTCGCACAAGAGCAGGAAGCGCGTGACCAGTACGACGTTGAACTGAACTACTTCAAGTGGCTGATGCGCTACGACAGCCGCAATCTCAAGCACTTGCGCACAATCGCAGAGGAAGCGCAGGACGCGAAAATCCAGGTCACGGATACGCCGCTCGATCGGGACCCCAATGAAGACGACCTGTGGGTCTCTGTTCAACTGATGGGGATGGTGGGGTTCCACAGAGGGCGCATTCGATTCGACGTGCATCCTAGGCTAGTACCGCACATCCGTGACCCTAAAAAGTCTCACTGGCTGAGCCTGCGCATTTCGACGGCTTTTACGCGCAGCCTGGCGCGCGCGATTTACGACCAGGTCCTGCCGAGTGTCCCCGATGGCCGAACCGACTGGATAAGGCTTGAAGACATGCGAAGCTGGCCCGGGAAAATGGGGGCGAACGCGGCCATCTTCAAATACTTCAAGCGCGACTGGCTTGAGCCGGCAGTACGGGAAATCAATGAGGTATCGGACATCGAGTTGACGTATGAAACCAGGACCGAGTCCAGCACTTCGAAAAGAATCGACCGCATAAGGTTTCTGCTCAAACGCAAGGATACTGCCGACGCAGCCTTGGCCAGCCTGGCTGACGCCAGCCACCTGTACAAGATTCTCAAGGATGAATTCAACCTGTCGACCAAACAGTTCACAGAGATTTCCGAGAACCGTGAGGTCTGGACCGATGCGCATATCCAGCAAGCTGTCGAATACACTCGCTTCAAGATTAATCGCGGGCAGGTGCAAAGGAGTCCTGCCGGCTACCTGATGAGAGCCCTGCGCGATAACTGGAAGATGTCTGAAGCCGAACGGACGATGGTCGACGTTCAAGCAAAGCTGCTTACCGACGAAACTGAAGCAGAGGTCGCAAAAAAAGAAACCCGGAGTTCGGTCGCACGCACCATGGCGTCGCGCGAAGAAGAAGTCCGTGCACGCATGAATGAGGAGTCGCGTAAGGGACGTGAACACTTCAACTCTGCCGACGCAAAAAACCGGAAAGAACTGGTACGCGCGTGGGTCTCGTCGAGCCAAGGCAAACTCATGCTCCGACGTATGAAACTTGAGGCCTCGACTGTAACGGAGGAGGACATCCTCGCGAATGCGGACCTGGTTTGGTACCTGGGACAATTTGTGTTCGGGCGCATGAATTCGTCCCGTACGTCGGCCTGACGTGTCTGCAGGTGTTGAAGTTCGATTATTCTGCCTAACCTGTGCCTGTTAATTGTGCTAGCGAAAAACCCGAAGACCCACGAGAAATAAGGCCACCAGCCGATAATCGCAGCTTTCGGGCGCGTTGCGTCTCGGCAAGGGCCGCACAGCCGAATGTTTGTTAATTTTGGGAGTGGATAGAAATTAGGGGAGTCGTTTCCTCGACTCAATGCCAACTCAGGCGACCCGAAGTGAGCAAAGCGCTTGTTAAAGCATTCCTCAAGTCGACTGTCGAGCAAGTCGACGCGAGTTTGCAGCAAGTAGTGCGCCCCCTTCATCGGCCATCGCAAGCTTGCATAACCGCCGCTCGCGTAGGACGGATTAGACTGTCTGCGAAGCTTGGCGAGCGCTAGACTGAAAGAGGAGAGGGCGGTCATTGATCTGGAGCCGTAATGCCCCGCACACAAATTTTCTGATACAACAAGCCAACAGCTAATCTGCGCTTCCGGTGCCGGCTTTTACGCCTTGCTCAACGACGGAGCGTATTACTTCGGCGAACTCGTCGGGTGCTTCGACGCACGACGTATGGCCCGTTTCAAGCACCACCAGTCTCGAACCCGCAATGCCGTTGCTCAGGCTTTGTGCATGGGACAAAGTGCGAGCCGGGTCGCGGCTTCCATGGACCACCGCGGTCGGAACGGACGATAGTTCACCGAGCATGCTTGTAAGGTCAGTCTGTTGCAAACTGCGCAAGCTCTCGACCGTCGCCTCGGCGGTAACGCGGCGTGGATATGTCATGAACGAGTCCACAAGCTCGGCGGGGCAGACGCTTCCAAGCGAGCGTTCGGTCATGGCTTTCCACAGCGGCGGACCCCAAGTCTGAAGGACGCGCACGATGACTGATTCGACATCGCCATGTCCCTTTGTGTTCGCTCCGCTATTGCTCAGCACGAGACCAACCACGTTTCTTTTCGTCGAGCGTAAATCGATCGCAGCGGCGAGCGCCGCGATCGGCGTGCCCACCGAATGCCCTATCAACACGGTTGGTCCGAGCTCTCTTAGTAGGATGGCTACGCTCGCCGCAACCGAGTGAAGGTCGTGCGGGCCGGCACCCTCGAGCCAGCCCACGCCGACGGCCCGAAGCTTGACGATTTTTGTGACGGGCGCGATAGCGTTTGGCGGAATGAGGGCGCCGGGCAAGAAGATGAGGGTCGGTCGGGTTTTGGGTCCATGACTGAGATGGAACGTGGCTATTGCTTGCGTCATTTATCTACGCCTGTTTTGTTATTCGATGGGAGCGGGACAGTGCCGTCGCGATGCACGTTCCAGCGGTTCCGTGATTCCAAAATGATACGCTGCGCTTCTTGAAGCGCTGCGGTTGCCGCGCGGGCTGTCAGCACGTCAGGCGTCGGGGCGCGTCATTGAAGCAGTCAATGCTCCTTTTGATTCGACAGGCCCGCATCCATATGGGTAAGCTTGCATGCTGTCGTTCCAGTGACGGATCGAGTGCTGATTCATCGGCTTCGAGATGTCTGCGCAATCTCTGATCAGACGTATCGTTGTGAAGCCGCTGAGCGGAGCAGCCGTTAAAAAGGCCGCGGCGACGCAACGTACTCGTGGTCGCTCGCGACGAAATATATGGCGAATCTTAGCCACTGCCTTTCAGTGGTTAATTGCAAAAGTGGATGTATGAAAATTCGTGAAATGAGCCTTCTTCCCGACGCGCGTGCTGACCTGCTGTGTTATCTCGTCGCCACGGCGGCGGCGACTTACGCGCTGACCAGCGACTGGCGAGTGGACCTTATGGTCATCTCCTGCCGGTCGTGGCTTTCGCGAAATCGGCTGAGTCTGCCGTGGCTTGACCGAGTTCGCCTTGGGCAGTTGGCGTTGCAAATTGCACGGCGCGATCTGCGCGGCGCGGGCATTGCATTAAGACAAGCTGACGTTCAGGGTCTCTTCACGGGCGACATGAAGTTGAACCCGGGCAGTACGGTCGTTCAGCGGATGTTGCTGGTATGCCTCCACGCATTAGAGGAACATCGGTTCACATGATGGCAATGGACGCAACCAACTCAGACGGGCCTACTGTCGTCGACGGCGGACACGCGATTGCCTTCGAAGTCAACGCTGCGGGTCGCGTCGTGAAATGCACGGTTTCACGCGAATCGCTGCAATACTACTTTTGGCTTGAGCCTGGTGCGGACGATGCTCGCGTGCTCAAGATTTTCAACGACGGACGCCTGCGAATTGCTGCTGTCGCCGAACGCAAGGCGCGTCGACTCGCAGCCGGTTCTATTCACCTAGAGGCGGCCGACTTTCAGCGGTAGGCGAGACGGTGATGCGCGGCAATGCAGTCCACAATGCAAACATGAAAGCTGAGAATTCAAATCCTCGCGAGGCTACGGCGCTGGCAAGAGTGGCCGAGGCCGCCCGCGAAGTACAAGCCGCGTCTGCTGCGATAGAGGCGCGCTTCATCGCTGTGGGCGAGCGACAAGCTTCCGCGCTGGAACTTGCCCGTCTAACTGCGGCAGTCCAAGAACTCGAAGACGCTCGGCTAGCTCTGGCTGTCGTTATCGACGATGGTCATAGGTGAAGGCGTAAGAGAGCATCCGTGTGCGCGGGGGCGCCTTTCAAATCGAGTGCTGTGTTGGTGAAGTGTTCGATGATTCGCTAGCGGTGTGCGTTGACACGCTAGCGAAACCCCTGCGACCCTCACGAAATGAGGCAGTTAGCCAATAATCGCAGCTTTCGGCCGCGTTTCGGCAGCGGCCGCATGGCCGATTGTGAAGCGTGTTTTTTGGTGGTACCTCCTCGAACAGTGGGGGCTGCACGTCCAAGTTATTGCTCTGTCCAAGTTCCGTGGACACGGCCGATCGATGAATATGCTTCCAATTAATGTCCAAAATATGCTAGTGTCCACGGAACTTGGACACTAGAAAAAACTGGACACTAAGCCTATGGCTTGCTACAACGGCCACAACTTCCCCGTGGTCGAATCGGCCGCACAGGCGTTCGCTGATTCGACTGGCATCGAGATTACCGTCCACGCGCCGAAGCGTGGTGAGGACTTTGACGCGACGATCCACTTCAAGATCCGCAGTACCAATGCGGTAACCCGCGATGCTCGATACTTCGACACAGTCGACCGTTACGCGACGCTTGCGCGTTTCAAGGACGCCGCAGGAGGCAGAATCCCTGACGCGCGCGTCCTGGTCGCACCTTACTTGTCTCCGAACCTCGTAGCGAAGGCCCGCGAACTTGAGCTCGACGCTATCGACTTGTCGGGGAATGGGGTCGTGCAACACAAATCGAGCTTGATCATGGTCACCGGGCGCCCTCGAGCGCCAGGAGTTGTCGCGAGGTCGACCACGTGGACTAGGGCTGCGATGCGAGTGATCCTCGCACTCATCGTGCACCCGGGGTTGCTCTGCCTGGGCTACCGGGCCATCGCACAGCAGGCCGACGTGAGTCGCGGGACGGTACAGAATACATTTCAGTCCCTCCTGCAGCGTCGCGATATCGTCAAACGCGCGGGTGACAACTACGCGTTCACGGATCAAAATCGACTGCTCGACGATTGGGTGACGCTCTATCCGTCCTTGCTCCGTGATTCGTTGGTCCTCGGCCGCTACAGGGCCGCCGTTAAAGACTGGTGGCGCGACATCGACTTGCTTAAGGAAGACTGCCAGTTCGGTGGCGAAGTCGCTGCTGCAGAGATGACCAACTATCTCAAACCTGCGGTCGTGACACTCTATTGCGAGGGAGCGGTTCCTCGGACTCTCATTTCGCACGGAAAGTTGCGGCCAGACCCGCAGGGGGACGTCGAATTTCTGCGAGCTCCCATTCCGCTGGACAAGCACGTCAGTCCGAACATCACCTATCCGGCGCTTGTCTACGCCGATCTTCTCGCGAGCGGAGACTCGCGTAACCTGGAAACCGCGCGCATCGTTCGTGAAAAATACATTGCCACCCCTTGAACTGCTGATTTCCCGCCCGTTCCCATCGATCTACATAGACGCGTTGCGCGATGTAGATGCCGCGTCGCGTGCCGCCGGTATCGATTGGTTTGTGGGCGGCGCAACCGCGCGCGATTTGCTCCTGGCCCACGTCTACGATATCGATGCCACGCGGGCCACTGCCGATGTCGATATCGGCATCAGTGTCGAGAGTTGGCAGGGACACGAGCAACTGCGAAATGCGCTCGCCGCGACGGGTCGTTTCGAGCATCGCGGGCGCGCCACTCATCGGCTTTACTACGTCGACCCGACGACAAAAGCAGAGACATGGCTTGACATCGTGCCTTTCGGCGGTGTCCAGGATGGCAACGGAGACACAGCTTGGCCCCCTGATCAGACCGTCCATATGAACGTTGCGGGTTTCGTGGAAGCACTTGGCACCAGCGTGCTGGTCGCGCTTGCACCGGACCTCACCGTCCCCGTCGCGTCGCTACCAGGACAGGCGATGCTCAAAATTCTTGCATGGCGCGATCGCCATCAGATCGATCGCAAAGACGCGATCGATCTGTTGTTGCTCATCTCGCGTTACGCCGACGCGGGAAATACTGACCGTCTTTATGGGGACGAATTCGCGCTGCTGGAGGCGTACGATCACGACCCCGATGTCGCTGGGGCTGCACTGCTCGCACGCGACGTAGCGGCGATCGTGTCGCCCACTGTGCACGATAAAATAATCGAGGCGCTGGCGCCGGGCGAGCCGTATCCGCAACTGCTCAATCACATGATCGGCCACCGCGTCGCGCTTTTCGATGGCGACACGCCGGAGGCTGTTGAACTTACATTCAACGCGTTTCGCACAAGCTTCGTCGAGAATGCGACCTAAACCGGGCCGCGCTCGATAACCAAAGCCCTGGAGAACCTTCTCGAAAATCGAGTTGATGACAGTCGCCAGAATCGCTGGCAGTTGGCATGGAATCGCTCGCCCGCGTTAATTTTCAGCCATTCTGGCCATCCAAAAAACTGGGCTATGACCTATCGCGTGTCAGCGACTGAAAATCCAGGCCTGCAGCAGCTTGCAGACAAAATCGCCTGTCTTGAAAAACCGGCAACCAGTAGACGGTTAAGCAATGTGTTTTTGCGCCAACCAGTCAATCGACCGCGTCTTTGCCAGATTCCGTCCGTTCCGGGGCAATTCGCATCTCGGCCTCAAGCCAGATCCGCTCGAAACCGGCAATGTCGCAAAGGATCGCCCATGCCGAATAGGGAATCGGCGCCTCCTCGCTCATCCAACGTCGTACCTGTCGACCGCCATGTTCGCTCAGTCCGAGTAAGCGTGCCACGCCACGCCCGGACATTCCCACGCGCCGCACAATCTCCTGAACCTCCGGGCCACTCGGTCGTTGCCATCCTTCGTCCGCTGCCAACAAGCATTCGGGGCGAATTTTGACCTCATAGCTGCTACTCATCGTTTTTTCCGTTGTGTTTCTATTTATCGTGCAAACCTTGCTTGTCGTCCGTAAGCGGCACGAGTCGTGGCGTGGAGCGCGATTCGCCTACGCATCGTGCCCCACGGCTTCGCCGCGGAGGAATCACGCAACCTTCGGTTGCTTGACGACCCCAGCCGTGGTCATTTCAGGCCGGCCCGGTTCGTCCCGTCACTACGCTACGGGCCGGCGCGCCCCCCACGCCTACTGGCGCGGGTCCCCAGGCGCCTCGATCCGGGCGCGCGGCGCGCGCGAGACGCCAATGGTGCCCTAACCCCAGTTCGGCAGGAAGGAGGGGCACGTCCACCTGCGGCAAATGTCCGACGTCCCAGAACAGCGCAGCCTGCAGGGAGGGGGTGTTCAGTTCGCCACGCTGATTGCCGCTATCTGTTCAGGAGTCAAGGTAGCCGCGTCTACAACGTCCGCACGCGCATAGATCATCCATCCATAGATGTCAGCAAGTACACGCGCTTCGAAGCACAGCGACGCATCATCGCCTGAAGGTTGCCGAGCACGCCAAACATTGATCGCAGCTTCAATCTGCGTGATTGTAATTGTTCGCATCGAGCCTCCAACGACCGCGCGCTCTGGCGCGGACAGTGATTGTTAGATTTCGGCGTCCTGTGCGGCCAGTATCGGGGCACGGGGCGGTACACGCTCAAACTGCACGAGGGCCGCGCGTGCGAGCGCCCGTAACTCGTCGCGGTGCATCTCGATTACGTGGTCGTCGCGGTCGTGCATATTCGCGATGCGGTGCAGCGCGTCGGCCGAGGTCGCGGCCGCATCGGCGGACAACGCCATGCGGAATAGTTCGGCGCGTACCATCGACCGGTCGCCGTACTGGTAGACGGCCAATAATGGAAGAAGGGCAGTAAGCCACGTGGGGCGGATGTTCGCAGTGTCCATCGTTTCCTCGCAAGGGGAGGCCGTGAAAAAACCCCGACCCGAAGGACGGGGCCGGTTCGTTAATCGATTGCCTGCAGAATCTCTGCGGCCTCAGCGTGCGTCATCGCGTACTCACGCAGTGAGTGATAGTGATCGATGATCTTGTCGTTGCCCGTCTTTTCGGCGAGATGACAGAGGGCGAACAGCGTGACGACAACACCGAAGGCATCCGCGCCTATCGTGCTGTCATAGCCGTTGCCATGCCATTGAACGTGCAACCTCGGACCGACATGGGCCGGGGCCATATAAAAGCCGCTGTTGGACAGCTCAAAGAAGTGCCACGAACCGCCTTGATAGTCGTGCGACAGGCGTGAAGCCCAGTCATAGACCATTGACTCGCCATGCAGAAAGTGCACGCCCAGGTAACGCGGCAGGAAGTTAATACGTAGTTCGTCGGGAACAACAGTCGATAAGTGTTGCTGGTAAACGCGTTTGAATTTTGTTAACTTTCGGCGTCGTCATTACGCCGGGGTACCGATGAAGTGTGTCGTAGAGCTGACCGAAGCCGAGGATCAGACGTTGCAACAGCTGTGCGTGAATCACAAACATCGCGACGCTCGCACCCGGGCCGCAGGCGTGCTGTTGCTCGGACGCAGGGTCAAGTTGACCGAGATAGCCTCCAAGCTTGGCGTGAGCGGCCAATCCGTTTACAACTGGGCGCATGCGTGGCGTGAGCAAGGGGTTTGCGGCTTGCTCACGGGCCACAAAGGTGGTCGTCCCCGCGCGTTGTCCGAAGCAATGCTGGCCACTGCGACGCAGGTTGCACGCACGGAGTCCATGACGCTCGGACAAATCGCAAAGCGCATCGAAGCCTTGCATGGAGAGCCGATGCCGTGCGCGCTGGAAACCTTGTCGGTCGCCCTTCGGCGGGAAGGCTTCTCCTTCAAGCGCAACCGTTTCTCGCTCAAAAAAAGCGCAACCAGGAAGACTTTGAGATGAAATCAGCCACCCTGGAAAAACTGCAATGTGCCGCTCGCGCCAACGCAGTACGCCTGGTCTATTTCGATGAAGCGGGCTTTGCCGCCTCGCCTCCGGTGCAAAGAGCGTGGTCACCGCGCGGCCTGCCTCATCGTGTCGAACCAC
>Ga0153932_1000322_pt1 | contig 15131 bp, 21 predicted proteins | sample TSNJ016MetaG_FD_102273 | JGI IMG/M metagenome (GOLD analysis project Ga0153932, IMG submission 102273) | Attine ant fungus gardens microbial communities from New Jersey, USA - TSNJ016 MetaG | ecosystem: Host-associated > Fungi > Mycelium > Unclassified | place: USA: New Jersey, Wharton State...
ATGCAGTGCACGTCGAGACCTTCGGGCACCGCCTTGTCAATCTCGCGCAGGAACGACAGAAACTCCTGGTTCCGGTGAGGCGGCTTGCAGGTGGCCAGTACCGCGCCGTTAAGCACATTCAGGGCCGCAAACAGCGTGGTGGTGCCGTGACGGACATGGTCATGCGTGACTCCCTCAACGTAACCGAAGCCCATCGGCAGCATGGGCTGCGTGGGTTCAAGCGCTTGGCATTGGCTTTTCTCGTCTACGCACAGCGCCAGTGCGTTTTATGGGGGGCTTAGGTACAGGCCGACCACGTCGCGCAGTTTCTCGTGAAGAACGGATCGGTGGACAGCTTAAAGCTTTCGCGGCTGAAGGCCCAGCAGTTTGAAATATCGATGGACGCTAGTCGCAGAGATTGTCGTCTCCGCGGCAATGGTGCGTACGCTCCAATGCGTGGAGCCGTCGGCAGGCTTGGTATGCAACGTCTTGTGGATCAACTCGGCCACCCGCTCGTCATCGATCGTGCGGGGCTTGCCGGGCCGCACTTCGTCGTACAGACCGTTGATGCGTTGTTCAGGGAACCGGGCGCGCCATTTACCGACCGTGGCGCGCGTGAGTTGCAAGCGCCGCGCAATCTCGCTATTTGGTTCGCCAGCGACCGCAGCCAGAACAATGCGTGCCGCGTAACCAGTGCAGCCGGAATCGAGCGCGAGCGCGTCATCGAAGCAAGTTGCGATTGTTCGGCTTCGTTCAACGTCAACCCCACCTTCGGTCGTCCCATTGGCATGTTGGTATCTCCAGTTCCGTTGATACCAACATCCTACGCAAACATAGTTCAGATAACAACGGAACAGCACACTAGACGTGTCGACTATACGCGACGGCAATCGCCGAATCTTCATCGATGCGGGTACCCATCTCGTTGATTCGTGTGCGCGTGAAGCGCCCCGGAAATGTAGGAGACTTTGGATCTTGGCTGTAACGGGAGATTTGAAGAATGGAAAACGCAAGCAAAGTAAAGAAACCGACAGGGGCGAGATATTCCGACGAGGTCGGGAGCGTGCGGTCCGGATGGTCTTGGAGCACCAGCACGAATACGAGACGCAGGGCGCGGCGATGCGTTCGATTGCCTCGAAGATGGGCATGTCGCGTGAGACGCTGCGCAACTGGGTTAATCAAGCCGAGCGCGATCGCGGGCAGCGGGCGGGCTCAACGACGACGGACCTGGCGCGGCTCAAGGAGCTGGAGCGTGAGAATCGGGAATTGCGCACGGCCAACGAGATTCTGCGCAAGGCGTCCGCGTATTTCGCGCAGGCGGAGCTCGACCGCCGACCGAAGTCATGATCACGTTTATCGACGATCACCGTGCGCTTTACGGGGTCGAGTCGATCTGCCGGTTGCTGCCGATCGCCCCGTCGACATACTATCGGCATACGGTTCGCCGCCACGACCCGCAGCAATGGTCGACACGAGCGCGCCGCGACGCTGTATTGAAGACCCAGATTAGACAGATCTGGGAGGACAATTTCGCCGTGTATGGGGTACGCAAGGTGTGGCGACAACTGTTGCGTGACAGGGTGAAGGTTGCGCGCTGCACGGTCGAGCGCCTGATGAAAGCGATGGGCATCCAGGGTGTGCGGCGCGGCCGCGTGATCAGAACCACTCGGCGAGACGATGCGGTGCCGTGCCCATCGGACTTGGTAAAGCGGCAGTTCCGGGCCGACCAACCTGATGCGCTGTGGGTCGCGGATTTTACGTACTGTTCGACGTGGTCAGGCTTCGTGTACGTAGCGTTCGTGACCGATGTGTTTGCACGGCGCATCGTGGGATGGCGCGTATCGACCTCGATGCGCACAGACTTCGTACTGGATGCGTTAAATCAGGCGCTGCACGAACGCCAACCGGGCGAGGGTCTCATACATCACTCGGACCACGGGTCGCAATATCTTTGCATTCGCTATACAGACCGCTTGCTGGGTGCAGGTGTGCAACCATCAGCGGGCAGCGTCGGTGATTCGTACGACAACGCATTGGCCGAAACCATCAACGGTTTATACAAAACGGAGGTCATCCATCGGCGCTCATGGCCTGACTTAAAGGCCGTTGAGCTGGCGACACTCGAATGGGTCCATTGGTATAACCATCGCCGGCTACTCGGCCCACTCGGCTATGTGTCGCCTGCTGAAGCAGAGGAAGCTTACAATCGGAATCAGGCGTTGGCCGCACGCGCGGCGTAACGCCAAACTCGGCGGTCTCCGACAAACCCGGGGCGCTTCAAACATCTAGCTCACAAGATTTGGCCGTACCTGCTGCGCGATCGGAAAATCGAGCGCAGCAACCAGGTGTTCGCATTGGACACGACTTACGTGCCTATGGCACAGGGCTTCGTCTATCTCACTGCTGTGATCGATTGGGCCAGCCGCCGTGTTTTAGCGCACCGAGTTGCAATCACGATGGAGGCTGAGCACGCGGTGGCAGCGCTCGAAGTGAGCTTGCCCGCAAAAAATGGATCCCTTGCTGAGTGTGTAAAACTCACGCAAGGAGGTTGTGCCATGAACGTGTTCGAAGCTGAACACGATGCTATACCTGAGATGGAGGCAGGCCCTCCGAAGTCGGCGTGCAGGCGCAGGCTTCAAACAGCCGTAAGCTGCTGCAGTCGGAAACGGCGTGGTGGTGAACGTTACGGTTAAAAGGCGTGATCAAACACGTCATGTATGGATTAGAGAGACGAACGCAAGTGAACCACTGATGACGCATCGAAAGTGAGTCCGATGACATCAAAACCGGGGGTGCCTCCTTCGCCCGGGATCAGCATGGCGAGTACCTGCTTATTGGCCATGTGGTGTCCGGTGTATAGGTGGCGTGACTCTAATCCGGGCTTGGGTGTGGAACTTGGGAACTCTGCATGTGATGCCAAGGGAAAACCTTATAAGTGGGACCCACGAAGGGGGAAAGTACCGATGCACATGCAGGGGGCGGATCATCCCGTAGTAGCGTTGAAGCTTCTGTAATGGCAGTGGAGCGAAGGGGATGAATCAGTTCAATGAAGATTATCGCCAACCGGGAAACTGGGATGAGCATTCTATCTTCTGCGTCGCCTTGTGACCGCGAGGTTGCAGGGGAATGGCTGGTACGAGCCGTATAAATCGAGAGGTTTACGTACGGTTCTGTGGGCGGCTGGTGGTGAAATTCCTCCGGCCGACCCGGCAAGGAAAGATGGGTAATCCAAGAGCCCGATATACGCGGGAATTCATGCTGGAAGCCGTGCGCATGGTCCGCGGCGGCCAGAGCATGGCGGCGGTGGCGAAGATACTGGGTATCAGCCCGAAGACGCTGCACAACTGGGTGAAGGCCGATGCCGCTGGGAAGCTGAACGGCGCAGGCAAACAGGTTTCTCCAGAACAGATGGAGATTGCCCGGCTGCGCGCGGAGTTGGGACGCGTGAAGATGGAGCGCGACATATTGGAAAAAGCCACGGCGTACTTTGCAAAGGTGTCGGCATGAAGTAATGCAATGGACTCCCCACCCCTCGGGGTGGGGATAATTACGATTTTCCAATGAGGAGGTCCAACATGAGCGCAGAACTGATCGGGCTCGATATTGCGAAGAATGTCATTCAGGTTCACGGAGTGAACGCAGTCGGCGCAGCGGTACTGACGAAGCGCATCAAACGTTCTCAGGTGCTCGAGTATTTCGCAAACCTGTCGCCTTGCCTGATCGCGATAGAGGCTTGCGCTGGTTCGCACTATTGGGCACGCCGACTGGCTGGCTTCGGGCACCGAATCAAGCTCATTCCTGCGCAATATGTGAAACCATTCGTCCGGCGTTCCAAAACAGATGCCCGTGACGCCGCAGCCATTTGCGAGGCGGCTCGTCAGCCGGACATGCCAACAGTAGCTGTCAACACCGAGGAACAACAGGCTGTCCAGATGTTGCACCGAATTCGACAACGGCTTATGCAAGAGCGCACCGCCTTGATCAATCAAGCGCGCGGGTTACTGGGCGAATTCGGAATCGTCTTCCCAATTCACGTTTCGGCCTTCAAAGAGGGAGCACGAAAACTTCTCGCGGATGAAAGCGACGCGTTGCCCGCTTTGGCGCGGCACCTATTGCTTGATTTGTGCACTGAGTTGACGGCACTGGAAGAGCGGATCAACGCCGTTGATGGGCGCGTGAGACGATTGGCGAAAGAAGATGAGCGTTGCGCCAGGCTGCAGGAAATCCCCGGCATCGGTCCGGTGACGGCCACGGCCTTGATCGCCGCGGTGGGGGATGCGAAACGATATCGCAGTGCAAGACATATGGCCGCCAGTTTCGGACTCACGCCTCACGAGCACAGCAGCGGAGGCAAGCAAAAGTTGCTCGGTATCAGCAAACGGGGAGATCGGTACATCCGCTGGCTGCTGGTCCAAGGAGCGCGGTCGATCATGCGATTTGCGAGCAAGCGAACCGATGCGCTGTCGCGCTGGGTCTGTCAGCTCGCGAGCAGACGTGGGGTGAATGTCGCAGCGGCGGCACTGGCGAACAAACTAGCACGCATAGCGTGGGCGTTGCTTGCCAAGAGCGAGCGCTTCGCGAGCGCATGAATCTATAAAATCTCTGCAGTACAACCACCAGCAGTTTGCGAACGATGAACAATCGATGATGCGATGGGTCTGACCCAGCCTCGAAAATCCGACAGGCGTAGTGGCCAAAGAAGGCCGCTGAAGTAATGAGAACGAGGCAGGCGATTTGCATTATGGCCAGCGGTGACCCCGCATAAACAGGCCGAATATATACGTGCAGACTGACACCTTGCATCAAGAGAAGCCCCATTGTTTGCAAAACCTGGGGAGTCCATATATACGCCTGGATCGAGCTTCACAGCCGACAATGGCCGGTGTCCCTGACCTGCCAGGTGCTGGGTGTCAGCCCCAGCGGTTACCACGCGCGCAAGGCGCGGGATGTCGATACTGACCGACCGCGCCGACGCATCAGCAACGACGCTCTGCTGGTGCACATCAAGGCGGTGCACGCTGAATCCAAAGGCGAGTACGGCTGGCCGCGCGTGTGGAAGCAACTGCTGGCCCAGGGCATTCGCGTCAGCAAGGATCGTGTCCAACAGCTCATGAAGCTGCACGGCATCAAGGCGAAGACCAAACGCCGGTTCAAGGTCACGACCGACAGCAACCACAGCCTGCCGGTCGCACCGGACCTGCTGCAACGAGACTTCTCTCCCGCGCGTCCCGACCAGGTCTGGACTACGGACATCACGTACATCTGGACGGACGAGGGTTGGCTGTTTCTGACCGTCATTCTCGACCTGTTCAGCCGTCAGGTGGTGGGCTGGTCGATGCAGCCGCACATGCGCACGGAGCTGGTGTCTGATGCGCTGCGTATGGCGTGGTTTCGCCGCCGTCCGCAAGCGGGCCTGATCCTCCACAGTGACCGTGGCAGCCAATATTGCAGTCATGACTTCCAGGACCTGCTCAAGGGCTACGGCATGCGCAGTTCGATGAGCCGCAAGGGAAATTGCCGGGACAATTCGCCGACCGAAAGCCTGTGGGGATCGCTCAAGCGTGCACGCATCCTCGGCCAGCGCGTTGCAACGCGTCGCGAAGCGATGGACGAGGTAATCGACTGGTTGAGCTTCTACAATCATTCGCGCTTGCACTCGACGTTGGGCTACGTCAGTCCCATGCAGTTCGAGCGGGACTGGTACGCTGCCCAGAACCAACGGGTGGCATAATCTCACTCAGTTAAGGGATCCGAAATTCGCGGGCAACGTCACCGGGCGCTTGCGGCCACCTAACGCTTTTTCGAGAATTGGCAGCAATTGATTGCCTAAAGATGCGCCGTCGAATCAACGACCTTGATGCCTCGCTCAGCCTTCATCTCTTCCAGGTTCCGCACACTCAGTCCGTATAGGCAACATCCAGCGCACCATATCAGCATCACATCAAACGGACCCGAAGGCGTTTAAAACGCGCGCAGTAATGCTGGCGTCAGGCTCTTTTCCATTGGGTAAATACTTCGTTTTGACACAGAACTTCATACCGCACCGCCTTATTGCGGCAGACCCGAGTTGAGACATTGTCCGTCGAAACAGGGTGCCAATAGCGCATTCATTAAGCTTGCATTTCATCAGCGGGGTTTGGGTCACGATGCTCCACATATTCAACACGGGTCCCATCTGGATGAAGCGCAAGAAGATTCCAGCCAGTGGGCACCTCTTTTAAGTCTTTCAGAATTGTTACGCCAATGGTAGGGAGGTACTCCGCGTAGGAATGAATATCGTCGACCAAAAACGTTGCTTGCGTCGCGACGAATGGTTTTAGAGTGGTTTCGCTACCGCCGATAATTAGCAGATTAGCGACCTGTGCTAACCGCAAGCCTTGCTCCGGGTAATCGAATCGAAGACGGACCGGCCGGACGAGCAGCGTCTCATAAAATTCGACAGAACGGTCGAACTCTTCCAGTGGCAAGCAACGTCGAAGCAACATATTACGAATCCGCATAAAAATGTCTCTTGTCCTAGGTTAGTTTTGCGCCGCCGACAACGGCCATGGCGAATCGACGCCGCTCTGCGCTAACACGACACGCGCCGTGTGAAACACTTCGTCAAGCAAGAAATGCAGACGCCCTGCAGTATGACGGTCCTCACGTTCCACCGCCTCGATTGTCGAACCTTTCTCTCGCTTTCTTGACCGAGTTCCAATTCGCACCGACCCAATCCACAAGGTGTTGCGTCGGTCCTAGCAGGGTCAGCCCGGTATCCGTGAGCGCGTATTCAACGCGCGGCGGCACTTCAGGGAAGACTTCGCGAGATAAGAATCCGTCTCGCTCCAGGTTTCGCAGTGTCGTCGTCAGCATCCGCTGAGAGATCCCATCGACCATTCTCTGCAATTCCGAGAAGCGCGCCCGGTTTTGCGGCATCTTTGCCAGCATGACGACCACCAGAATGCTCCATTTGTCCCCAACCCTTGTCAGAAAGTCCCGGACCGCTTTGGATTCCTCGCTATTGCACATGATCGGCAGTGACTCTCGGGTTTTTTTAACGCGATTTTCCACGGTTACCTCAATGTGCGTTGCTGCGTCTAAAGTGCCGTCTTCCCATTCTTTCACTCTCACCCCATGATGCAGATATTCAATAGTAACCAAGGAGTGTTATGAGCGCAGCACAAACTGAGGATCGCGGAACTGCTGTCTTCTCGGTGTGTCCGGTCGTGCTGTCCGCGCCGGGACGCGGCGAGGAGCTGGAGCTTCGAGTCTCGGCCCCTGTAACCGGTAATCGGCTGCCCATCGTTGTCTTCTCGCACGGTTTTGGCTCTTCGATGGACGGCTACGCTCCGCTGGCAAATTTCTGGGCAGCACATGGTTTTGTCGTGCTCCAGCCCACCTTCCTTGATTCAAGGGCGCTTAGCTTAAATCCCGGGGCTTCCCATGCCGACGCGGTTAAAGCCTACCTAGACGATCCTCGAAAGCTTGGGATGTGGCGTTATCGCGTTCAGGATCTAAAGCGTATCCTGGACCAGCTTGACTTCATCGAGGATTCTGTTCCATGGCTAAAGGGGCGACTTGACCGAGACCGCATCGCCGCCGCCGGGCACTCGTTCGGCGCCCAGACAACAGCGGTGTTATTGGGAGCTAGGGTGCTGGGTCCGGACGGCGATGCCAGCGAGGACCTTTCGGACCCGCGGATAAAGGTGGGGGTACTGCTTTGCGCAGGCGGACGAGGTGGCGAAGCATTGAGCCCATTCGCTGCAGAGCATTTCCCTCATCTTAATCAAGACTATTCACAGATGAAGACACGGGCCCTCGTGGTGGCCGGTGACCATGACAATTCACCGCTGACCGTTCTCGGCCCTGAATGGTTTGCGGACGCGTACGCCCTTGGCCCTGGCGCAGACTGGCTGGTCACGGTCATCGGTGGAGAACATATGCTCGGTGGAATATCTGGGTACCTGGTGACAGAAACGACAGACGAGAATCCCGAGCGAGTCGCATTGGTGCAACAGCTGACAAGCGCGTATCTCCGAAGCGCTCTCTATCCGGACGACAATGCCTGGACGGTCGCATTGTCCTCACTGAAGGACGGATCGAATGCGCTTGCCCGAGCAGAAGGCAAATCAACACGCGGATAGCCCATACAAAACGCCAACGTTGATCAGGCTTCGTCTTCCGGAGTTGGAGATGTATTTGCCTGAACTTGAGCAGCTATCAAAAAGGTGAACGGCGAAAAACGTCTAAGTCGCCCGAGCTGGTTTCGATTAGACGATTCAAGTGCGTTGTTGCGTTGACAATGATCTGTAGTCTGGTCTCGCGTAATTGACGCTCATGCTCGTTGATGACGTCAGTCAGTTGGTCGATCAGTAATAGCTCGAGGGTCCATTTGCCGGTGGCCTGATAGAGTCGGAACACGGCGCAGAGCGCATCTTCCGTGTCGTCGAAAACGGTGGGACTGATCAACCCGTAGCCAGCTTCGCTGATATGTCTTGTCAAGAAGACAATCTCCACCATGCAATGCGCAGCAACTGCATCGCATCGGCCCTGCCGAATCGATTCAAGCGCGATCCGGAAGCGGATCGCCATTCTGTCCACTGACGCCGGATCAAGCGGTAAATACAGCGCTTTGTTTTGCCGCGGACTAATTACCATGCCCGTTTTTTTTCGTTTCCTCGAACTTGGCATATGCACACCTCCGAAAGCAAGTAAAAATGCGTTTTTTCTTTCGTCCCTTGCGTTTGTAGGTAGCTTAGTTAAATCATAAAAGGTTTGCCGACTCGGTGCCGTTTAGCGCGTCAAGTAGCCGTTGGACATCCATTGGCTTGGTGAAATGAAAGTTGAAGCCTGCCGATCTCGCTTCGCTTTTGTCCTGCTCCTGACCCCACCCAGTGAGCGCGACAAGCAGCAGCTTTTGCCCTGAATGCGTGTCACGGATTTTTCGCGCGACTTCGTACCCGTCCATTCCGGGTAGGCCGATGTCCAGGACAATCGCGTCGGGATAAAACTCGCCGAGTAACTGTATGGCGCGCAGGCCATTCTCTGCGACTTGGGTTGCGTGACCCTCAATTTCAAGCAACATGGCAAGGCTGGCTGCGGCGTCCTCGTTATCGTCAACGACGAGCACTCGTTTAGATTCGCCCTTTGTCGGCGTAGGAGCGGGTTCGTTGCTTGGTGGATTTTCCGCATCGAGCAATGCCGGCAATCTCACGGTGAACTTACTGCCCAACCCAATACCCGCGCTTTTGGCCATGACGGTGCCGCCGTGCAAGTCAACCAGGGTCCGCAGGAGTGACAGGCCGATGCCAAAACCGCCCTGAGAGAACGCCTTTCCCTTGGGCAACTGAGAAAACGTCTGGAACAGTTTCGGAAGATCGTCAGCCGAGATGCCGATGCCGGAATCTTGGACGGTTATGAGCGCATTCTCTTGGTCCTGCGTGCCGGTGAAACGCAATGTGCCGCCAGGCGGAGTGTATTTGGCCGCGTTAATGAGCAGGTTCGATAACACTTGCGAGAGCCTGGTTGGGTCAGCGTCGAGGAAAACCGGCGTGCTCGGATATTCGACGGTCAGTTCGTGCGAGGCGGCATTCACGATCGCCTGCGACGTCTCTACTGCCGTTCGCATGAGCGTCGATAAATCGACGCGTGTCTTTCGAAGTTCGATCTTTCCTTCGTTGATACGGGACACTTCCAGTAGGTCATCGACCAAATGTGACAGGTGCCCCAACTGCCTGCTGAGCACGTCATGCGACCACTGCACCTGTGGATCAGAAAATTCTTTGAGTCCCAGGAGGTCGAGAACCATTCTCATGGGCCCGAGCGGATTGCGGAGCTCGTGCGCGAGCGTCGCCAAAAATTCGTCCTTGCGTCGGTCTGCTAGCAGCAGGGCGCGTTGAGCGTCGCGTTTTGCTTCGAGTGCCGCCTCAGCATTTTTTCGAGCGAGCAACAGCTCGCGCTCATAGGCGTGGCGGTCCTTCACCACAACAAAGGAAAAATCGTCGAAGATCTCGTTGCGATACACCCGTCGCGATGCGTTGATAAGCATCGGGATCAGGGTCTCGTCGCGTTGTTTGATATCCAGCTTGACTTCAGCCACCGAGCGCTGCATTTGAAGCAGGGGTGCCCAATGCGTCTGCTGAAAGACCTTCCCTCCGACAGTCAGGAAGTCCTGCAACCGGCGCAGCTCCACGAGTTCGCTTGCCTCATATCCGACCCACCGGCAAAAGGTTGCATTGACGCGCACGATCGTCCCATTGCCGAGCGTCGTCATCAATCCGCACGCGGCGAGGTCGTAGGCGTCTGCGACCGGGGGCAGGTCCCTGTTGGGGACGCCCATCGCTATAACGCCAGCCCTCGTAAAAAGGCCTCTGTGGCGTCGATGCTGGCACTTGGCGCACTGAGATGCGGACAGTGCCCGACATTTTCCACAATACTGAGCACGCTTTGCGGAATTTTCCGATGCATATATTCTCCCACGGATAGTGGCGCAAGCAGATCCTCGTTTGATTGCAGAATCAACGTCGGGGTGGTCACATGCGCAGTTCGGCCCGGTGATCGGCGAGGAACGTGACACGCGCAAAATGCTTCGCAATATCGGGGTTGATCCGGCAAAAGCTGTTGGTCAGTTCGTCACTGAGTTCCGGCTGGTCAGGGGCTCCCATGATGGCCGGTGCCATCGTGCTTGACCAGCCAAGGTAGTTGCTTTCCAACGTTTCGAGCAACCCATCAATATCGTTTCGTGAAAAGCCGCAACATAATCGCCGTCGTTGATGAACGATGGGGACGGGCCCACCATAACGTTAGCCGCAAATTTGCCCGGCGCTTCCAGCGCGGCGAGCATTCCGATCATCGCACTCACCGAGTGGCCCACATAGATCACAGGACCTGACGCAACTTCACCCACAATTTCGAGCACGTCCGTGGCATAGCCATGAAGGGAGCCGTATTTGTCGTAATCGTAAGCGGAAAGATCGGAGCGCCCGCTGCCCACCAGATCGAAAAGAACCGTTTGATAGCGGTCCTGGAACCATGGCGCTACGTAGCGCCACATGCTTTGGTCACATCCAAAACCGTGCGCAAAGGCCATCGTGACGGGTCCGTCGCCGCTGACTCGGACGTTGTTTCGAATTCGTACGGACATGGCCACCTCGGAAAGTTCGTCGTGGCATATTGTTCCACACTTGCACGGTATCGTTTTTACCTAACATTGGCACCGACAGGAAAAAAGTACATGCCTGACATGGAGTGCACCGTGTTTCCAATGCCTGATTGCGTTAGATGCGGTGCGACAGATATGGGCACCATTTTGCTCGTCGATGACTCGCAAGACATCCTTCAGCTTTTCAGCGCTTGATTAGGAGAATTGGGCTATGCGGTAGTAACTTCGGTGCACGGGCGGGAAGCGTTCGGCATCGCGCGGGAACCGCGTCCTGATCTCATCATCTCCGACTGGATGACGCCGGAAATGGACGGTGTGGCACTATTCCATGCGCTTCGTGGTGCGCCAGAGACCGCAAAAATTCCGATTATCTTGATGACTGCGGCGCGCCCTGCCCTACATTGCGGTTCAGGCTATTCTATTAAACCCTTCGCATTGCCGCAGTTTTTCGCTTGGTAGAGATTTCACTAGCAAATGTGCCCCGTTTTGATGGCTGACGCACTATCCAGAATGATTTATGAAGAGCACGAGATTTGCCAGAACGCCGTTTGCTGCCGCTGATGCGTTCGATGGGATGGCGAAGGGTAAGTACCGGATCGCATTCTTGCAATGGCTCGCATGTTCTCGCTGCGGGCGTTGATAGCCGAAAATCGATTTGAGCAAAATATAGTGGTCGCTGAGAAGGGCCTCCCCATTCTGGGGGACGAATTGGACCTCACGACGCTCGGCTTCAACGGCACCACGCCAGCAGTCACGGGCCGTCCTTCCTACCATCCGGGTGCGATGCTCAAGATCTATAATCACCGGTATCTGAGCCGCATACCCTCCAGCCGGCGTCTTGAGCGTGAATGCCAAGCAATGTCGAGCTGATGTGGCTGACGGGACGTCAGGCCCCGACTTCAAGACGATCGCCGACTTTCGTCGGGTCAACGGCCTGGCTATTGGCAACGTCTGCTGGCGTTTCGTCGAACTGTATCGCGGACTGCGGCTGTTTTCCGGCGACACGGTGGCCATGGACGGCAGCAAGTTCAATGCTGTGAACAGCCGTGACAAGAACTACACGGCAGCCAAGATCGACAAGCGTCAGCAGCGTTCCGGTGTCACCTCTCAAGCCTCACGGGGCGCCTCTGATGCCCACGGTCTATGCGTCGTGCCGCTCGGAACGCTGCTGGGGACGGGCACGCGGCGACTTTAGTCGCTAACAAAAAGCTCGCGGTTAACAGATTGCGTTTCAGAAGCCAGCTTCAGAATGAGATCCGCGACGTCCGCCCGCGACACTTTCGGAAAGCCGCGTAACCTGATGTCTTCGCCAAAACGATAGCGACCGGTCAAAGGCCCGTCTGTCAGGATAACCGGATATAACAGAGTCCAGTCTATCCCGCTTTCGCGCAAAATTCTTTCGCCAGCCAGCTTGTCTGCGACCTGATCAAGCAGTTCCCTTCGCGTGATGAGCCGCATGACAAGTCTCGGAACGAACGATAGCTGGCGAGTCTTTACGACAATGCCGGATGTGAAAATCAAACGGCGCAATCCGTGGCGCCGCATTGCCTCGATCACGATCGGAACGCACTGCTTGATGAGGTCGCCGGATCGTTGATGCGGTGGAACACCCAAGGCGCTCACAACGACATCATTCCCCTTAACCGCCGCTTCCACTGACGCTGGATCCAGGACATCGCCCTCAATGCATCTGGTGTGATGAAGAGACACATCGAGCCTGTTCGGGTTACGCACGAGTATCGTTACTTCATGTCCCTGATCGAGCGCCTGACGAACTACCTGCTTTCCGATACCACCGGTTGCGCCCAGCACTAGAATTTTCATCGATCGATATCCTCGTTCCTGTTTCGGCTTTCGGTCGCTGCCGTGTAACGCCCGGCATAACGAATCACAATCGGACTTTTCGGGCCTAACGGGCACAGCTTCCCGACCTGTTCGGTTGTCAGTCGAGTTCCCGGCCTGTTCGGTTGTCAGTTGAGTCCCGTCTTCCCGGCGCCCAACATAGTTTCGCTTTTGTCTGTGAGGGTGACACCCTCTAGTCTTTCAGCTTGCGGCGTATCTGCTGTATGGATTACCTTTTGCCTGTATGAATGAAATTCGAGTCCTCCCCGATGTGGCCGCGCAATCTTTCCTCGATTTCAACCAGTTGCACGGCATCTGGCCCGGTTGCAGCGAATACGATGTTGTCGAGGCAGAACCGGGCCACGGTACCGCGAACGCCGATGTGGTCGCTGGTTTGAAGAAATACCTTAGCGTTCCGGTCCGGATGACAGCGCTGAAGTGCATTGGCAAGACCGATTGACCTCTCTTCGCCGAACAGGATGATCCGCCAGTGGATGATGCATCGAGCGATTTGCGAGGTCGCAGGGCGTCACAGACATCGCCGGGACGCGACTTTCGAAGCCATTCACTGCGCGGCCTTGCGATGCGCATAGCCAGGAATTCGCGTCTGGCCGGTGGCGGTATCCAATCGACAGGCGTGTAGGTTTCGGCTAACGAACGCTGATCCTATCGCGATTTGCAGCTTTTGTCCGGGGGTCCACTCAGAATCCCTGAATGCAGGGCTCTCCAGTGTGAACAGTCTGAAGTTGCGGGCTAAGCACTCGGTGGCTACGACACGTGCCCGCCTGAGGAAGGTACGCATAAATGCTCTGCCCAACGGCCTACCCTGGCGACGCCGCGTGCCGTCCGTGTTGTCGAAAGACGAGTTCATGTTTCGGACACAATGCATTCGTTGCGCGAATTTCCGCAACTCGGCGAACCCCTACGAAATCCCGTGTTCGGGTGGGACATCAAGCGAGGGCGGGGAGCGGTTCTGACCGACCGCTCGAGGCAAAGCATGGTCATATGGCTTCCTTCAGTGAAGTATCGAGGCGCTAAACGGACGCAATAGAATAGCGGGCGAGGAGGTTGGCTACATTGGTGAATCGTGGCAATCTATTCTTCAATTTCGCCAATCTGGATGAGAGATCGCCAGTCTTGACCGCCGGGACAACTCAGCAGACATGCCAGAGCCAGACGAAGTACCGCGACCTGTCGTAACGTTTGGAGCCAATTTCGAAAGCAGGAGTTTTGGGTTGGAACCGCACAGCCACCTTGAAGCGGAGCGTAATGTCCGGAGTGGCACTCCGACGTGTCAAGCAGCAGGAGGCAATAGCGCCTTTGTGGCGCACGCGCACCTCGCCAACGGTTTCGCCAACAACCATGCCGTTCTGGCAAACAAAGCGGAAGACGCCACCGAGCATGTGAAAACTGCTGGCGCCATCGTGCGAATTGGGCAGGATAAATTCGTTGACGTCCTCGCCAGTAAGCCCATCCGCAGAACGCACGCGGATCATGTGTTTCGTGTATTCGCGCTTGACCTAATCGCGTACGCGCGTCTGGCAGATCATGAAGGGCTGGAAGCCTTCGTTGCGCAGCCCCCGGAGTACGTCGATGGTGGGGATGTAGGTATAGCGTTGCGAGCGGCTATCGTGCTTGCCTTGGGCAAAGATGGACGGCGCGATGCGGCTGATCTGGTCGTCTGACAACGGTAAGTCGGAGCGGAGCATCGGGGGCGTAGTAACGAAAAGAGGACGCGAGTTGCATGTCGGTCTCCTGAGAAATAATAGTCAAAAAGGGTTAATCGATGTTGCGCTGACCGGGCTTCAAGATTCCGCCCGCCGCTAGTGTTCCAAAAACTCACGACACTACGGGCTGGTTTCATCCTGTTCGAAGCCAGGGTTGGCATTGTTGCCGTTAGTCTTCTGAGTTCGCGCCCGTGCGACTGAAGGGGAAATCGCTCGGTGGGTGTCAAAGAAAGAAAGAGGCGTTGGTGCGGGACGTAGCGAAGCGCAGGACTCGGCCGCTAACGCCTTGACACCCACCGGGTGACGTCTACGGTCGCGGGTTAGGGCGGAAACGGTGGAGATTGGCTTTGCGGCCATCGCCTGACTGGGCTTCCAGGTGTGAAGGTGACGCCCAACAGGGCGAGGCGCGGCTCGATGCGCAGCGCTGAAGCCCGATTCCG
>Ga0153932_1000323_pt1 | contig 15118 bp, 11 predicted proteins | sample TSNJ016MetaG_FD_102273 | JGI IMG/M metagenome (GOLD analysis project Ga0153932, IMG submission 102273) | Attine ant fungus gardens microbial communities from New Jersey, USA - TSNJ016 MetaG | ecosystem: Host-associated > Fungi > Mycelium > Unclassified | place: USA: New Jersey, Wharton State...
AAGGTATTGCGCGCCCAGGTAGTAAGGAAGGAAATTCAAACGCAACTCATCGACAACAACGTTTGACAAGATTTTCGTTTCATTATTAATCACGGTTATCTCCGGTTATGGCCATCGCAATACGCGAGGCACATAACTATTATAGTGTCTTTAAGTCCTAATAAAAGCTTTTTTATCATGATTGCGTTCGATATTTCAAATTGAAATACAAGGGTGATTTAAAATACAAATTAGATAGAAACATTGCGATTAAATTGTGCTTGGCGTGTTGCGCTGAGCATAATCGGAGATAACCGTGAATCAAATCGTTGAAAATCATCCGACTGAAACTGTTCTCGAAATCGACTTCGGCAACCAAGCGCAGATTGAATACGTACCTTATGGGCTGCATTGCAGGTCGCCCTCGAACGTGCGCAAGAAAGCCCCGACCGGGATCGAGTAACTTGCGATCACCATTGAAGCCAAGGGTCTGATGCAGAACAACCGTAACTTTTCGAACTGTTGCACCGGCTGGCCACCAACCGGCTGATTGCAACGTCGCAGGAGGTCGCACGGGAAGGGTTTGGGTTGGACCGAAACACACATGAAGCGGGACCACAGCGAAATGCTCAGCTCTGGCCGTCTCGAATCCGGGTCGCGCATCTATACACGGGAGGAACAGGCTCAACTCGACGCGTTGATCGCGAAGCGCGACCGACGCACTGAACGCGTATTACGACGACACCGACGGCGAGGAAGATGAGGAGTTGTATGAGCGCCTCGAAGAAGCGGCGACCGCCGCCAGCGATGCAGTCGACAATTTCGCCGAACGGCTCGAAACGTTCGATCCGAAGGAAATGAAGCTAGCAGGCGCGTTCATCACCATCGACACGGACGGCGAACTGGTTATCGAGCGCGGTCTGGTGAAGCGCGAGGATGCGGCCAAACTCCCAAGCAATGCTGACACCGATGCGAGTATCGGCACCGCCTCGACGGAAGCGGACGAGAAAAAGGCCAAGCCGCTACACGGCGAAAAGCTGTGCCGCCGTCTGACGGCGCACCGCACCGCCGCCGTGCAGGCCGAGCTTGCCCGCCGTCCGGTCGTAGCACTGGCCGCGCTCATGAACCGGCTCGTTCCCACCGTGTTCGAGGAGCATTATCTGAGCTCGTATGCCGAGAGTGCCGTGAAGATCAACGCGCACACATCGCGCGACACGCTGGTACGTGAAGCCGACGACATCGAATCAAGTGTAACCTTTATGCAGATAGAAGCCGACCGGCTGAAGTGGGCAAAGCTGCTGCCGAAGAGTGTTTTGGACCTTTTGCCGTGCCTGCTCAAACAGGACACGGACGTCATGGCCTGCCTGTTTGCATTTTGCGTCGCGGCGACGCTCGACAGCGTGAGCGCGACCGAAAGCGCGCACCCGATCAATGCGCTTGCGAACGTGATGCAGATCGACATGGCGTACTACTGGAAGCCGACGCAGCAAAGCTACCTGAACCGCGTGTCCAAGGCGCGCATCATCAACGTGGTGACCGAGGCAGTTTCACTGGAATCGGCGATGGAGTTGCAAGGCATGAAAAAAAGCGATGCCGCTGCGACTGCCGAACTTCGGATTGCAGAAACAGGCTGGCTGCCGGAGGTGCTGAGGAATCGCAAGGCCGTCGATAAGAGCGATACGAAGCACAAGCGGACGCACTAACGCCACACAAGCCCGGACCAAAAGGTCCGGGCACCACCTTCCGGGCCGCCAGTCGCGCGGCCCAATTTGCACACCGATGGGCTGAATGCTCACGTGCCTGCAAGTCAATTTTCACGTGCCCGACTCGATAGCTCATGTTGGGCGCGCCTGCGCGCACGCCCGGAGCACAGCGCTGGCGCGAACCGGCTTTGCATCTGTGCGCTACGCGGGGGTTTTCTCCGTTGCAGTTGTTTCAGCAGCTATCTCGGCACTGCCCTGCGTTCCGACCTTATTCTCATTTTCGCGCTGAGCGATGAAGGTGTCGCCGCGTTTCTTGAGCGTGCGCTGCAGGTCATCGTCAGTTCCAAACTGATCGAGCGCCCACAACAGCGCACCGGTCAGCGTCCCACGATCCATCGGAAAATCGACCATAGTGACGACACCGCCAAGCTCGATCAATTGTTGTGTTCGCAGTTTGCGCTGCTCTTCACGCCGGGCGTTCAGCATGCGCAGCGCGGCGCTTTTGGCTTCGTCCGCTTTCTCATTGATTTTCTCGAGTCGGACCAACGCGTCAATCTGTTTCATCTCCTGCTTGCTTGGACTTTCGACTTCGACCAGTTCAACCAACATCTTTTGTGTTTCGGTCGGAGACCTCAAGCCTTTGATGAACTTGACGCGTTCCGACAACCATTCAGCATGCTTCGACATTGACTGCTCTCCTATTCGAATTTCATGAATGAGCGGAGCGAAAACACGATGGTCCGTGTGAAGTCAGGCCCTGAATTTCATAATATAAAAAATCTAAAGGCGTCTGCAAGGAGTACTAAACCGAAAGTAGCCAGTAGACCTATCAAACCAAAGCGCGCTTCCGCGTTTCTATGCTAGCATAGAAACAGCTTATGATAAGACCAATGCTCAGCCGCCAATGTCAACTTACCATTTGAGCGTGAAAGCAGGCAGGAAAGCCGCCGCAGGGGAACACGCCAAATACATCGCGCGGGAGGATCACTACGCCTACATTTCTCGCGATGGAAAGTTCGAAGAGCGTGGCGATCTGAAGATGACCGAGAGCGGCAACATGCCGGCGTGGGCAGCGCATGACGCGAGCATTTTCTGGCAGGCGGCAGACACCTACGAACGGGCGAATGGTCGGCCTTACACAGAAATCGAGGTTTCGGTTCCGCGTGAACTGAACGATGAACAGCGCGTCGCACTCGTGCGCGAATTTGTTGAACACACGCTCGGCGAGCGGCACGCGTACACGTGGGCGATTCACAATCCGGCAGCAAGCGACGGACTCGAACAACCGCATGCCCACATCATGTTCACGGAACGCGTGAACGACCACATCGCGCGCGATCCGGCGCAATACTTCAGGCGTTGGAATGCGGACGATCCTGAAAAAGGCGGCGCCGGAAAGGACCGCTATCTGAGCAGTCGGCAGTTTGTTCGCGACGTCCGTGAAGAATGGGCGGTCACGGCCAATCACTTTATGGCACGGGAGGGCATCGAGTCTCGCATCGACCATCGCAGTTACCGCACGCTCGGCATCGAGCTCGAGCCGTCCGTCAAAGTGGGCGTCGCGCGCTATGCGGGTGAGCGTGGCGTGATGGCCAGTGTGTTGGAAGAAAACCGTCAGCGCGCATACCGCAACGGCCAGAGGCTGCTCATCAATCCGGCGATCGGCGTCGCCGCGCTGACGGTCAATCAATCTACCTTCTCACGACGCGACGTCGAGCAATTCGTGTTTCGCAATACGGACAGTGCCGAGCAGTTCCGGCAGGTTTACGCGCGGTTGATGAATTCGAAGGAACTGCTGGCACTCAGGGATCCCGCTCACGAGGGCGACTGGTTCACGTCGACGGATCTGCGTGCGATTGAAGTACGGCTTGTTGAACGCGCACGCGTCATGAGTCGCGACGGCGATGGTGCCGCGAGCGATACCGCGGTCCGTGAAATGCTGCGCGCGACGCGGCATTTCAATACGGGACAGGATGAGGCTTTTGTCGCACTCACCAGTGGCGGCCAGTTGGTGGTGGTGAACGGCGCAGCGGGAACCGGCAAAAGTTATGTGCTCGCCGCATCGCGTGAAGCGCTTGAGGCAGACGGACTGCGCGTGATGGGCGCAGCCCTGCAGGGGAAAACGGCCGAAGACATGCAGCGCGACGCCGGTATCACAAGCCGGACGCTGCACAGTCTGCTTTCGGGCGTCGAGCGCGGCACGATCACGCTGGATGCGAAAACCGTCCTGGTGATCGACGAGGCCGGTATGGTCGGCTCCCGGCAGATGGAAAAACTGCTCGGCCAGGCGCAAGCGGCTGGGGCGCGCGTGCGCCTGGTTGGCGATGCGTGGCAGCTGCATGCAGTCGACGCGGGCGACGCTTTCCGCGCGGTGTCGCGCGAAGCGGCTGCTGCAAACCGGCTGGAAAGCCTGACCGAGATCAAGCGGCAGAACGAGGCCTGGCAGCGCGACGCGACTTTGGCGCTGGCGCGGCACGATGTGCAAGCAGCCGTGTCCGCGTACGCGGAGCGAGGTGGCGTGCAGTTGTATTCGACCGTCGCCGACGCGCGCGAGCAGTTGATCGCACAATGGCAGAATGATCGCCGGACAAATCCCCGCAAGACCCAGCTGCTGCTCACGCACACCAACGATGAGCGCTACGCGCTCAATGCACGCGTGCGCGAATTGCGGCGGAGCACTGGCGAGCTGGGTGCCGAACAGATCGTGAGGACCGAAGACCGGCAGATCGCGATCGCCGCAGGCGAGCGGATCATGTTCCTGCAGAACGAGTACGTAATGCAGGTGAAGAACGGAACGCTGGGCACAATCGATCGGATTGAATCGCCGGCCGACAGGAAAGCGGCCGGCGTCCTGCTGCACGTGCGGCTCGATGACGGCCGGCGACTCGCGGTCGATACAGCGCAGTACGGCCATTTCGACCACGGCTACGCGCTCACTGTCCACAAGAGCCAAGGTGTGACGGTCGATCGCGCGTATGTGCTTGCCACGAAGAGCATGCACGCCGAACTGGCCTACGTCGCGATGACTCGACATAAGGAAAATCTGATTGTGGCAGCCGGACGGAACGAGTTTGCGGACGGCGCGGCACTGATGCGCGGTCTGTCGCGCACCGACGAAAAATCGTTCAGCGCGCAGCACGAGTTGAGGCCGGAGCGCGATCGCCGGCCGGAAATGGGCTACCGGCACACACTGAACCAGCGCCGCGTCGAATTCTCGAATGCACCGCGGACGCAACGTGCAGAAAAGACGCTCGACCGTGCAGTCGAACAGTATGCCGATGCACTATCCGCTGCGACTGCTGCAAATCAGGCCGGCAAGCCGGTGCCGGCGAAGGACCGCGCGGCCCTCAAGCGAGCGCGTGCTGGACTGGACCTGCTTGACCCCACAATGCGCCGCGAGATCCGGCAAGTGGTCGAGCGGGATGATCGAGCCTGGCGCGCGCTGGTTGAACTCAGCGGCGCCGCGCGAGCGGCGGCTCTCGTCAACGAAGTTGCGCAGGCCCGTGCGCAGCGCGCAGGCATCGAAGCGCCTGTCGGGGGACAGCCGCGATCGACGCCCGCGGCCACCGTGTCCAGACGCTTCGCCGACATGACGCCCGAGGAGCGACAAGAGCGTCGCAATGAGTTTAAGGCGCAACTGCGCGAGGCGGCCGGCCAGCCAACCGAGCGAAGCAAATTACCGCGTGAAAGTACAAAATCGCGCAGTCGAAGCGGCCCGGAAATCGGTGATTAATCCGATCATGGGGTTTGAGGTGCGGTGGAACGGAAACTGAGTTAGGCACTTGTCACGGATCGCCATCCGCCGGATCACATAGCCAAGATGAATACACGTCAATTGGCTAGCTTGACATCGCATAGCCAATAATGGTGATATCCGATGTTAATTGGCAGCGCCTATTATGTATCTTGGCTGCCGGGTTCAGCAAGAAAGCATCGTTGCAAAGGTGCAAAAAAGGCGAAAATCCGACTACGGCCCGTCGCATGGCAAAATCGCAGCCAAGGTCCGAGTTACAAGATTCCCGGCGAAACGCAACGGCTGGGGTTGAGGCCTTCCATCTCGCTGGCAAGGATGGGACGTGTTGATCGCGTACCTTGCACTGCTTGGCTTAGCAGTGCTACTTTTTCATCCCGACCGTAGCCGTTAACTTTTACCTTGGTTGTCGCGCTATTCTGTCTCGCCCTTGTGGCCGTGTGCTGGCTTAAAGGCGGGCCGCCTTGTTGGCGGTGGGGTAAAAATTGAGCCCATGTCGTGCAATGGCACGCTCGGCGCCCGGCCTCGACAGGCGGAGGCCGGCCACCAACAGCTGTTCACAGGTGTCGTCGCTCGGACGTTCAAGCGTCGGCTCCACTCCGTAACCGACCATCCAATCGTGAGGGACTAACGCTCGGTCTTCGGCCTTTGCCGACATTGGGGCGGGTCGGGTTCTACGTCGACAATGCGGCGGATTGCTGACAGTGGCGGCATCGAGCAGTCGGACGGCAGCTTCCTGCATCAGCGAACTCACACTCCCGACCCGTTTCGGTATTTCAGTATGAGTTTTCGTCCATCGGGTTTCAGCTCTGTTTGAGACAATCGCCAGCGATGCGATTGCATCCAGGCGTGAAGCATTTGGGACAGGACGTAAGCCGCGCATGATCTAGCCAGTACACCGATCAACGCATCTAGACCGCGGGACTTCCCAGTACGTTACTCAGTTCTTCCAGGGTGTAGGGCTTGCGTAACGCCTTCCAGCGGAACGGGAGCGCTGGAGCAGCAGGCATCTCGTTGCCCGAGGCAAATACAACGCGCAGCGCGGGCTGTAGTTGAACCGCTTTTTCGGCGAATTCGACTCCGGACATGTCAGGAATCGCCAGGTCGGCGACCACTACGTCGAATGCCTCGTCCCTAAGCCAACGCAGCGCCTCTTCTGGCGAACCGGTCGTTGCCGGCGCGTGTCCGAGCATTTTTACCAGTTCGCTCGTCGCTTCCAGCAATGCAAGATCGTCGTCAACCAGAAGAACCCGAAGACCTGTCGTGCCAGCATTTGATGCTGGCAGCGTCGCGTCCTGGCTTCTGTCGGTCGCGCTGGCAGCGCTGAGTATCTGCCGGATTTTGTAGGCCAGCTGTTCCCGGCTGTACGGCTTGCTCAGGAGTTCAATACCCCGGTCCAGCCGTCCACCATGAATGATCGCGTTCTGTGTGTACCCGGAAGTGAAAAGCACCTTCAGCCGCGGCAAAAGCTGCACCGCCTGGGCGGCCATGTCCGGACTGCGCAGCGTTCCGGGCATGACAACGTCCGTAAAAACCAGATCGATATGGATACCACTTCGAATTACGGTTAACGCCTGCTCTGCATCGTTTGCCTTCAGTACACTGTAGCCAAGGCCGGACAGCATATCGACAACGGTAGATTGCACTTTCAGGTCGTCTTCGACTACGAGGATGGTCTCCGTTCCGCCCAGCAACCTGACGTTTGGTTTCGCAGGCGGCTCGACTGCCGTTTCGGTGGACCGTGGCAAGTAGATCTTGACGGTCGTGCCGTGGCCAATCTCGCTGTAGATGCGGGTATGTCCACCGCTCTGCTTGACGAAACCATAGGCCATGCTTAAACCGAGTCCGGTTCCCACTCCTTCGGGTTTCGTCGTAAAGAACGGGTCGAACGCCCGCTCAAGCACGTCCGGGCGCATGCCGGTTCCAGTGTCAGTGACGGCAAGCATGACGTACTGCCCTGCCGTCACATCGGGGAGGCCGGCAACGTATTGATCGTCGAGCATTGCGTTGGCCAGTTCCATGGTCAATTTTCCGCCATCCGGCATCGCATCGCGTGCGTTGATCGCCAGATTGAGGATGACGTTCTCCAACTGATGGATGTCGACAATAGTGTTCCATAGGCCGCCAGAGACGACCGTCTCCACTTCAATGGTCTCGCCTAGTGCGCGCCGCAGCAGATCATCCATGCCCCGTATCGCGGGCGCCAGGTTGATCACAACCGGTCGCAAGGGCTGCCGACGTCCAAAGGCGAGCAGTTGGGATGCTAATTTGGCGCCTCGCTCTACCGCGTCGATCGCCTTGTCGAGCCGCTCGCGGGTCCATCCATCGCTGGCATGACGGTTTTCCAGCAGTTCTAGGTTCCCGCGCAATACCTGCAATACATTATTGAAATCGTGCGCGACGCCGCCTGTCAGCTTACCGATGGCCTCCATCTTCTGCGACTGGAACAATGCTGTTCTGGTCTCTTCGAGAGCCCGGTTCGCTTCCATCCGCTCGGTGATGTCACGGGTAATCTTCGCAAATCCGGCGAGCGTTCCTTCCTCGTCTCGGATGGCGTCGATCACCACGTGTGCCCAAAATCGACTGCCATCCTTCCTTACCCGCCATCCTTCCGCTTCAAACCGCCCGTCCCTTGCGGCAGCAGTCAGTCCGCGTTGCGGCAGTCCTGCCGCAGCGTCTTCCGGCATGTAAAAACGCGAAAAATGCGAACCGATAATTTCTTCTGCAGCGTAGCCCTTGATGCGCCGTGCACCAGAGTTCCAGTTTGTGACCACGCCGTCCGGCGATAACATGAAAATTGCATAGTCGGTCACTCCGTTCACCAGCATGCGGAAGCGTCGGTCGCTCTCCAGCACTGCCTCGTGCGCGGCCTTTTTCTCCGTGATATCACGCACGATGTTCACAAAACAGGCAAGTTTACCGTCCTCGGTACGCAATGCGGTGATCACGTCGCTAGCCCAAAACGTTGTGCCGTCCTTGCGGATTCGCCAGCCTTCGGTGTCGTGGTGCCCTGTCCGTCGGGCGGCTTCGAGGCCGACCGCAGGCGCCGCTTTTTGGCGGTCATCCTCTGTGTAAAGGACGTCCAGCATCTGGCCTATGATCTCGTCCGGCTGGTATCTGTGGATAGCTGTGCCACCGAGATTCCAGGTCAGAATCCGGCCTTCTACCGAAATGACACAAATTGAATAGTCAGAGACAGATGCGACCCACCTGTCGGTCCAGTTCTGGATCGTACCGGCTGGTTGCCGTTTGTCAGGCATATTCGACTCCCGATTTGATTGTCCTGGACGCTGGGTGTTGGCGAACATATTACCCCGTCATTCGATGCGATCAGGGTGGGCGCCCAGCGGTTCCTTTTCGCCCCTCGCTCTGCCGACCGATCAAGATCTTTTGCTACGGGCAAAATCGACGGCAGGCTCAGTGCAAAGGACGCTTCCGCAAGCGAGCGAATTCGGGAATCGCGGCGAAGGGGAAGAAGCATTGACAATGCGTTGTCCGCCGTCCTGCGATGATCGGTCGACCGCAACGAAACGGCAATCGGCCATTCGGCGGTTTCCCGCGGATGTCTCGTTATGGCCGAGAGCACCAGTTCCCTGGACGTTCCACGTAGGCGACGTTGGAGTAGTCAACGGCAGCTTTCCGACGAGGTGGGTGAATGCGTACTGTCGGCCAATACCTGTCGTTCCAGAGCTTCGCGAACCGGTCATTCGAGCGACGGCTTGGCACGAGGCAGCGGTCATCCATCATCGACAAAAATGCTTTCCTTGAAGGCGGGAAGCCGAGTGATTTGCGGGCTGGCAGCAGCCCTTGAGTCTCATGGCTCGCGCATCTCTATATATGCAAACGGTGTCGACGTCCGCGATGGGTCATCACAAGACATTTGTGCCGCGTTCGACTATGCCGCGCCCCCGGATGTCCAAGGATGTCTCGACGTGGTCAACGTAACCACCTGAGTCAAAAATGTCCACTGTACCTCGCGGGTTGTGGAAGTGACCGAAGACCAAGGTGTCGAAATTCTGAAATTCCGAGAACGGGCGGAGCGTTCGTATCACGGAGCCGCCAACCTTCGACAGACTGACATTGGACGTGGACTGTTGGAGCAATTTCTGATGCTGACTGCGTACCTCCTCAAGGCCGAGCCTATAGTCGCGGGGGGCCAACTGCATGAACAAAAACGCTTCTCGGATCTTCGCGACCTCAGTCTCAGGTGCAGTGACACCGCCTTCGCCGAAGTAGAGTGCCATTGCGTCATTAATTAGATCGACGGTTCCACCCGGATCTTTTTCGAGCTTGGCAGCCGCTCCTTCATACGCCACGAGGATTGCATTGGTGATGGCGAGAGCCGTGTCCTCGATCCGGTGCGTACGGACGAGCCAGTCCTTTTCATTGTTGAGCCGTCTCAGGATTCGAGCATTTTTGTGTGCGAGAACTATGCTCATAGAAGATAGCCATGCCGGAATCTCGACGTCTTCCAGACCAATCGTCAGGCGCCACCCTAACGACGCAAAATGACCGTGCGTTAGCAGAATATGCTGTGAACCCATGCGCAACTTCAAGAACGGATAATGGATGTCCGCAACATCCACGAGCCGATACTCCGTCGTTTCTTTCAGGATGGCGGTGAGGATGGGCGCTTTGCTAACGATTGAGGTTGACCACGGATCGCCGCTCTGACAGGACTCAATGAAGTACGCGAACCCGTCGTGGTTGCCAGGAATAAAGTGGATTGAGCAGCCCCGATCGCGCGCTTTGGCCAGTGTCTCCCATAGTTCGATCCAATGGGCCGCGACCCACGTGGCCAACTCGGCGTCCGTCTGCGTGCTTGAATAAATCCACAGATCGAGAATGTCGCCCATCAGGATAATTTTGCGATTGACCTGCTCAGAAAGCCACCGGTAGAAGCCGTCTCGGCGCGAATTTTTTGTTCCCAGATGAACGTCTGAGCAAACTGTGGCAGCAATTCGCGCAAACTGCCCCTCTATTTGGGCCCTCGCACTGTGGTGCTGGCAAAGCTCCTCGAATTTCGCATCGATCCATCGTTGAACCAAACCCTCATCCAATTCACCTAGCTCTGCAAACCAGTTGGCGAACCCCTCGTCGAAGATATATCCCCGAGTCGTTAGCCTGTCATGCGCCGTCATAAATTCATGTGGGCCGAAATGTTCCCGAAGGTGGACAAGTCTCTCGATCTGTTCCTCAACTCCCATTGAGTTAAGTAGCCCCTCCACATACACGAAATCATCCGCATTCATGGATCGCCCCCGACGGATCGTCATCAGCATGTCGCCATGCCTGAGTGTGGGATCGTCGGTCGGGCCAGTCAAGCGTCGATCTTTCGGATGACAGAGATTTCCGCGCGCTTGCCGTCGTACTTCCTCGGTGGGCGTAGGAGTAGTTCGCGTATCGTGGCCGTAGCGGGGTCGATGATAAACGCGATATTGAACGTTCCGCGGCTTGAAGCGAGGAACTTAGCGGCTTCCGCGTCTAAAGCGGACATCGGAGCCCACTGACGTGCATTGACCGCAGTGGGTCGGGAGCACGCATTCGCTGAGAGTGAGACCTGACATTCGCGGCTATCGATGTGCGAACGGCAGAAAAGCGACCTGGAACTGCCTTACCGACTTCATCGCCTGAACGTCGGCAATGGCCGAACTCCCGTCTTTCAGTGTGATTAGCCGAACGTCTGTTGTACTTTGAAAGCTGCCCTATATGTCGCGCTGGATCGACCAGCCGCAGTGGGTCGGAGGACACGAGGCAGTCGTGTCTTCTCGACAACCGCCACTCGATGCGCCCTTGGATATAAAAAGGATGACGAACTTAATCATGAACGGTCTCGGCGACGGCGCTATTGCGAAAGCTTGTGTTATGGCAATAGCGTTGTTTTCTAACCAACGGCCAAATGCAATTTGCTTCGCCTCGACGCCGGCTGCCACCGCCCTTTCGTATTCGGCCAAACCACTTGCGTCAAGACGGGGGACCATAGGTCCGGAGGGTAGGCGCTTTTTAACCGGACGGTAGTGAAAAGAAACTGTGATTAAGAACCGACAGTTAATTCGGCGCATTCCCGACACTTAATTGATTGTGTACTGCAACATCTGTGGATAACTCAGTGGGCGACGCGTGAAAATCGCGTGCTGTCGGCAAGCTACGCGCACGACTCCGCCAGAAACAGCCGGCACGGTGCGTCAGCGCGGCAGTTCAGCGCGCTGCGGACGTGCAGATGCCTCGCGAAACGCTAATCGTGGATGAAACCGGGTGAAAAAAGAATTAGCGCGGAGGCGCGAGCTGCTGCCGCGCGAGCCTGAAGCAGGTCTCGTGATCGAGGGAAGGATCGCCCTGTTTGAGCTGGCCAGCACGGATCTGAACCTGGCGCTCGAACTCGGCCGCAGCGTCAACACCCACGCCGTTGGACGCTGGCCGCGCGCGGCCAGCGCGCTCAGCTCTAGCGTTTTTCATCCCTTCAAGCCAGAGCTGGCCACGTGAGTGCTCGCGCGCATCGCGTGTACCGCGCCGGCGCTGTTTGGCGTCGGCGGCCGCCCTCAGTTGCTGGCGCAGCGCTGCCTTGCTACGCTCGTGACACAGCCATTTCGCCAGACCGAACGCGCCAAAGAGCGCCGCTGGCACATACTTGATAGCCGCGAGCCCTCTGTAGTTACCGTCCTCTGTGCGCTCGCAGCGCGGCCGCACCGAGGTCAGGCCCCCCGCCTGCAGGTCGCGCATCGCCCGTTCCGCGCGGCGCTGGTCTAGCCCGGCCTGCCCGGACAGAAGCGACAACGTCAGGTTCTGCATCCCGCCACCCGTCGACGGAATGCCCACGCGCATGGTCAACAGATCGAGGTATTTGAGACTCGCGCGCAGCAGTTGCACACACGCGACGCTACGTTCAGTGCGCTGCTGACGCGTCGAGCCATTCGCACGGTTCAGACTCGGCAGCCACTCGTCTGGCGCATCGAGATAGCGCCCGAGGCGGTGCATGAGCTCGGTGAGCACGCGAGGCAACCCGCCCGCCCCTGTCCTGGGCGGGTTCGGCAACCCCGACGGGAGTGCCGCGACGCGACGTGCGTGCAACTGGCCAAACATGCCAGGGCAGGTGCGGGCTTAATGTGGCATTGGGGATTCGGGCGCGTGAAACGGCTCTCGCCTATCCGGACTTGTCAGGCGGGGCGTTGTCGGTACTGCGGGTGGAGCGGGTACAGGTCGTCCGGCCCTTTTGGCTAGTCGTCGATTCATGGAGTCACTCGTTTTTTTAAGGTCAAACGCCTACCGATGACGCTTGACACGGAGTGAAGAATTGCTAGAATCGAGTCCGATTGATTGACTTCGATGTCTCTAGCACTTCTCTGCGTGCTGGCTGTCATCAAGAAACGACCCTCGCTTGCCGGCGGGGGTTTTTCTTTTGTAGGTCCAGTTCTGGATATGCGCTAGGCAGTCCTCATGAAGAAGATAGAGGGCCTCTGTTGAGCCACTCCATGGTTCTCGTTTGAAGTAAGGTAGAAGTGGCGAGTCGGTGCGCCACACTTTTGTTTACCACGCCGAGTCCGGCCCAGCCGACGATGTTGCGGCGTCAGCCCCCGCTGCATTGGTCTCGTCCAGTGTATTGATGGCACGCGGCGATGGCTTCGCAACGCGACTCAACGTCGGCACCGGCAGTTCCGGCATCTCCTCACTCGCTCGCCAGATCCACGACGGCATGTCGCTTTCCTCGATCAGCCTCGACAGCGCATCCTCGTCTTCTTGCTCGACGCCCGGCGGCTGCACGTACAGCGCAACGGGCTCCGGCAACACGTCGACTAGCACCGCACACGCGAGCGGCTTGTTCTCTGCAAGGTTGTAGCGCAGACCTTTTACGAAACGGCGCTTGTGCGCCGTGAGCGCGTCGAGCATCAACTTGTCATAGGCGTGCTCGAACGGAATCCAGTTAGCGGACACGACCATGACAGCCAGCGAATCGATCGACGCAATGCCAGTCGGGCCAAGACCAAAGGTCGCGATAAACACGAGGTGCGAGTCCTCAATGCTGTCCCACAGCGCCAGCTCATTCACGAAACGCTTCTGGAGCCGCCGATGCAGCTCGTCGCTCAGCATGTACGAAAAGTTCGGCAGGTGTTTCGCGACGATCTTGAACCCGTAGCGAGATTCGACAATCTCCTTCGCTTCGCCGATCGCGACCATCAGCTTGCGTGTTTTCTTGCTGGTGGCTAACTCCGCCATGTGGGCGATGCGACGCTGCGTGATGCCCGCCGCATGTTCCTGCGTGAACGACTCTGGCACATACAGCGAACGCCCCAGCGGCTCGCCCTTTGACACCTTTCCGGCCGCAGCCTGCAGAAGGTATTTGCGCACGACGTACCAGCTGCGCTTGCCGGCCATGGCGGGAAACCATCGGTTCAAGCCGGCCTCCTCCCATAGATAGTGCAATGTGCCGCGCAGGGTGAGCTTGGCACCGTCCGTGCGCACCGTGTCGGCCGCGACACCTGATGGCGTTGGCGCAGCCCTGCCAACCGTTTTCGAGAGGCTGAAGTCGAGCTTGAGTGTGGTGATGCCATCCTCGATGTTCTCCTGAATAGCCTTACCTTTCACCTCGCCCAGACCGGACAGTTCCGCTGGCGGCTCGTACGACGCGCAGTCCGGCGCGTGCGTGCCTCCGGTGTTCGGCATACGCTTGATTACGTAGTGCTCGCCCACCTTGGCCACGTACATCGGCACGCCGTCCGGCATGCACATGCACAGCGGCCGCATCTTCTCGCCGTGGGCATCGGTCAGATACGCTTGCAGGTCATCGGCACCCGCTGCGACAATCAAATCGTCGAATCGATACTCATGCATGAGTGCTCTCCCTATCCGGTCATACCCTGCCAATATTGAGTTCCCGTATGCCCTTGCGATCACGCAGCGCGATCGCACTCCAATTAAGCGTGTTGCGCAGCCGCTGCGCGTCCACCATGCCGTGCAGATACCAGCGTGGAAAGGCCGGATCACTCGTCGTCACGACAATCGTTTCGACGTTGAAGAAGCGCTGCCACCATGGCTGCAACGAGACTACGTTCTGAATGCGGAACAGCTCCACGCTCGAAACCTTCCTGGTCACGATTCCTTCCCGGCAAGTAATGCGCTCCATATCGATCACTATTTCCGTGAACGCCGTTTGGACGCATATAAGAGCGAGATACGCCAGGCAAACCAAAGCAGGCACAACAATTACGGCGGGCGATACGGCCCACCTCGTGGATACCCATGCAAAGACGACACCCAGTACACCGATCGCGCCGAAAATGCCAAGTAGGTCAGGCAGGTTGATAACCTGAGACGGCGTGCCGTGAAAAATCACGACAGGTTGGGGTGATGCCGGAATGAGTTTGGCGGGGCGGTCCCTCATGGTCCGGTGGTACCGATGATGATTGCCGTCGTGCCGTCACCCCGCGGCGCAGGGGCTGGATTGACCGGCGAGGGGACGGCGCCCAATAGCTGGCCCTCACGCGGCGGCGCCTCGATATAGGCCGGCACACGCACCGGGTAGTCACGTACCGGGAAGCGAATCTTCGCGAGAGGCCAGTCTTTGCCGTATTTCAGATAGCCGTTCAGGTCTGGCAGGTTCGATATCTGCGACGCAGTGACGACATGCTCCGGATCGCGCCGACGCTCACGTGTATTGATGCGCCATTGCCCCTGCACGCCGATTGGATGC
>Ga0153932_1000324_pt1 | contig 15006 bp, 9 predicted proteins | sample TSNJ016MetaG_FD_102273 | JGI IMG/M metagenome (GOLD analysis project Ga0153932, IMG submission 102273) | Attine ant fungus gardens microbial communities from New Jersey, USA - TSNJ016 MetaG | ecosystem: Host-associated > Fungi > Mycelium > Unclassified | place: USA: New Jersey, Wharton State...
GCCCACAATTCGTCATCGATGATAGGTGCCGGCATTCCTTGATCCGTTGTTCAGGTATCCAAGGTTAACCGTTTCGTGGAAAAGTAAACAGCCCTTCCGAGCTCTTTTTGAACTGGCCTTTTACGGAAAAAACATGCCGCAAGTCATACGCGTGGGCGACGACAACGACCACGGTGGAAAGGTTTTAAGTGGATCTACGACGATGAAATTTGGCAAGCGAGCGATCGCGCGCAAGGGAGATCCCGTCTCGTGTCCCCTGCACGGGCAAAACACGATCATCGAAGGATCGGCAACGTTCAAGGATTGTGGAATTCCGGTTGCCCTACATGGCCATCGATGCGCGTGCGGGTGTCGATTGATCTCGTCATTTTCAAACGCACGCATTCGCTGAACATGCCCGTCCGTTTAAGCGCAGTGCCGGCCGCCGCCGTGATGCCTACACCGCCCCGTCCGATAGTTTGGCTATTGCTGCTTGCAGTGATTGTCAGTTCTGGCGTAGCGCTGACGCTGTTTCTCTGGCGCACAGATGTGCGAGCGTCGGGGACGTGGTTTTGGTTATGTCTGTTGGTTTTCCCCTTCCTTGCGTGGGCATTTTTGTTTGGAATCCGACTGCTGGTATACGACGCGCGGGTGAATAACGTGCATACGCGCAATCGCCTTCGCAAAGAGACCTTGCGCTCAGAGACGACACGTGGACAGCTTCCTATAGCCGTGCTTGCTTCGGCTTACGAAACCTCTATGGGTCAGTCCGATCTCGGAGAGAAGCTGATTAACGGCGGCGTTGGTTTCCAGCCAGTGAAGCCGTGCGATGGCGCGGACGCCATTCAATGTGCGCTGCTGGGCGAGAACACATCGGAAAAAGCGATAACCGTCGAGTCCATCGCGACTCAGATGAGAAACATTCTGATGCACATTGGACCGAAGCTAGAGGCCCTGCCGAATACGGTTCCGGTCCACGTCGGGCTGCAAATCAGTGCAGGTGTCGATCCGTCCGTCGTTAGCCAGGCGTGGCACGATGTATCGCGAGAACTGGCAAGAAGATACGCTAGCACCTCCTCGATTGAAGCCACTGGATTACTCGCCCTTGATGATTGGCTCGACGCCAAAGATCCCGAGCTCAAGGAAAGCGCTTTTCTGATCTTGGCTCTTCAACTTTATCCTGTAGCGGTGGACCGTATGGCAGAGGGAATGAGCGCGCTACTTCTCGCTCGTGATCTGCGCAATGCGTCGGGCGACGCCATCGCGTTTATTCATCGCCCCGTTGCGTGGGACGAGTCCGACATACAGCCTCGCTGTTCCGACGCCTTGTTATGGGGAACACATGACGCCGGTCAAATCGGAGGCTTGTGGACCGGTGGCCTGGAAAGCGCGACGCTCAACCGAGTGGTTGCAGTGGCTGACACGTTAGAGATAGGGAAGAACCAAGATCCAGGCCTGACTCACTTCGATCTGGACGCTGCTTTGGGCCAGCTTGGCGCGGCCGTGGGATGGCTCGCTACTGCGGCCGCCATTGAACAATGCTGCAGAGACGCGAAACCGCAACTGGTAGCGTGCTCAGAGAGCGGTAACAACCGAATGCTTGTGGTTTCCCCAGGCGTATCAACGATTAAGGGGAACGGCTAAATGACTTCAATATTGCGTCGAGGCGCGACGCTCATCGTCGTGGTTTCGCTAATTGCTGCGACACTGTTCATCTGGTTCAACGACGACGCCTTCGGCCCTAACCAAACGGAGTCCAAATGGCGCGCGCAAGCAATTGTATTGCTTATCGGTGTCGTACTTTTCTTATGTCTTGGAATTGTAGAGGTGGTCGTTAGAAGACTGCAAATCAAACTATTCGATGAGGAACATCAGCGAGCGGCCCCTGCTGCACACAAGGACATACCGTCGACATCGGAGGCACCACAAGCGGATTTATTCAACCTGGCGCTGAATTTGCGCGCCGCAAACGGTCTGCGTTGGCGCTACCGCCAGCGTTGGATACTGCTCGCAGGTGATGATCCAGCGATCATTCGCCTGCTGCCTGAGCTTGTAGATGCTGGCTGGCTCGTGACCGATAAAGTCGTTTTGCTCTGGCGCAAGACGGAGAAAGATGGCCGTCCCGACGAAGTTTGGCTTCAGCAGCTCCGCGCACTGCGCCGCAATCGCCCGATTGATGCCGTGATCCTGACGCTCGACGGTACCGCCGATCTTTCTGCGCAACGTCGCAGCACCAACGCATACAGCGTAACCCTCGCGCGCATCGCTGGCGTACTACATTGGTCTGCGCCGGTCTATGTGCTCGACATTGCTAAGACGGACCCCTTTAACAACGGTCGCACGGCCTTGCTCGGCTGCGAATTTGCGCCTGACGCCAACGAGCGGACGGTCGAATCAACCTTGATTGAGTTGCGCAGCCGCATCGGACATATGAGCATCGGGCAATTGATCCGAAGCTTCAAAGACCAATACTCCGAGCAGTTGTCGGAGCGGCTCGATACCCGTAGCGCGCCACTGGCCGCATTGATAGCATCGTTGGCAAATCGCCCGGCGCGACATCAACCTGTGAGCGGAGCCTTTTTCGCGCCGTTCCCTGTCGCCGCTGACGCAGGCGTTCTTGCAAATCCAAACACGCTCACCAGCGCCGATCTGCCGCTATGGAACCATCTCGCCAAGATCGCACGCAAGCAGCGTGGTCGACGCATGGGCTGGCATCCGGTAACGGTATTCTCTACGATCGCCTTGACCGTCATTGGCCTATGGACGGCCGGCATGCTGATCTCCGGCATGAGCAACGGCCGCAGCGTGGCTCAAGCGCGCCAGACGATTCAAACGCTCAAGACCGCCCCTGATCCCGCCGCTCGCCTGCAAGCCTTGCTCGCCCTGCAACAGCAGATCAGCCGCCACGAAGATCGCGTCGCGCATCAGTCGCCGTTATGGACCCGCTTCGGTCTGAATCAGGATGCATCGATCCTCGCCGCGCTCTGGCCGCCCTATGCGAACGCTAGCAAATCAGTCCTGGTCACCCCGATCCAGCAAAACCTCGAAGCGACGTTGGTCGACTTGAGCCAGATGCCCACCGATTCTCTCGATAACCAGGCGAACGCTGCCGCTCAAGAGGGTCACAAAGCGCTCAAGACGTACCTGATGCTCGCTGAACCAAGCCGGGTTGACATCGGTTTCATCACACCGCAACTCATGCATTACTGGAGCACGAACGCAAACGTTTCCGTCGGCGCGAAACTTGATATCTCTGAACAACTTGCAGGGTTCTACGCGCAACACTTGAAGGCCCACGACGCGTGGCGCATCCAGCCTCGATCAGAACTGGTGAACGCATCGCGTCAGACTTTGCTATCGGTCATTGGCGTGCGCAATTCCGAAGACACGGTTTATCAAAGCGTGCTGGCTGGTGTGGGCAACAAGTACCCGGACCAGACTCTGGCATCGCTCACAGCGGGCACCGACACGCGTGGGTTGCTTCGTACGAGCGCCAACGTCCCGGGCGTCTACACGCGGCAAGCGTATGAAGGCTACGTCGCAGCGGCCATCACCGAAGCCGCCAAGAGCCGCGACATTACGCGTGACTGGGTACTGGCTAACACGACCGATCAAACGCTGCCCGCCACATCAACGGACGCTCTCGAGCAGTCACTCACCACGCAGTATTTCAACGACTACGCCGAGCACTGGCAGGGCTTCATGAATGCGCTGCAATGGCAAGCTGCGCCGAACATTCCCACGGCCATCGAGCAGATGAAACTACTCGCCGATGCGCGTCAGTCACCCGTTATAGCGCTGATGAAGTCGCTCGATTATCAGGGGACGGCGGGAGTGCGTCAGGCGTCGTTATCGGACACCTTGGTCGCTAAGGCACAGAACATCCTCGGCAAGAAAGACGACCCCCAAGCAGCCGCAGCCAACGACGCGGGGCCGCTGTCGGCATCGTTTGGACCGGTGCTTCGCTTGATTGGACAGGCAAGCGACACTGCTCCAACGAAAGGCAACGCACCGGCAAGCGATGTCAGCCTGCAACGCTACATCGAACGCGTCACAGCATTGCGCCTGAAACTCCAGCAACTAAGCAACGGCACCGACGGCGACGCCCAGGCACGACAACTCGCGCAAGCTCTTTTCCAGGGCAAGGGGTCTGAACTTGCCGATACCCAGGCCTACGCGCAACTCATCGCGGCAAGCCTGGGCGCCGAGTGGTCCGGCATGGGCGATGCGCTCTTCGTGCGCCCCGTCGCGCAAGCTACACAGATCGTGTTGCAACCCGCGCAAACAAGCCTGAACGATACGTGGCATTCATCCATCGTCGTCAACTGGAACAAATCGTTTGCGGGGCGCTACCCCTTCGATAACACCGCCAACGACGCCTCCATTCCCGAACTCGCACGCTTTATCCGGCCGCAAGGCGGATTGATATCGACGTTCCTGAGCACGCAGCTCGCTGGCGTATTGGAGCTGCAAGGCGATCAATGGGTGGAAGTGAACACGCGCGGCGGTGCATTACAGTTCGATCCGGCGTTTCTGAAATCAGTGAACACGCTGCAGCGAGTCGCGGGGCATCTAATGGCAGGGGGCGAGCCGCAGTATCGCTTTGACTTCAAGCCCGTTCCGACACCGGGTATTACCGACACGGTCTTGACCGTCGATGCGCAAAAGCTGCATTACTACAACCAGCGCGAGACATGGCAGGGCTTGATCTGGCCATCGAACGATCCCGAGACCAAGGGCACGCGTCTGCAATGGCAGACCGAACAGGCCGGCACGAACAAGAACTTCGAGTTCGGCGGACGATGGGCGCTCGTTCGGATGCTGGAACGAGCGAAGGTCGAACCTATAGACGGCGCGACGTTTCAGCTCACGTGGCAAGCTGCGCCTGACACCCGAATGATGCGAGTGGCACCCGCAGCTACGGCATCGACAGCGCAAAAGCCACCGCACCAAACGGGCGACGACTGGAACGCTTCTGCGCAGGAACTAAGCGCATTAACCGAGCATCCCGCGCTCGATAGCCTCGTCACTCAGGAACCGCTTATCGCCGCACCTGCGAACCTGACTTATCCGCTGAGCTATCTGATGCGCACCGACGTCGGCAAGGGGCCGCTTGAACTACTCGCGTTGAAGGGATTCGTCCTGCCTAACCGCATGTTCATCGACAAGCCGGCGCGTGCGGCGAGCACAAACACATCCGCTAACCCGCCGCCGTTGCCCAAAGGCGCACGTGAAGCCGCCAAACACGCCGTCACGCCCTTGCCCGACCTTATCCGCTCCGGCTCACTATGAATTCCCTCGCATCGCCACAGGCCGCTATTCCAGCTATCACAGTAGTCCTACCGCAAGGAGCCCTCACCGCATGATCACCTTCTCGAAGCTCCTCAACGCGCTCTTCGGCACCCGCACGCCGTCCGACCTTGCACGCTCCGCGCAATCGCAATGGGATGCGTGGCTGCAGCCGATCATCGAACTGCATCCGGGTGACGTCGCGACCGAGGCCGCGCATGTCGGCGAAGATCCGGGCTACGACGACGGCTTCCTCGCAATCAAGGAACAGGTGGCGAAGCTGTCGGACGTCAACGACACGCTGATTATCGACACCGCCGAACGGCTTCTGAAGCACACGGCGAAGGACGCGCGCGTGGCGGTGTATTACGTCTACGGCCGCATGCGCCGCGATGGCGCGCAAGGTGTGGCTGAAGGCTTTGAACTGTTATCGGCACTCATCGATCGTTTCGACATGGACCTGCTCCCGGCCCGTGCCGAAACTCGCAGGACAGCGCTCGAATGGCTCGCCGGCGCGACCTTTGCTGACCGGCTCGATCGCGTTCAGGGACTGACGGGAGACTTGCTTGAGCGCGCGTTGTCGGCGCTTGCACTGATTACCGAGCGCACCGCCGAATGGCCGGACAACGCGCGGCCGCAATTGAGCGGGTTGTATCGGCGTTTTGAGGGGCGGATTGAATCGCCGAGTGCATCGGACCACGCATCGATCAATGTGCCGAAAGCCTCTCCATTTGGGGCGAGCACAGCCGCGATACTGCCCTCATCAACCGAAGTGTCATCGACCCGCGATCTGCTCGATCGTGCGCGCCAGATGGCGGTGTTCCTGCGTGAACAACCGCAAGGGTATTTGGCCGCTTATCGCCTCATGCGCTGCATCCGATGGGACACGCTCACCGAAGTGCCGCCGTGCGATCCCACCAGCAAGACGCGACTCGTTCCGCCACGCGCCGAACTTCGCGCGCAACTCAAGCGTTTGCTCATGCAAAAGCAATGGCTTGAACTCCTCGATCGCGTTGAACTTGCGTTCGCTGAAGGCGCAAACCACTTCTGGCTCGACCTTCAATACTACGCATTCGTCGCTCAGGAACAAGCAGGCGGTGAATACGCGCCCGTACGCGATCTGGCCGCAACCGACTGCGCGCTGATGCTCGAACGCCTACCCGGTTTCCACTTGCTGTCCTTCTCCGACGGCTCCCCTTTCGCCGACGACTCCACACTCGAATGGATCGCACGTTACGCGACCGTTCGCGATATCGATCGCGGTGAAACCGTAGTCCCTGTCGCGGCGCAATCGGCAAACACGGACTGGGCGGATACCGAAACAAAAGCCAACAATCTCGCCTCCAAGGAAGGACTGGATTCCGCGTTCTCATTTCTGCAACGCCTGCCCGCGCAAGACGGAGATCGAGACCGATTCGTCAGGCAGTTGGTCATGGCACGCGTCGCCGAGCGCGCCGAACGTCCGGACACGGCGCTGCACCTTTTATCGAACGTGGAGTCGGCCGCTAGCCGCTTCGAGTTGTCCCTATGGGAACCCTCGCTCGCGTTCGAAGCCAAGCAGCATCTGATGCGCCTGCTCAAAGTCCGCATGACCCGCAAGGATGCCGATAAGCCCGCGCTCGCTCAGCGCATCGAAACGTTGATTGGCGAGCTGACCGCGATCGATGCCGCCCGCGCCGTTGCGCTCGACTAGGCCCTAAAAAAAACCGTGAACAAACCAAACGATAACGACATCCTGCGCTACTACGAAGCCGAAATGCGCTATCTGCGCGAAGCCGGCAAGGAGTTCGCGCAAGCCTTTCCCGACCGCGCGAAGATGCTGAACATCGATCGCATCGGGGACCGCGATCCGCACGTCGAACGCCTGTTCGAAGGTTTCGCCTTTCTTGTTGGACGTCTGCGTCAGAAACTCGACGACGAATTGCCTGAGCTGACTGAAGGACTCGTCAGCATGCTCTGGCCGCACTATCTGCGGATGATTCCATCGCTGTCGATACTCGAAATCACGCCCACGGAAGGTTTGCTGCAAAGTCATGAAGTACTCGCAGCAGGTCTTGAAGTGCTGGCCGATCCAATTCACGTCGATAAAGAGAGCGTCGAGTGCATCTATCGCACCACGCAAGCGGTCGACTTGTATCCGGTCAAGCTGATCGAAGCCAACGCGCACGCACGCGAAGATGGCCGCTCGGTGATCCGGTTCAGGTTCGAATTGCAGCCGCAAATACCGCGCGCGCAAATGCACATACCGCGTCTGCGGCTTTACCTGAATGCGGATCGACCGGTGGCGCTCAGCCTCTACACCGCATTGACCGCGGCACCGCTCGCGGTTCACGTTCGCATTCCCGGTTATCCCGAGGACCGTCCGGGACTGCCGCAAACCATGCAAGGCCTGCGCGTGGAGGCGGCCGGATTCAAGGCTGACGAGCGCCTATGGCCCAAGGCCGACAACGCGTTCGGCGGTTATCAACTGCTGCTCGAGTACTTCACGTTCCCCGAGAAGTTCATGTTCGTGGATCTCGTGGGACTCGACATGCAGGCAATCCCTCAAGCCGCGCCGTACTTCGATGTCGAGATCGTGCTGGCGCAACCTTACCCGGATGACATGCGCTTCACGGCAGAGAACGTGCGGCTTTTCTACACGCCGATCATCAACCTGTTCAACATCCAGGCCGATCCGATCACGGTCTCGCATTTCGAAACGGAGTATCGCGTACATACGGTGAAGGCACGCGGAGACTTTGTGGAAGCGTATTCGGTCGACTCGATAGTAGGCTTCGAAACCTCGAACGGCTCGCGTTTTGAGTACGCGCCATTTGCATCGTTCCGTCACCGCGGCGGCATGTTGCGCCATGAGATGCCCGAGCGATACTTTCATACCCGTGCACGACGCGGTCCTTCGGGGCGGTTCGATACGTGGGTGGTATTGGGCGGCCATGCATGGGAGGGCGAGACCACGCTGCCCGACGAAACGCTATCTCTCTCCGTGACCGGTACAAACGGCATGCTGCCACGCAAGGGTCTACGCGAAGCCAGTATCAACCGGACGCGCGGCGGCTTTACGAATGTCGCATCGGTGAGAAATCTGACGGCGCCAACCTTGCCCGTGTACCCGCCAACGGGCGACCGCTTTCATTGGCGCGTGCTCTCGCACCTGGCGCCCAACTATCTCTCTCTGCTCGATGCCGAAATCCTGCGCGGCAGTCTTGCGCTTTATGACTGGACAGATGGCGAGCTGAACCGTCGGCGTATCGATGCGATCATCGACGTCAAGCATCGACCGCTGCAGAAGCTCGTCAAAGGTGGGTTGCTGCGTGGTGTGGAAATCGAAGTCACGCTCAACAGCGACAAGTTTGCGGGCGACGGCGATCTCGCGTTGTTTGGCGAAATGCTGAATCGCTTCCTTGCGCTTTACGCCACGATGAATATCTATACGAAGCTAGTTATCGTCTCGTTGCCGAGTGGCCACCGGATCACGTGGCCCGATAACAAAGCTGAGGGAGCACCGTTTTGAACGCGCCGCATCGAGAGTTTCCGGTGTCCGACGAGCGCATGCTGTTGCCCGCTTTGCTGCAAGACGCAACCCGCATGAACTTCATGCGCTTTTGTGAGTTGATTGAACTCGCCGCGCCGGATCTGCCGTCACTGGGTTCAACTGACTCGTTAAAAAACGAGCCAGTCCGCTTTCGCTCGCGCGCTCGGCTCGGATTTCCAGGCAAGGAAATTGACGCGGTCGAATTCGATTACGACGATGCATCGAAACCCGCCGCCGTCCGCACGACTTTCCTCGGACTCTACGGCGTCGATGCCCGCATGCCGTCATATTTCATCGATGAAGTCGCGCAGAATCGCGACGGCGCGGAGTCTTTGTCGGCGTTCCTGGACATGTTCCATCACAGGATCGCGACGCAGTTTTACAGGGCGTGGCGCAAGTATCGATTCCCTGCTGGGTTTAAGAAAGGGGGTACCGACAATGTGTCCCGCTGCCTGGTCAGCCTCGTGGGACTGGGCATTGGGCATCCGGCGATTGAGCAGACAGTGGGCACACGCAAGCTGCTGTCAATGCTCGGACTCGCCAGCCAGCGAACCCGCACGGCCGAAGGTCTTGCGGGCGTGCTGCAACACGCCATCCCCGACGCAACGATTACGGTCACCGAGTTTCATCCGGTATGGATTCAGCTAAACGAGTTCGAGCCGACGGCGTTAGGCGAAAACTGCGTACTGGGTCGCGGTTTTTACGATCGCGGCAATTGCGCGCGAGTCGTGATCTCGCCGACAACGTCCGAATCGGTATTAGGTCTGACACCCGGTCGTCAAATGCACAGCGAAATCATGGCGCTGCTGCGCTTTTATCTTGGCTACGAATCGAACGCGCATCTGGAGATGCATGTCTCGCCGGACTTGATGCCGCGAGCGGATATCGCGTCCGATCAAGTTCGTCTCGGCTACACAAGCCAGTTGCAACAAATCGAACGGCCCTATGCGACAGGCGCCATCACGCGCGTGCAACTTGGCACGTGGGACGGTCGAAGCGCGAACACGCGCACAACACATTAAAACAATGGAACGCAGCATGAATCCCACGATAGTCCGACAGACGCAACTCGCCGCTGCGGCGTGCGCCATCCTCGCTTTAGCGGGGTGTGGAGTAGGGCAAGCAGTGAAAACCGGAACCGTTGACGCAGCAAAATGGGCGTTCACCACGCAGGTTAAAACCATGAATCTCGACTTCGTCAGTCGATCCTCGTCGAATACCAGCGGCACCGGACAATCGTTGTCGACGGTCGTGCGAATCTATCAACTGAAGACGCCTGAAGCGTTCGATCAACTCGACTACGCGCAATTGCAAACCAATGACGTGGATGCGCTAAAGGCAGACCTGCTTGCGTCGACGGATCTTGTGCTCCGGCCTAATGCGAACGCCAGCATCAGCGAACCGATGAGTGACGACGCGGAGTACGTCGGTATCGTCGCTTTCTTCCGTGATGACGGGCGGGATTCGAAGTGGAAACTCTTGGTACCGAAGAAGCAATGGAAGAAGAGCGATCCGGTGAAGATCGAGATGCGGGACAGCTCGCTAAGTGTTGCTGGTATCAGCGGCGAGGCCGTCAGGAGGCATAGTGCGCCGCAAAGCGCGGGTCCCGGCGCGGCACAACCCGTCAAACCGAGCGCGGCGCCGACAGTCAAGCCGGCGAGCAAGGGCACGCTCGTAAAAGATGATTGGGCACGGCCGGTCTGATCGTGCGTCGATTAACTTTCGGTCGGACAGACGACTGCCCGGTTAATCGACCATTCGACGAATCGACCGCTGGAATCGCGATCGCAATCAGTGCCGCAAAATCCCCCTCACTTCGCCGTAGGCATCGCGAACTCAGCGCCCTTCTCCGTGCTTTCCGGCCACCGCTGCATGATCGATTTCTGACGCGTATAAAACCGCACGCCTTCTTCGCCATACGCGTGCGTATCGCCGAACAAACTACGCTTCCAGCCGCCGAACCCGTGCCATGCCATCGGCACGGGAATGGGCACATTGATCCCGACCATGCCCACTTCAATGCGCCGTCCGAACTCGCGCGCGATGTGTCCATCACGTGTATAACAAGCAACGCCATTGCCAAACTCATGTGCGTTGATCAGGTCCACCGCTTCGGTGAAGTCCTTCACCCGCACACACGCCAGCACCGGCCCGAAAATCTCTTCCTTATAAATCCGCATCTCAGGCGTCACGTGATCGAACAACGTACCGCCCGTGAAGAAACCTTCTTCATGTCCCGCCACCTTCAAACCGCGTCCATCGACGACTAGCGAAGCGCCCTCTTCCACACCCAGCGCGATATACCCTTCAATGCGCTCCAATGCCTGACGCGTGACGATCGGGCCCATTTCAGCATCCGACTCCATACCGTTCTTCACGATCAGCGTACGCGCGCGCTCAGCCAGTCGCGGAATCAATTTATCAGCGACATCGCCCACCAGCACAGCCACCGAAATCGCCATGCAGCGCTCGCCCGCCGAACCATAACCGGCACCAACCAGTGCATCAATCGCTTGATCGAGATCCGCATCGGGCATCACGACCATATGATTCTTCGCACCACCCAGCGCCTGTACGCGCTTGCCGTGTTGCGCGCCCGTTTGATAAATGTAATTCGCGATCGGCGTTGATCCCACGAAGCTGATGGCCTTCACATCGGGATGGACGAGCAGCGCATCGACCACGACCTTGTCACCCTGCACCACGCTGAACACACCGTCGGGCAGACCAGCTTCCTGCAACAACCCCGCCATGAACAACGACGCCGACGGATCGCGCTCGCTCGGCTTCAGGATGAACGCATTGCCCGCAGCAATCGCGACGGGGAACATCCAGCACGGCACCATGCATGGGAAGTTGAACGGCGTAATGCCCGCGACCACGCCAAGCGCCTGACGCGTCGTCCAGTTATCGATACCCGTGGACACCTGCTCGGTATAGTCGCCCTTCAATAGCTGCGGAATGCCGCAAGCAAATTCGATTACATCGATACCGCGCGACACTTCACCCTGCGCGTCGCTGAACACCTTGCCATGCTCGGCAGTGATGATCGCGGCGAGCTCATCGCGGTGCTTGTTCATCAACTCCAGAAAACGCAGCATGACGCGCGCGCGCCGGATGGGCGGCGTCTCGCTCCAGGCGAAGAATGCCTTCTTCGCGCCGGCGACAGCGGCGTCTACATCGGCGACATCGCCCAGACGCAGCGTGCGTGCTTCCTGACCGGTCGCGGGATTGAAAATCGGCTGGGTGCGCGTGCCCGTACCGGGAACACGGCGGCCCTGGATAAAGTGGCCGACGTCCGCGCGATCGCTGAAGCTTTGCATGATGTGACACCTGAATGTGATGGGAGTCTTCAGAGTGTAAGAACGTCAGACGCGCCTGCAAAGGCGCTATGATTGAAATGATTGTTTTCTATGGTGAACAATGAAGATATGGAAACGCAACGCGTCGAGGCGCTCTGGACCCATCTGTATTGGCTGACCATTCTCTCGCAGCAAGGCAGCTATACGCGCGCCGCCACGCGGCTCGGCGTAAGCAAGGCCGCCATGAGCCAGCGGATTGCAGAACTGGAGCGCGCAGCCGGGGTTTCGCTGGTGCAGCGCACAACGCGCAGCGTGCGGCTGACGGAAGCCGGTCAGCGTCTCGTCGATCAAACCCGTAATCAATATGAAGGGATTGCGCAGAGTTTCGCGGGCGTGCGCGATTCAGCGGGTATCGCTCGCGGCGAGCTGCGCGTCACCGCCCCGGTGGCGTTCGCTCGGCAGCAACTCGTGCCGCATCTGTCAGCCTTTCTGCGGGCGAATCCGGAAGTACGCGTGCAGCTCGAAGTGTCCGACCGCATCAGTTCGCTTGCCAGCGAAGGTTTCGATCTCGCGATCCGCCACAGCGCCGCCGCGCCGGAAACGCATGTGGCCTGGACGCTGTGCGCCACTCACTCGGTGATCGTGGCGACGCGAGCGTATCTGCGCCGGCGCGGCACACCCGCCTCGCCGCAGGATTTGGCCGCACATGACTGCCTTTTCTATCCGCGTGCGCAAGAGGCGCCCGCCTGGACATTCGAACGCGCAACAGGCCGCAAGGCGGCAACCGAGCGCGTGACCGTGCCGATCAACGGGCCGTTTTCTGCCAACAATAGCGAAACGCTGCGCGACGCCGCACTCGATGACCTCGGCATTGCGCTGCTGCCCGATTTCAGCGCGCAGGCCGCGCTGCGCAGCGGGCAGTTGATCAAAGTGCTGCCGGAGTGGCAGCCCAAGGGCGGGTTTGCTGAACAGCTTTATGTGGTCCGGCCCTACGCGTCGCACGTGCCGCGTGCAGTGACCGCGTTTGTCTCCTATCTGCGCAAGACCTTCGAAAGCGGCTTCTCGGATTAGCCTTGGCGCGGAATTATCGGCTGGTTGCCCGATTGTCGATCCACTTGACGATTTCGGTATGGTAAGTGCGCGGCGCCTTTGCGACCGTTCGCTCCGCCAGGCTCGCCAGCGTCTGCGCCTCAAGCACCTCGTTCATGCGCTTCTCGGCGTCCAGCATCACGGCGTGAATGGAGCACGTGCCGCTCGTCGCCCACTTGGGTGCGGTATCCCCAAAGATTGCGCAGCGCGCGCGGATTTCGCGGCAATCGAAAAGCGGCTTCGGACCGTCGACGGCCTGCACTACGTCAAGCACCGTAATCCGTTCCGCCGGTCGCGCGAGCGTGAATCCCCCGCGTGCTCCCTCCGTGGCGACGGTCAATCCCGCCTTATGAAGTTTCGTGAAAAGCTTGGCCACGTAATCCACCGATAACCCTTGCAGCTCGGCCAGATCGCGCACGCTCGCCTCGCCCACGCCTGCGGGTGCGTCGGTTAAATACAAAAGGCAATGCAGCGCATATTCGACGCCCGAACTGATGTGGCTCATCTTATCTCCGACTCAACAAATCCTAGTTACCGAATTCTACGCAATCATTTTACGATGAACAAGGTCTATCAATCGCACTTGCAAAATTTAACTACGACAACTACAGTCCTAGTTATGCATGTGACGGACCCTTGGTGTCGAGCCTGCACATCACATCGCATGACGTCGATGTGAAATGAACTGATCAATGAATGGAACTAAAAATGACTGATAGCAGCAAGAGAATCTTGGTTGTTGGCGCCGGTTTCGCCGGTATGTGGAGCGCGCTAGGCGCTGCTCGTCTGCTGGACATCGCAAACAAGACGGGAGAGCAGATCGAAGTGGTGTTGATTGCGCCCGAGCCCATGCTTCATGTCCGGCCGCGTCTTCACGAGTCCAATCCGCTTGGTATGAAAGCTCCCTTGTTGCCGCTCTTCGAGGCAACCGGCGTTCACTTTATCCAGGGGAGCGTCAGCGAAATTCGTGCGACGGCCCACGAGGTAGAGGCCGTCGGCGCGGACGGAAACACGTTCACGGTGCGGTATGACAAGCTTGTGCTGGCTAGCGGAAGTTCGCTCTTTCGTCCTCCGGTGTCCGGCCTGGATACAGCCGCGTTCAGCATCGACCAGATCGAGGACGCTGCGCTTCTCGAAGCGCATCTCGGCAAGCTCGCCGATCAACCTGATACGCCGGCGCGCAACACGGTGGTCGTGGTGGGCGGAGGATTTACGGGCATCGAGATCGCGACTGAGCTTCCGGCTCGCTTGCGGTCCCTGTTGGGAAGCAACGCATCTGTCAACGTGATCGTGATAGAGCAAGCCGATGCAGTTGGCTCGGATCTTGGCCTCGGTCCCCGGCCGGTGATTGAGCAGGCATTCACTGAACTCGGCATCACGCTGCGTCTGGGTACCGCGGTGAACAGCATCGACACCGATGGGATCGTCACATCGACCGGTGAACGCATTGATGCAAAGACGGTGATCTGGACAGCGGGCATGCGCGCCAATGGCCTGACGAAAAAGCTGAATGCCGAGCGCGATCGGCTCGGGCGGCTGCATGTGGATGCGGACCTGCGTGTATTGGATTCGGAAGACATCTTCGCCGCCGGCGATGTCGCCTTCGCCGCAACCGACGACGCCGGAAATCACGCGCTCATGTCATGCCAGCACGCGATGAACATGGGGCGGTTCGCCGGCCACAACGTGGCGGCTGACCTGGTCGGCGCGACGCTTTTGCCGTATCGGCAGCCTGTCTATGTGACGTGTCTCGATCTCGGTTCGTGGGGCGCGGTATTTACCGAAGGCTGGGATCGTGAGATCAAGCTCGTCGGC
>Ga0153932_1000325_pt1 | contig 14985 bp, 13 predicted proteins | sample TSNJ016MetaG_FD_102273 | JGI IMG/M metagenome (GOLD analysis project Ga0153932, IMG submission 102273) | Attine ant fungus gardens microbial communities from New Jersey, USA - TSNJ016 MetaG | ecosystem: Host-associated > Fungi > Mycelium > Unclassified | place: USA: New Jersey, Wharton State...
CGCAAACGTCGGCAACGACGCCTCGGAAAGCTCACACCGATCGAGTTTGAGACAATCACCCAGACCGCATACGCGGCCTGAAACTATCAACCCCACAAGTCAACCGAAGTGGGGGCAGTCCCTGGCTACTTCCACTTGAGTGGAGAGACTCGATCGAGCGATACCTCGTTCCCTGCTCACGAAACCAACAGTGCCCAGTGTCGAATCAAACTGTTCGTCAAGGACACTGGCAAACGATGCGTTGCCCTCGTCCAATTCGACCCACCGCATTTCTGGCGTGATTGCCGATCGCCGTCAGGCACTCGTTCGAGCGCCGGTGACAGATTCTGGCGTCGATCTGATCCGGCACAGTTTCCTCGAGTCGCTGTTCGTCGATACACACCGGCGATTATCGCCGCCACCATTTCCCAGGCGCATCGAATCAGCGGCGCCACCGGTTCGATCAGCAAGCCAGTCGGCGGCGCCCACTAGAAAGTGAGGGAAGGCGCGCCCACGGCATCACAAGGAGGGGGACTCAGGGGTCCGCGCGATCAAGAGTTGCCGTAATCCCTAGCCGTCCGATCAGGATCTACGCCGTTTCTCAACGTTCACGAGGAATAGGCTCGAATATGCCAACTGGACAGTTGAATGAACTAAAAGTCCTGACCACAAAGAGTTTTCGGCCCGAGTCCACCGAGTTTTCGGCCTTGATCGTGCAGTCGGCAACGTCCAGCGTTCACCGGACGAACTTAGGACGCTTTCCGCTCGGCCGATCAGACACTGTCAGGCGCCCACACATAGTCATTCAAATCCAGTTCCTGAGACACAACCGCACTTCCACTGTTGACTACGGTTGAAAACTGGTTCTGACCCACTGTCCGTGATCGAATCTGAATGCGTTAGTGGCTGAGGAGTATTCGATTGCGGAGCAGGTCGAAACCAGCTCGTCCGTTCATTGTCGTTTCTTGATCCACTTCACGTGACCTTCGACGGCACCAGGACTGTATAGCAGTGTGGGTCCGTCAAGAACGGCCGCGTGGTCGGTGCCGAGGCCCTGGACGAAGCGATGCAAGTGCGGCGGACTATCCGTCGATTCGGCAGACATCCACGAGTTCAATTGTTTCCCAACGCGTCCGGTGAGCATCTCCGCAAACGATGTGACATGTCCTTCAGTAGCCTCAAGATGTGGACAGCTGGCGAGGACCTGTTGAGTCCGATCTGCTCGTCGTAGGTATGGCAACCTGGATGTCACAGCCTCCGCGAGGCAATTGCCGCACTTATGCCACCTTTGGTGTGGACGGCGGTGCTGCACCTATTGTGCGGAACCGACGAAGGCCACCGCGGACGAACTGTGACTGCCTCGAATCGACGTTTCGTCTTCGGCGTTGAGCACCGAACCATCCTGGCGAGTGGTGTGCACCTGCTCGGCGGGTTGCCTCAGCCAGCTATAGCCCTATCTGCGAGCATGCGTTCGTAACAACTGTGCACTCGTTTCGAGGAACACCGCACGTTGGACAGCTCGCGAAAGTCGACAATGGCGACGCAGGAATATGGACTCCAACGCCGGCCGCATCGACCGAGTCGACGTCGGCCCCTGACAGGTGAGGGAGCTGTACACACAGGTCACAAGGGTTAGCAGAACCCTAGAACGCTCATCTCTCGCACGATCCAAGCCCTGCCCGAACGACCCGCGCCGACAGGGTGGAGCCGTCACGGAAGTGGGCCAGAACCAGTTTCAACTGCCGCTCACATCCACATCTCGGATCTCCAACCGGTGGAATCCACATGCGAGCAGCATTCAGGAACGCAACCGCAACCGCTTCAAAAACTCAAATCGGCCCGACACAGCCGGCTCAGCACCACGGCCCCCGACATCACCAAGTCTCTGAACATCGAGCACAACGTCCCCTCGCAGATACAGATCCAACAGAACGAGCACGAATGAGGGACAGAAATGAAGTCAATCCACGCCGGTCACTTGACTGTGGGCAAGTGACCTAGATAACATTTCCTCAACTCCACACTATGGATTGAGGTCCACAATATGGAAACGCCAGGAGCGCAGAGCGCCTACCGCCTGCTAGATGTCTTGACTCGGGTTTCCCTGCACCCTGAGGGGATCACAGCCAGCGATATCGCCAAAGCCGCGGATCTGACCGCACCGACAGCGCACCGGCTTCTTCGGGTTCTTCGCGACCGTGGCTTCGCAGTCCAGGACGGAGCCTCCGGCACGTATTCCCCCGGGCCCCAGATTCAGGTACTTGCGGGAGAAGGCGTCGACCGCTACGCGCTGGAAGAGCTAGGTACACCGCTACTTGCGGAATTGCGCGACCAGACCACCGAGACAGTGTTCATGTCAGTACGTCGCGGCCTACGGTTGACCTACCTCGTCTGCATGGCTTCTTCACACTCCGTGCAGATGTATGGCGAACCAGGACAACTGATTCCGTTGCATGCAACCAGTCAGGGCAAGGTGATTCTGGCGTTTCTGCCGTCGGGCGTTGGCGATCGCATCATCGACCAATTGGACCTGACGCAATTCACAGATTCCACTATCACCAATCCGGAGGAACTGCACCGAGCCATGGACGAGGTGCGACGCGACGGATTCGCCCTCAGCCTTGAAGAACGCGAACTCGGCGTACGGTCCATCGCCGCTCCCGTGTTTGACGCAACGGGGGCAGTCATCGCCTCAATCTGTGTGGGCGGCCCCATCTTCCGCGTTTCCGAGCACGACCTTCGGTCTCGGTTTGCCGAACTCGTGCTTAGCACCTCCGCTCAACTCACTGCCGCTCTGTCCCGAAATCGGCACCCACCCCTAGACAACGAGAACTTATCGGCCGCGAACAGTAGCCAATAGAGCTACTACCAACATCTCTATCCTCCAACCGCTCTGCACGCACAGCGGTCGCACAAGCACACCCTCGAACCGTCACCCTTCCAAAGGAAAACCATGAAGAAGACCCGCGCCCTTATTCCCGCCATCGCGTGCGCCGCGACCCTCGTCGCCGGAACTGCATGTAGCTCGAATGTCGACAACAACGCGCAAGGTGCCGAGACCTCGGTTGCCAATGTTGTTGTCGATGATGGTGGATGCGCGAAGAATCACGATCAGATCGCCGCGATCCAGACAAAACTTGCAGGCAATCTCTACGGAATCGCGGCCGCCAACTCGGATCAGGGGTCCAATAACAACCCCAATCCGATGAATGCAGACGACCCGATCAAAATCACTTTCTCGATCGAAGGACTCAGCCACCCGTTCCTCGTAAAGCAGAAACAGCTCGCCGAGGAAGCCGCGCGGAAACTGGGTGTCGAGGTCAACGTCATCAGCGCGAACGACGATGTCAATCAGCAGTTCAATGACATTCAGACCGCTGTTGCACAGGGCACCGATGCGCTCATGATGATGCCCGCCAACACGGAAGGTCTGAATGCTGTCCTCAAGCAGGCCGACAACGCAGGCGTGCCCTACTTCTTCACACAGAAGGGCATGTTGGGAGTGAAACCTGCTTCGCAGGTCCTCGCGCCGTACACTACAGAAGGCCAGATGCTGGGCGACTGGGTTGTCGATCACTACGCCGGGCAACAAGACGTCAAGGTCGCAGTCATTTCCGGCATCCCTGGCGACGCCTCCAGCGACGCCAGGGTCGGGGCCTTCATGCTTCCCCTGCTGCGTGCGTGCACATTCGACATTGTTGCTGAACAGCCAGGCAACTACCGCCGCGCAGATTCCGAAAAGGCCGCTCAGAACATGCTCGCTGCAAACCCCGGAGTCAACTTGGTATTCGGTGCCAACGACGAAGCTGCGTTGGGCGCGGTTGCCGCACTGCAGTCCAGCGGACGAAGCGGAGTTGACGTCGTCGGCCTCGACGGCGAGACAGATATGTTCACCGCGGTCAACAACGGACAGACACTGGCAACAGCCATCCACAAGCCCACGGCTGGAATCCTCGTAGAAGAGATCGTGAAATACCTTCGCGGTGAAGAGGTTCCGCAGTTCAAGGTCCTTGACGAAGATCTCGTCACCAAGGACAACATCGCAACCATGCAACCCGCATTCTGAATTCGGAAGTTCCCATGACAACTACGTCTACAACACCGACGCCCGGCTCGTCCAAACGGTCCGCATCCCACAGTTCCTCAGCACGAACACGCTTCGTCGACGGCAACGCGATCAAACAACTCGCGCAACTCGGACCTGTCGTAGCACTGATACTCCTTGTTGCGTTCTTCTCGATCCAGGCACCGAACTTCATCTCGACGAACAACCTCACCAATGTCCTCCAACAAGTCTCGATCACCGCAATTGCTGCAGTGGGTGCCACTGTGGTGATTCTCGTTGCCGGAATTGATCTTTCGGTCGGATCAATTGTCGCTTTAACTGGCAGCATCGCCGCCCTGTATCTCCAACACGCCACACTATCTACAGGAATGGCGACTGGAGCGGCGGTTGTCATCACACTCATCGCGGCCACCGGTTGCGGGCTACTTAATGGAGTTCTCGTCACTGTAGCCAAAGTCCCAGCATTCATCGCCACTCTCGCTACGCTGACAGCTCTCCGAGGCGTGGCGCTGCTGATCACTGACAGCTACCCCATTTCGATCAACAACTCGGCATTCACACAAATCGGCATTGGCAAGGTTGGGCCCATTCCAGTGCCGGTCATGATCATGGCTGTCACCTTCGGCATTGGATACGTCATCCTGCACCGTTTGAAGATCGGCCGGCGAATCTACGCGGTCGGCGGAAACACGGAAGCCGCACGCCTATCCGGCATTCAAGTATCACGAGTTCTGATGTTTGCCTTTATGTTTGCAGGCTTCTGCGCCGGTGTTGCATCCCTGATATTGACTGCAAAACTATCGTCCGGGCAGCCTGCGGGAGGCGTCGGTTTCGAGCTCGATGTCATCGCGGCAGTCGTCGTGGGCGGTACAAGTCTGTTCGGAGGCCGTGGGCGACTGGCCGGCACGTTCCTCGGCGCACTGGTAATAGCGGTACTTGGCAATGGACTGACCCTCATGAATGTTCCATTCTACTGGCAGCAGATCGTCACCGGAGCCGTCGTGGTTGGCGCCGTGGTACTCGATCGGGTCACACGCGGGGAGACTGGACAATGACGACCGCCGTCCGCACTGGGGTACTCGACGCGCAAGGAATCTCGAAACGCTACGCAGGTGTCTCGGCCCTCGAAGATGTGTCGATCGCGCTCAAACCTGGAAAGATTCACGCACTGATTGGCGAGAACGGCGCCGGCAAGTCGACACTCTCGAAGATCTTGTCCGGTTTCGAGACTCCAGACGAAGGTAGCTTGCTCTTCAACGGCAAGGCCGTCTCGATCAAGAGCCCCGCGGACGCAGCCGAACACGGAATCGCGATTGTGCACCAAGAGTTATCGGTTATTGGATCGGTATCGGTCGCCGAGAACGTTCTGGTAGGCGCTGAACCGTCGCGTTGGGGATTCGTAAATCGAAAAGCTTTGGACACCAAAGCATCTCGATACCTTGAGAGGGTCGGTCTCTCGGTCGATCCTCGCCAGGAGGCTGCCCGATTGTCGATCGCCGAGCAACAGCTGGTCGAGATAGCGCGCATAGTCGCGCTCAACGCACGTGTCGTGTTTTTCGACGAACCAACCTCCTCGCTTCCCCACGACGATTCACAACGACTCCTCGGACTTCTTAGTGATTTGCGTAACGCTGGTACCGCCGTCGTTCTCATCAGCCATGATCTTCCAGAAGTGCTCGAGTACTCGGACACCATCACCGTGCTTCGGGACGGTCGACACATAATCACCGCTCCGACGAGCGAGTTCACCGAAGACTCGTTGATCAACCACATGATCGGACGAGACCTCGGCGCGCTCTATCATGGGCATACGGGCTCGTCACTGCGATCTACTCCGCCGATCCTGACCGTCACTGATCTCGAGGCCCCAGGGGTTCGGTCAGCGACCCTGCACGTTTCCCCGGGCGAGATTCTCGGCATCGGTGGCTTAGTCGGCAGTGGTCGCACCGAAGTGTTGCAAGCAATCTTCGGTGCTACGCGAATCGCCTCTGGCACTATGCTTCTCGACGGTGCCGACTACGCCCCAACGCATCCACATAATGCGCTTGACTCCGGAGTCGGGCTCGTCCCAGAGGATCGTAAAGATCAAGGGCTCCACCTCGGCCTACCCATCAGCTCCAATATCGAGCTGGCAAGTCTCGCGCAGATGAGCAGCGGGCCATGGTTGCGACGTAACCAGGGCACCAAGATCGTCGACAAGTTCTTTGGTGAACTGCGCATCAAAGCAGCAAGCGCGTCTCTCCCTGTGGGCGCTCTGTCCGGAGGAAATCAACAGAAAGTTGCACTTGCAAAGGTTCTGGCGACCAACCCGCGTGTGCTTCTCCTCGACGAACCTACTCGTGGAATCGATGTAGGAGCCAAAGCGGAAGTCCACCGCCTCATTCGAGAGCTTGCAGATCACGGGATGGCCATCATCATGGTGTCTTCCGTCTTACCCGAACTCATCGGTGCATCGGACCGGATCGTCGTGATGCGAGGAAGGCGAACGGTTGGTGAGCTCTCGCGCGCGGAGGCGACCGAGGAATCGGTCATGAGGCTGGCTTTCCAAGGGGCTATCGCATGACCACACCAGTTGCCGTCGTAACGGGCGCCGAAGGTGGACTGGGGGAAGCCGTGGCTCAACGCCTGCTCGACGAGGGCTACCGTCTCGTGCTCGGGCATCTGCCGGGAACGGCGCCTGCCCAGTTCGCTTCTCCGGAAACCGTGCTCGCCGTACCCACCGATGTCACAAAGGATCGGGATACCCAAGCATTGATGGACGCTGCAGTCCAACGATTTGGGCGGATCGATGTCCTCGTCACTCTCGCGGGCGTGATGGAACAGCAAACGATCGACGAACTCGACCTCGAAACATGGAATCGCACATTGTCGGTGAACCTTACCGGCACCTTTCTCTGCGCGATCGCGGCGAAGGACTTGCTTCGCGCAACAGGTGGTGCCATCGTCACTATTGGAAGTCAACTCGGTTATACGGGCGGAATCGATTGTGCTGCCTATGCAGCCTCGAAGGCCGGCGTTTCAGGACTCACCAGGGCGCTCGCTCGACAACTCGGTCCGGAAGTCCGCGTGAACTGTGTGGCACCCGGACCGATCGAAACTCCTATGACCGCTGCACACGCCACACCCGAATGGATCAAGCAGAAGACGCGCCAACTTGTGATGGACCGTTTTGGCACGGCAGACGAAGTGGCCACAGCAGTTTCTTGGCTCGCTGGAAAGAATGCAAGCTTCGTGACGGGCCAAACCCTTCACGTCAACGGGGGAGGAATAATGCCATGAGAATTAGCGGAACAATTACACCCGAGTTCCTGACCGCACGCGAAGCTATCGAGCGAATTCCCGATCGTGCACGAGTACTGGTTGAAGCGTCTGGCGGCGGTGTCATCGAACCGTCGACACTCATAGCCGCGGTTGCCGAACGATATCGCAACACTGCAGCGCCATCGCAACTCTCGGTATACTTCTGCAGCGGTATCGGTGATCGCAACGGGTCCGGTATGGACAAGCTGGCGATTCCGGGTCTGATCAAGACCGCTGTAGCCGGTCACTGGGCTATGACGCCCAGCTTGTCCACCATGGCGCACGATGGTCAGATCGAAGCATATAATCTCCCGCAAGGCGTACTCGCACAGCTTCTTCGAGAGAGCGCCGCGCACCGACCAGGGCTGGTCACCAAAGTCGGCTTGGGGACATTCGTCGATCCGCGTCACGGTGGTGGCAAACTGAACGACACAACCACCTCAGAACTGGTGAAGGTAGTTGAGTTAGAGGACGACGAGTACCTTTTCTATCCCAGCCCATCGTTTGACGTCGCTTTCATTCGCGGCACTACAGCGGACGAACACGGCAATTTAACGCTAGAACATGAGACCGCCAAACTTGGAGTGCTTGCTGCGGCAATGGCTACTCGCAACAGCGGAGGCCTTGTAATAGCACAAGTCAAGCGAGTGGCTTCGGCACACACGCTCAACCCGAAAAGTGTTGTTGTTCCAGGTCACCTCGTCGATATCGTGGTCGTCGACGAGGATCAATGGCAGACAGCAGTCACCCAATACAACGCCTCGTTCTCAGGCGAGGTGCATGTCCCGTTCGGTCGAGCTCCGGCGATGCCGCTGACCGAACGCAAAGTTGTTGCACGTCGGGCACTTGACGAAATTCCTTATGGCGCAGTTGTAAATCTCGGTGTCGGTATGGCTGATGGCGTTGCAACGACAGCCCTGGAAGAAGGCAGGCTTCCGGAAATGATCCTGACTGTCGAACAGGGAATGGTCGGAGGTGTGCCCGAACGCGGAGTTATCTTCGGGGTATCGATGAATCCTGAAGCGGTCATCGAACATGCCTCGCAATTCGACTTCTACGACGGCGGCGGACTCGACGTCACTTGCCTCGGGTTTGCCGAAGTCGATGTCGATGGCAACGTCAACAGTTCACTCGTCGACGGCCGAATCTTCGGCGCCGGTGGGTTTATCAATATCTCCCAGGCAGCCAAGAAGGTAGTTTTCTGTGGCACTTTGACAGCCGGTGGACTCCGCACCGATTTGTCGGAAGAGTCAATGCAGATCACCAGCGAGGGCAAACACCACAAATTTGTGCAGAAGGTCCGGCAAATCACGTTCAATGCCCGACTCGCACGTGAGCGTGGCCAGGAGGTCTTGTATGTGACCGAACGAGCTGTCTTTTCGCTCGGTGCGGATGGTCCTGTCCTGACTGAAGTTGCACCAGGTTGGACGACCGATCAGGTCGTGGAACTCATGGACTTCCGTCCCAAGATCTCCGACTCCGTCCGCACAATGAATCCATCTCTCTTTCAAGAGATCCGAACGACTACAACCACTGACCAGGTCGCACCGGGCCCGATCAGCAAGGAGAACTGACATGCGTACACGAGCAGCCGTCACGTACGGCTTGAATGCCAAGTTCGCAGTAAAAGAGGTCGAACTCAACGATCCGGCTGACACCGAAGTCCTCGTTCACCTTGTCGCATCAGGAATCTGTCATTCCGACATGCATCACGTTACCGGCGACCAGATCGCACAACTCCCCATGATCTTCGGCCACGAAGGTGCCGGCGTGGTCGAAAAGATCGGATCGGCTGTCACACACGTCAAACCGGGTGATCATGTCGTCATGTCATACCTACCGTCGTGTGGAACATGCCGGTGGTGCACCGACGGACAGACCAACCTGTGCGATCTCGGCGCATACGCCGTGCAGGGCCCGCAGTTGGACGGCACGCACCGGTTTCACGACGACGACGGTACGGCACTCGGGCAGTTCTGTCTGGTGTCCACATTCAGTGAATGGACAGTTGTGCCAGGGCAATCCGTCGTCAAGGTCGAGCCCCACTATCGACTTGAGCGGGCTTGCCTCGTCGCTTGTGGTGTGACCACAGGAATCGGAACTGCGATCTACCGCGGTGGTGTCCGTCCCGGGGACGACGTCATGGTCTTCGGTGTCGGTGGCATCGGCATGAACATCGTGCAGGGCGCAAAGATTGCCGGGGCAAAGCGCATCATCGCGTGCGACATCAACGACTGGAAGTTGGAGCAGTCCAAGCATTTCGGTGCGACGCATACAGTCAACCCGAATGCTACGGATCCGGTTGAGTTCGCAAACGAACTAACCTGGGGAGTGGGTGTCGATCGATCATTCGAAGCGGTCGCTACACCCGAGACGATCGGCGCAGCAGTGCGAGCGGTCCGCAAGGGCGGGGTGGCAACCGTCGTGGGTCTCACTCGACACGATCAGCCCGATATTCCTGTCAATCCGTCCGAGTTCGTGCTGTGGCAGAAGACTCTGACCGGTTCCCTCAACGGTGGCTGCAATCCACGCAACGACATTCCCGCGATGCTGAGACTGTGGGACTCAGGGCAGATCGATCTCGATGGACTTGTGACCAAGGAATACCGACTCGAAGACATCAACGAGGCATACGACGACCTGCTGGCAGGCAAGAACCTTCGCGGCGTCATCCGCTACGAATGGGCAGATAACGGAGTGAATCCATGACACAGACACCTCGACTCGACAGCGACGCACAGGCACTGCTGGAAGTAGTGGCCGATTTTTGCCGTAGCAAGGTTGCACCTCGCGCACAGAACATCGACGAAACAGCCGAATTCTTCCCTGACCTTCTCACGCAAGCTGCAGACATCGGATTGCAGGGCCTCATCTTCGATGAGGACGGCAAGGTCGACCCCTCGATGCTGGCGCTAGCACACGAAACGACTGAATTGGTTGCGTCCTACTCCGGAGCCGTCGCGCTGGGCATTTCCATTGCGCGGCTACACGGATACCTACTGGCGACCTACGCACCCGACGACGTTCGTCGCAGGTGGCTTCCGGGATTGATCGACGGCTCTGCTCGGGGTAGTTTTGCACTCAGTGAGCCGCATTCCGGCACAGACATACGTGCAGGAAAGACGGTTGCGACCACAATCGATGCCGAGACTTTCTCGATCACCGGAGAGAAAGCCTGGATCACTCAATCGCCGCAGGCAGATTTCTGTATTGTGCTCGCAAAACTCGATTCGAAGGACCGGGACGCTGCCACAGCGGCATTTGTCGTACCACTCGATACGCCTGGCGTGACGGTTGGAAAAGATGAGCCAATGTCGGGATTCCGCGGAATGCCCATGGCCAACGTACATTTCGACAACTGCATCGTGCCCGCCGCGTGGCGCCTCAACGTCGACGGCTTCCGCGGAATGCTCGAGGGCCTCAATCTGGCTCGCCTCGACGCAGGTTGCTACGGAGTCGGATTCATGCGCGCTGCCCTGCGGGAGACAAGCGAATATGTACGAAGTCGGGAGGCGTTCGGCCGTACACTGGCCGACCTGCAGATTGTGCAGGAAAAGCTCGGCCACATGCACGCCGACTACCTCGCGGCCCGAGGGCTTCTCCGTGAGGGTGTGGAGTCTTTCGCATGCGGCGGCGGCGGCGATGCGCACCTGATCTCAGCCGCGAAGATGTTCGCCAGCGACGCGGCTATGCGCCACACGGTGGAAGCGGTGCAGCTACATGGTGGATACGGAGTGCACTTGCATTACCCAGTTCAACGATTGATGCGTGATGCGAAGATTATTCAGATCATCGACGGCACGAGTGAGATTCATGCTCTCATGCTCGGCCGTGCTGCAGCACGCGCGGACTGGTCGAAGGTCGAGGTGAACGCATGAGCACCGACGCGTTCGCCGCTTACGACGTCCTCGACAAAGTAACTGGCGAGAACATCGGTTCCGCGCCTGTCTCATCTGTCTCCAATATCGATCGAGCAGTCACCGAACTGACTCGTACCCAACCCGAGTGGTATGCGACGCCGGCCACCGAACGCGCGTCCATCCTGCGGCGAGCCGGAGCCATTCTCGAACGCGATACCAAACGATTCGCGGACATGCTCGTGAGAGAAGGCGGTGCAACCAGATCCAAGGCGGAAGGTGAAATCGGCGCCAGCATCATCGAGTTCTACCAAGCTGCGGAACTCGCCACCACGCCCCTCGGAGAGGTCATCCCATCCGGACAACGTGGTCGTACCAACATCGTCGAGAGACGCCCGGTCGGGGTCGTCGGTTTGATCACGGCGTGGAATGCACCGCTACACATCGCGCTACGAGTGCTCGCACCCGCCATCGCTTTGGGAAACACGGTTGCACTCAAGCCTGCTCCCGAGACTCCGTTCAGCGGCGGGACGATGATTGGCGAAATACTCTCAGAGGCAGGGTTACCTGCAGGTGTCGTCGAAGTTCTGACAGGTGGGCCCGCCGGGCCGGCGCTGGTGGCACACCCCGAGGTCGACATGATTCATTTCACCGGCTCCGAAGAAACCGGACGCCGCATCAACATCGCGGCCGCCCCGAGCCTCAAGCGGATCGCACTCGAGCTCGGCGGCAACAACGCCACCCTCGTGCTTGCCGATGCTGACGTCGAACTTGCTGCGCGCTGCGGCGCCGAAGCATCGTTCGGACACCAGGGTCAAGTATGCATCGCCACCGGGCGACACATTGTGCTGGCGGCCGTCGCGGACGAATACACAAGACGGCTCTCCGCGCACGCCGCAGCATTAACCGTTGGCGATCCCAACACCGCTGATGTTGATCTCGGGCCGCTCGTGTCCACGCAGCAAGTGGACAGAGCACAGGACATGATCAACCGCAGTGTCGAACTCGGCGCACAGATCGTCGAGGGCGGCACCGCGAATGGCACACTGATGCGCCCGACCGTCGTCCGTGACGTACGACCAGGGATGCCAATCCACGACGAGGAGGTATTCGCACCCGTTGCCCCGATCACTGTTGTCGAGTCGGTGGAGGAAGCGCTCAACATCATCAACGGAACCCGGTTCGGTCTATCTGCATCGGTTTTCGGCCGCGACCTTGACCACGCCTGGTCGGTCGCCGACCGAATCCGCACCGGAATGGTTCATGTCAACGACGTCTCTGCCATGCACGAATCGCATGTGCCGTTCGGCGGCAGAGCAGCATCCGGGCTCGGTGACGATCTCGGAGGACGCGCCAACATCGACTTGCTCACCGAGCGCCGCTGGACCAGCTTGCAGAGGTCCCTGCTGTGAACGAGCTTGGGGCGGTACGCCTGGAGATCAACGGGTCTGTCGCAACCCTCGTCCTCGACAGACCCGCGAAGCGTAACGCCCTGAGCTCGCACATGATCGCAGACTTGAAAACCGGGGTAGAGGAGCTCGAGAACAACGGTCAAGTTCGCGTCGTTCTCCTGCGCGCCAGCGGTGATCGAGCCTTCTGCGCCGGAGCTGATACTCAAGAATTCCGAAACGCGAGCCCAGAGGACATTCGCGAACCCTGGACGAGGCTCGGACAGCGTGTGTTCGCTTCCTTGGCCGAGCTACCACAGACCACCATTGCGGTTATGAACGGCAGCGCGTACGGCGGCGGCCTGGAACTGGCGCTACATTGCGATTTCAGAATCGCGTCACCACACATCGAGATCGGCCTTCCGGAAACGACACTCGGCACCACACCAGGTTGGTCAGGTCTAACCCGTGTCGTGTCACTTGCGGGGGTTCCCGCGGCACGGATGCTCGCAATGACCGGGCAAGGCGTCGACGCCCAGCGCGCCTATGACTGGGGATTGGTCGACGTCGTGGCGGAAGACTTGGAAGCTGCTGTGCAACAGTTGGTGTCATCCGTACTCAGGACCGGAATTGTCGCCCAGTCAATTGTGAAGCGCTTGCTTTCACAATCGGAGAAGAACGCGTCAGGCACTGCTGCCCTAGTCGATTCACTCTCTGGTGCCTACACAGCGGCTACCGGTGAGACTGCCCAATACCTGAACATCAACCACTGAAAGGCAACCACGATGCCACGCACAGTACTAATAGCAGGATCCTCTCGTGGAATCGGCGCAGCAGCAGCACGATTGGAAGTTGCCACGGGATCGCAGGTGATTCTGCACGGCCGGACGAAGACGGAAAGCTTGGAGAAGCTCTCGTTAGAATTGGACGCGCCGATGTTCACCTGCGATGGGCAGGACGCTGCTGCGGTTAATCGAACCGTAGACCAAATCGCCGAACAAGGTTACGAGATCGATGCGCTGATCTGCACTGTCGGGGCCGTACTGCAGACAGATGCGCTCAGCGGCGACACAGAACGCTGGATTGACGAGTACCGGTCCAATGTCCTTGCGCCAGTGAACTTCATCCGTGCTGTAGCACCTGGCATGATCTCCCGCGGGCGTGGCCGTATTGTCACGGTGTCTTCTATTCGAGGGCGCGACAACCTCGCCAGCCCCGAAGTCACCGGCTATTCGGCGGCAAAAGCTGCGCTCGAAAACGTCACTGTCTCGTTTGCCAAGGCACTTGCACCATCGATCACAGTCAACGCTGTTGCACCCGGATTTGTCATGACAGACATGGCGGATACGTGGTCGGAGAAAGTCAAGGAAGAAGTGGCGGCCAACCTACTCGGACGTGCGGGGCAGCCAGAAGAAATCGCAGCGCTGTTGAGCTTCTTGGCGAGCGACGGTGCGAGCTTCATCACAGGTCAGACGATTCTCGCCGACGGTGGCCTCGATGCCAGATAACACAGAGTTCTGGCAGGTCGAGTACCAGCGAATGCTAACACTCGACAAGGAGACGACGTTCCAGACATTTACGTACGACGATGCTTGGTCGTTGGGATCACTGCTTGTCCAGACAGCCCGCCGATCAGAACTTCCTATTGCGATATCCGTCGTCTTCGGTGAACAGCGAGTGTTCCACGCAGCACTCACAGGCAGTAGCGCGGTCAACGACGACTGGATCGACCGCAAGATTCGAGTTGTCGCGCGGCACAACCTGTCGTCGTACGGGGTCGGATGCCTGTATCGCTCGCGTGGGCAGGAGTACGACGAGGCCGCCCGCTATGAACGCCGCCAATTCGCTGCCTTCGGCGGTGCGCTGCCCATTCGCGTCGGCTCCCTACTCGTGGGAGTTGCTGCCGTATCCGGCCTCACCGAGAAAGAAGACCACGACCTGGTCTTCGATGCGGTGACGACTTTGATTGGAACAGATGGGAATTCGCAATGAGCTCGAGAGTTTTCGGCAGCGCAAACGCCAGCAGTGAGGAACTGACGTTCAGTGAAGCCGATATTCACCGATCTGCGGCGGCCGCCGTCGAAAAGGTCGTGACGTCGCTCCGGCTGAGGCTTCGTCATTTCGACGGAAACGGGGAATGCGCTTAGCTGTACAGCATCCCCGAGGAGAGAAGGGGGACTCTGCTCTCGCCGAAAAGCATCAACTAGGAAAAGTAAGCTACTTCAGGAGTTTTCGTGGTGTCCGTCATTCTTCCCATCTCTGACCGTTCCGTCAGCACACTCGTGCTGGGTGAACCCGCCCAACTGGACACCCCGTCCACCCCACCGACAAGCCGTTCGGTATACGCCGCCTCGCACGTCGTCGCCAACCCGCTCCGCGCATCCGCCGAGAACTC
>Ga0153932_1000326_pt1 | contig 14957 bp, 19 predicted proteins | sample TSNJ016MetaG_FD_102273 | JGI IMG/M metagenome (GOLD analysis project Ga0153932, IMG submission 102273) | Attine ant fungus gardens microbial communities from New Jersey, USA - TSNJ016 MetaG | ecosystem: Host-associated > Fungi > Mycelium > Unclassified | place: USA: New Jersey, Wharton State...
ATAATGATTATGCGGATTAAATTTCGCACGTTAGAACTCGACCCAGTCGGAGCACTTGCTTGAATACACGCGATCTACAGGCGTTCGTGGCAGTCGTCGACAGCGGGTCGATGGTGCGTGCGGCCGAAAAACTCCATCTCACGCAGCCGGGACTGACGCGGCGCGTGCAAAACCTTGAAACCATGCTGGGTGTGGAATTACTCGATCGCCAGAGCAAGCCGCTCAAGCCGACCGCTGCCGGCAACGAGGTGTACGCGCTCGCGCGCACCGTGTTACGCGCAGTGGACGATCTGCTCGTGGTGGCCTCTCCCGAAAGCGAGCCGTCCGGTGAGTTGAGAATCGGCATGCCGCCGTTTCTGGCGGAAGTCGGGCTCGAAAAGCCAGTCGATCTTCTGCGCGGCGCCTTTCCCCGGCTTACGCTGCGCGTAACAGCGGGGTGGTCGCCGGCTTTGATACAGAGTGTGGAACGGGCGATGCTCGATGCATCGATCGTATTGATGCCGTCCGGCTTCGCCCCACCCGAGACGTTGAATGGGACGCGCCTCGCTTTCCTGCCGACTGTGATCGTCGCGGCGCGCACCCTGGGTCTGCCTGATACGCCGGTGACACTGGCGGATCTCGCGCGTTACGAATGGGTGCTGAATCAGGATGGCTGCGGGATGCGCTCGGTGTTAAGACGCGCGTTGGAAGCAGCGGGAATGCCATTCAATGTCGCCGTTGAAGCATTTGGTTCCGAGCTGCAATTGTCGCTGGTCGCGCGTGGACTCGGCATTGGGCTTGTCACCCCGGACATGCTGGAACGCACGGCGCACCGCACGGCGCTCCAGGTCATAGAGACGACAGATTTTCGAACGGGAGTCGATGTGTGGTTCATCCACGGCTCCGTCCCCGCGAGGCTGATGCGGGCTATCGACCTGTTGCGATTCGCACTTACCGAGGTACTAAGCAAGGATACGACGGCGATGCAAGGAGTAGAAACCGATTCAGCAAATAGTTTGCTTTCCTGAATAATCAGGCTTCCCTTATTGCGCTACAGGCAGCATGACCGCTCGTTCAAGTGAAGAAGGTTAGAAGTACGCGGCGTCGCCAAACGTTTCCGGCAACGCCGCGCCCTCGGTCACGCTGCCTTAAGGAGCCCGAGTTGTTGCAGAGCGGTCACGCCATCGTCCAGGCCAATTTCCTCAACAATCCTCCCATCTTTGAGACGAAGCACGGTCGTGCCGGTGAAGCGCATTTTTCTGCCCGTCGCAGCCGGCAACGATCCAACCAGAAAATCGCTGAATGCCGGGCCCGTGTGCGTGCCGCCACCCTCCCAACGTCCGACTACGTAGTCCCCCTCGGCGATAAGATCAGCAGCGCCCCAGAAGTTAAGGTCGGGAAACGCTTCGCGAAAGCCGTTCATGAATGCCTTGATATCCTCGCGGCCACGGCGCGGTTCATGCAGCGAGTAACGTAGAAGCATGTCGGGTGCAGCGAGTTCGTCGACAATGCCGAGGTTGCAGGTCTTGCCCCAGAAATCGGTGAACCAGCGGCCTACGATCGCCTTGTTGTCGTCTTCTCTGGACATGGTGAATTCCTCATTGACAGGTTGTAGAAGAGCGGCACGATCGCCTCTCTCTGCCTGAACAATATCGACGTAAGCGGCCGGATACTCCCCGTTTCTTGCGGCAACATTCGAAGAATTCCCGGAGGGAGGATTAGCGCGGATGAATCATGGTCCGTTTTACATGCTGGGTTTGAGCGAAACGTTCCTCAAGCTGCAGAAGGATCACCGATCAGCAACGCAAGCGGCTTTAACGGGGAAAGAGCGATGAGCTCAAACTCCATCATGCCCGCCACGCCCAGCGGCAGCTTTTCCAGAATCTCGTAAGCTTCGGCGGTACTCGACGCGTTCATGATGAAGACGACCCCGTACCCTTCGGCCTGGAAGTACCAGTGATCTATTTTGCCGGCTAGATAGTTACGAACGGTGGCTCGCACTTCGAATGGCAGGATAGGTGCTATCGCGTCGGGTGTTCCCTTCGTCGTCACCGAACCTATCGCAAGGATCTTGTTCGTTGGCGCGACGACGGCGGCTAGCGCAGGCAGAATGTCCGCATGGACACGCGGATTTTTTGCTTGGGACATGATCAAACTCCAGTTCATAAAACGGTGGGAGATACCGGCAACACTACAATTCGGACTACTTTTATTTAGGCTGAAAAAGCTTGATGTTGGCTTTGACGTATTCGCCGACCGTCATGGGCTTTTTGCCCGTTAAAGTCTCAATCACATCGTTGCTTCCGGCGAAAACCCCGTTTTGATAGTCGTGATACACCGCGACAATATGCTGGATGAAATGCTCCGGCATTCCGATTGCATTCAGCCGTGCGCGAAATGCGTCGAAGCTTTCCGGTTCATAGCGAATCTTTCGGCCCAATGCCTCGCCGACGGCGCTCGCGAGCTCTTCGTGATTCATCTCCACCGCGCCATAGAGCGGGTAGATCTTGCCGGCGTGCGGCGTTGGGTCGAGGAGGATATTGGCGATCGCGCGTCCCTGGTCCTCCGCTGAGATGGGCGCGTGACGCCCCTCTCCTGCCGGCACCTTGATGAGATCGTGGTTAGCAATGAGCGGCAGTTGAAACCCGTACGTCAGCCATTCCATAAAAAAGGTGGGACGAAGATGCGTAACGGGAACGCCGGCCCAGTCGAATACGCGCTCTCCGTACCAATGCGAACGTGCGGCTTGGCTCACGGCGTCCATCTTTGCGGAGATCTGCGACATATTCACAATGGATCGCACCCCTGCGTCTATTGCGGCATGTGCGAAATAGGCGCTTGCATCGACAAGTTGCGGCTGCGTGACGGGATACACAAAGTACGCGCCGGTCACGCCCTGCACTGCTTTTTGAACGGCCCCGTTATCGAGAAGATCGCCTGGGACAATCTCGACTCCTTTGGCGCGCAATGCCGCGGCACGGTCGTCCTCGTTATGCACGAAAGCCCGAACCTTTGCTCCCTTCGACAACAGATGGTCGATAGCGCTCCGACCGGTGGCGCCGGTGGCGCCAGTTACCAGATACAGTTCATCACTCATTTCATTCTCCAGATAGTTTAAATACGATTTGTAATCCTACATATATGGAATGGAGCACCATCCCGGCATCCTTCGTTCCCTGCGCTCCTGACTTAGTTCTCTTTTCTACCGGCTTGCCGAACCGCCCAAAGCCGCCAGCGGAGATAACGGGCCCAGTGGAATAAGGTCGAATTCCATGAGATCCGCCCTGCCGAGCGGCAGCTGTGCCAGTGTGTTGCGCGCCTCATTTACATCGGTCATATTGAGAATAAAGACCACGCTCGCCTGGTCCTTGCGCACATACCACTGGTCAATCTTTCCCTCCAGGTAAAGTTTGACGGTGTCGCGTACTTCCTGTGGAAGCACCGCGCCGACCGCATCAGGAGTTGACTTGGACGTCAACCGGCCGATCGCGAGTATTCGGGTGGTGGGTACGTTAGGTAATCCGAGCGCAGCGGACGCTTGCGCGGGCTCCAATGGCGCCTGTGCGAAGCTGAACGCGGGTGCGGCAAGCGCCAGCGTGACCGCCAGCGCGGCGGTCACTAACCGCTTGGGAAGGATCGAAACAGAACCCTCCGTAGTTTCGTCGATGCTTTTCTCGAATGTCATGACATCTCCTTAAAGGTAGGTTTTTGATGTATATACAACATAGACGGCAAAAAAAAATGCCATCGAAACGACGGCGACAATCGCAGGCGGATGACAAATCAGACAGGCGAAGTCCAGACCGATGCCGATGCCTTATGGACTGCCCCAACTCCCTCCGGCCCCAGCAACTTGCCGGCCTGTCTTTGTGCGGCACGCCAATCAGGGAGCACGGCTTCAATCTTTTCTTCGCCCGCTGCTGTTAGCGCGACTTCACGAATTCCCTTTGCGTCCGATGACACCGCTTCGACCAATCCCTTCTGTATCAATAGATCCAGGTTGCGCGAGACGGTTGACCGTTCCAGTTGAAGAACCTCTCCAACCTTCCCCGGCGGGCAAACACCAATTTCGCCCAATGCGGTAAGCATATTCACTTGGGCAATGGTCACGTCGTGGCTTGCCATCGCTTGCTCGTAGATGGCCGAAACCGACCGCGCGACGACACGAACACGCATGGCCAGGCAGTTATTAATGATTTCGCGAGTGGAGCTACGTGTTGTCATGAATCGAACCAAGTTTGTTGATGAACCAATTGTTGTAGATACAACGTGCGATGTCAAGTTTATTTTTTGCCGGCGATATCAAGCGATTGTGGCCCTCGCCAAACATCACATCATTCCGCCGGTGGCGCCGCTTTTGCTGCCGGTGCCGGCGCCCGATGACGACGAAGCGGGTGTTGTAGCTAGCGGATGGGCAAGACCGGCCGATGAGAGTAGCGAGACAGCGGTCTGATCGGGCATGCCGTTGGTATCGATAGCGCCTGCTCGTGCCAGCGCATCGAGATCACCGTCAACGCCCGCTTGCCCAACATTAAACGGCGTCGTCAGAAATGCCGGCGTTGCCAACGTGAGAGCGTAGTGCGCTTGCAGATTCGTAACCACCGCCGATTGTGCGGCTAGCACGTCGGCCTGGTTTGCCAGAGCTTGCTGAAACTGCGGGTTATTCGGAAACCCCGCAATCAGACCGGCTTCGTCGGTGCCAAGTTGGGAGGCGAGATAGACCAGCATCAACTCGGTCTCGGGTGTCGTATTAAAGGTGCCGCCGCCAAATGCCAGCGAATGCAAACTTACGGCACCGGAGTTCGCTGTGATGACGCAGGGAAGCGTGGCGTTGAGCGTGATCGCGTAGTGTCCACCACCGTCCGACAAAGCCGAGCCCGAACCTTGCGCGCAACTGAAGTTGACCGTCGCGCTGACGAGCGCGCTGCCGGTCGCCGCCGTGCCGGATAGGGTGATGTTTGGCACCGCATTTCCGCCGCCACACTCGCCGAGGCCGATGCAAGAGTTTCCGCCGCACGCCACGAGCGTTACAAGCGAAGCGATGCAAGCTGCGGCTAGCGCCGGGCGAACGAAACACGCATAACGAGCGTTCATGGTTGCCTGCCATTGATAGAGTCAGCCAGGACAATCGGTTCCACGCAAAGGAACCCGGCGTACCTTCAATTTTAACTCTCAAAGCGCCGGGAAACCTGCCCTCTCTTCAACGAACCGGCTACCGGAGGCGCCTGAAGAAGCCACGAATATCGGCCGCCAGGAGTTCAGGTTCTTCCATTGCCGCGAAATGGCCGCCACGTGGCATGTCCGTCCACTGCGCGACATCGAAAACTCGTTCCATCCATGCCCGCGGCGGATGGTTAATCTCTTTCGGAAAGTGTGCAAATCCCACTGGCGGCGTTACCCGTTGCCCAGCAGCGAAACGCATGGGCTGCAACCGATTTTCCCAGTACATTTGAATTGCTGAACCAATGCTTTGCGTGTACCAGTAGAGCGACAAATTGGTGAGCAGTTCATCTTTCGAGAATTTACGTTCGATATCCCCATCGCAGTCGCTCCATGCGCGAAATTTCTCCCCAATCCACGCAGCCAACCCGGCAGGCGAGTCGTTTAGCGACGCAGCCAGCGTCTGCGGCCTCGTGCCGTGCATATGCGCATAACCACCCTCGAGCGCGGCCCATTCAGCTTTCTCTTGACGGTAGGTTTGTTCGGCGACGGTAAGCGGCGAATTCGCGGCATCGATTGTGGGTTCGTACGAGCTCGGCAGAAAGTTAAGATGAATGCCATCGACTACTTCGGGGTGCTGCAAGGCGAGCGCGATCGACACCCCCGATCCCAAGTCGCCACCCTGAGCACCAAATCGTTCGTAGCCCAAACCTTTCATTAGCGATGCCCACAGCTCGGCCACTTGGAACGCCGAAGTTCCGGGTGCGGCTGGCGCCGGCGAAAAAGCAAAACCCGGCAGTGAAGGAATAACGACATCGAAGGCATCGTTTGGATCTCCGCCGTATGCGGCAGGGTTGCACAACCGCTCAGCCAACGCGTGAAATTCGAAGAACGATCCCGGCCAGCCGTGCGTGATGATTAGCGGATACGGCTTGGGTCCAACGCCCCGCCGATGAACGAAATGCACGCGCTGACCGTTCACGTCGGCCATGAATTGAGGTTGCTGGTTCAGACCGTGTTCTGCAGCACGCCAATCAAAACTCTCGGCCCAGTGCGTCACCCATTCGCGCAGCCATGCGTGCTCTGTGCCCTGTTGCCACGGCTCGGACGGCGTCATGGATGCCCACCGGGTATTGCGCAAGCGGCGGCGTAAGTCGTCGATCTCGACGTCGGATACGGAAATCTGAAATGGCTCGATATGCATGGCATCTCCTCTGAAGGCGTGCAGTCATTTTCCACGATCCAGCCGCAAAAGACAGGACGCCCGATTGCTCAGTTAAATCGCGCGGTTTTCATAAGCATGGCTTGACACGTATATACCTCACGGAGTATATATTAGGCATGGAATCAACATTCGCAATCATCGCCGAGCCGAGCCGCCGCGCCATCCTGAGTCTGCTAGCAACAGCTGAGCGGTCCGTGGGTGACATCGAGGAAAATTTAAACCTCTCGCAACCCTCGGTCTCCAAGCATCTACGGGTGCTTCGAGAGGCCGGGTTCGTGGAATCGCGCGTTGACGCGCAGCGGCGTTTATATCGGATCAAACCAGAGCCGTTGATGGAGATCGACGCCTGGCTCGCACCGTTCCGCCAGTTCTGGTCGGTCCATGTCGACGCGCTGGAACGTCATCTCGATCAGATGGATCCTGTACCGCGAAAAAAGGGAAAGAAACGATGAGCAACCGCGACCAATACATGCCGGGGCCGGCCGCCGGCGCCGAAGTCCGGAAGGATGGTGAGAAGTGGACTCTTATTCTTGTGCGCGAGTTGCGCCATCCGCCGGAGAAAGTGTGGAAGGCGCTGACCGACCCGGCCAGTCTGCGTGAATGGGCGCCGTTCGATGCCGACCGGAACCTCGCGTCTGTTGGTCCCGTCAAGCTTTCGACTGTCGGAACACCGACGCCGCAGATCTCGGCGTCGCAGGTGACGCGCGCCGAGGAGCCGAAGCTGCTTGAGTATCGCTGGGGCGAAAATGACATGCGATGGCAGCTTGAACCGGTCGGCGGCGGCACGCGGCTTACGCTGTGGCACAACATCGATCGCGGGTTTATATCGATGGGCGCCGCCGGCTGGCACATTTGCCTCGATGTACTCGATCGGCTTGTGGCCGGCGACCCCATTGGCCGTATTGTGGGTGGCGAAGCAATGAAATTTGGTTGGCCGCGCTTGAACATCGAGTACGGGAAGCAATTTGATATCTGAATCTTTAGGATCACAAAATGAAAAAAACTGATTTAGCCGAAGGGCTGTCGGCATCCGAGTTGATCGACAGAAAAATCACTGAGCTTGGGGACTGGCGCGGTGAGACTTTGAGCAGGATGCGCGAACTCATCAAAGACGCAGACCCGGACGTCGTGGAGGAGTGGAAGTGGATGGGCACGCCCGTGTGGTCGCATGACGGAATCATCTGCACCGGCGAGTCGTACAAGTCGGTCGTGAAATTGACCTTCGCCAAGGGCGCTTCGTTGGCAGACCCGGCCAAGCTGTTCAACTCGAGCCTCGACGGGAATACAAGGCGCGCGATTGACATCCACGAGGGTGAAGAGATCGAGTCGAAGGCGTTCAAGGCGCTGATCGGTGCTGCTATCGCCCTTAACACGTCGAATGTAAAAGCTAAGGCAAAGCCAAAGCGCGTGAAATAGGCTAGTGAGAATCTTTCCGACTTATCAATAAGTCAGGCCAAGGCTCACTGTCCATCCCTTGAGGTGGGGACCAAATAGATAGGCTGCTCCTACCTGAAGGCGTTTCGATTGAGCGTTGTCTCTTGAAAGAGGAAGTTCGAACCCGCCGCCGATGTTGGCCAAGGTTGAAAACCCGAGAGCGTTGCGATTAGGTCCGAAAAACCCGCCGTATCCCGCATTGACAACGTAATTCAACGGACGCGCAAATAGCTGAGCACCCGTCGGCGCCGAGTACGCCGACTGGATCGACCACGAACCGGCTGTTTCCCTGAATCGCAGTAATGGATCCGATTCGTCAAAACTGGAGACCCACGACCACGCAATATGCCCACGAATAGTCAGCGTCTGTTCTGGCGCCATGCTCGTCGTCCATTCGAGCGCGGCGTTCGGCGTGACGAGCCATGCATTTTCGTGCCAGTTGAATAGCGGCCCGTCAGTGGCAGGTTTAAGGCTGGTAGCCGCGCCCGAATACGAAGCGTCATTGAGCAACCGAGCCACGCTGAGGTCCAGGCCAGGCTCGAACGTGAATCCATAACCCAGTTTGCTTTTCAGGAACAGGCCACCGCTCGCGCTGAAGGCCGACCACTTGCTTGCAATACTGCCTGCCGCGCCGTTAGGATCGTTGATCGTGAATTCGTCCTTTTCGCGAAAATAGCCGCCTGACACCCGCCAGCCAATACTGTTTCGATCCGAAAACGTGAGCAAACTACCCTCGTACGGAATCCGGGTGACGGTGAGGGATTGCGGAACCGCACCATCCGAGATGTCGAGGTGTGCGAAGCTGATGTCCGGGGTTGTGGTCAAGTTGAGAATCTGCGAATACCCTGAACCGAGACGCGCGGCGCCGATGAAGTCCCGGCTGGACTGAGCAATCGCCGATGCCGAGGTTGTGACGGCGAGCGGAAAGACAAGGAACCGGACCACAAGAATCGACGCAATGCTACGGCGGCTTCGGGCTGAAGTTCGCATGCAGAGTTCTCTCCGTTTGGCGATCGGGTAACCGCACACGCAATCGCTGTACCGCACGCAAACTCAGGATGAATTCCTGGTAAGGCTCCGTCGTCGCTCTCTGACCGGGCGACGCGTCACGCTACCTTAAGCGCACATTTATCCAGTCTCTTCGTCCTCCGAAGCAAGCCGCCCTCGTTTTCGTTGAAGCGATGGCGAGCGCTCAGTGAGCCGCACGACATTGTCGTCATCAGGAACACCGGCTTCAGCAAACTCCCGGCGATATGCCGCGGGCGTGGTGTCTTTCACCGACTTGAACTGCCGGTTGAAGTTGGACACATTCGCAAAACCAGACCGTGCCGCAATGACGGAAACCGGCAGAGATGTATTGCTCAGCATCCGGCAAGCATGGCCAATCCTCACGCGGGTCATGTACTGGCCTACGCTCTCGCCCATGTGTTGTGCAAAGTAGCGCGCGAGTGAACGCTCCGACAGGCTCGCAGCCGCACACAATTCCGACAGACGCAAAGGTTCGGCAAAACGCGCTTCGATCAGCGACAGCACCCGGTTGATGCGTTCGGGCTCGTGACCGGAAGGTCCGCCGTCACGCTCGTTGAACGCGCTGGGTGACGCAAGCGGTTCGCCCGGTGAGTCGGCGAGCGCGCACAAGATGTCCAGCGTGCCAGCAAGGCGTTCGCGCGCCGCGCTCGATAGCAGTTCGTCGAGACGCTCGCGCATCATGGTGCCCACCTCGGGTTCGAACGCCAGTCCACAAGCCGCCCGGCGCAGCAACTTGCGCAGCGGTTCATATTCCGGGCAGCAATCCGCCAGCCGCCGGGCCCACTCGCCATCGAACCAGATCACGATTGCCACTTGCGGCAACGATGGTTCAATAGAGCGATTCGACGCCCAGGTATGGGGAAGGTCCGGTGGAACCAGCACGAGGTCGTCAGACCCGTAGCTGGTCACTGAATCGCCAATGTAGCGCTTGCCGTGGCTATTCATTGTCAGCGTCAGTTCGTATTCCGGGTGATGATGCCACTCGAACGGAATGCGGGGAAGCCGCCGGTGATAGACCCGGACGGAGCAGTTGCCGCCGAACTCGACATGTTCGTATGCTGGCTTCATGACGGAAATCGCAAAGTGAGTGTCCGGATAGTATCACCGCGGCGAGCGTGCGCGACAGGTGCTCCGGTCATCTCGGCTTGCACGGGAACGTCAAACCAGCATCGAAATAATTCCTCCAATGGTGAGGCCCGCAGCGATCCATCTTCCGGCCGTATAGAACTCGTTGTGATTTTGTTGCGGCTGGTCGGGACGTTCGAGTCCGAGCGTGCCGTAAGCAAGCGACTTGACTGCCGAAACGTTCGACGCTGCACCGTCGTCACTGCTTGCGTCCTGATTAGCCAATGCAGCGCCTTCGGGCGAGATTGTGACGGCCGAATCCTGTGTCGCGGCATCGGCCGGCGTGGTGCTCTGCGCCGCTTGCGTCGGGTCGACGTTGTCGTCCGATACAGAACGTTGGTCAGTCGCGGCACTCGAAGTCGATATCGTCTGCTCTGAAATTGGCGACGACGCGACATTGCCTATCTGCATAGCGAATCCCTCATCTTTGTCGGCCTCTCCAGCTTATCGACGCAAGCGGGCGGATCTTTAGTGTTGGTAAGGATGGGTAAGGTCAGCGCACTGCATTGACGAAATGCGAGGCGGCTTAAGCCAATGTCTGCAGCAACTTCTGCCGCACAATTCCCGTAATCTCAAGCTGTCGATCATTTTCTAGCATGCCGATTACGCGCTTGAGCGGGCCGTATGGAAGTTGCAATGCAATCAGCGAATGGTCGCGCGTCCAGGCGACATGCTTAAGCAAAGGCACGATGGAAACTCCTACGTTTTGCCGCACCAGGTCGATGATGGCTGCCACCGAATTGACCTCAAGAATCTCCTTGGGTTTTATCCGCATGCGCCGCAAGGTCTGTTCGACCTTGGCTCCCGTTGGCGAGGTCCGGTCGAAGCGAAGGAACGGCTGGGTCTTTAGCAAGGACGCGACATTGGCCTGTGCCGTTGCCACCCGCGTGCTTGCAATCAACATCAAGGGCTCTTCGTAAAGCGGTGTCCATTGGAGATTGGCGGGCGTCTCGTAAGGTATTTGCACGATAAGCGCGGCGTCTATCTGGGACGCCGTGACCTGCTCTGCAAGCTCTCCGGTGTGACCAAGAACGAGCCGGACATCGAGTGCCGGATACTGCGCCTTCAGGCTGACCAGGTTCTCCGACAGAAAGCCCATTGCTGAAACAATTGCACCCACGGTAATGCTGCCGGCAATCTCGTGACCCGTGTCCGCGTCGGCGAGCATTGCCTCGTACGCCGCGACCAATTTGCGCGCTTGCGGAATCAACGCACGTGCGGCGGGAGTTAGCGTAATGACCCGCCCTGACCGGAGGAACAGCGGTCTCCGGAACTCTTCCTCAAGCGCACGCATCTGCTGTCCGACCGCTGCCTGGGTCAACGCAACACGGCCTGCGGCCGCTGCGAAGGAGCCGTATTTTTCGACGGCAAGGAAGGTGCGCAAAAACCTGATGGTGCTCATGGGAATGGCATTCCAACATTGCGAGACTAAAGATTTAGTTTAGTTTGTGTAAATATAAATCAGTTAGTTTTTTTGAATAAGCGACTGCACAATTGTACGGTGAATCATTCCTTTACAAGGCTGCAGACATGATGCATGGAACTGAATTTCCGCCCGTAGACGAACCCGTCGAACGTGGACAAGCGTATTACGAACTAGGATCGACGACCGTGTTTGCATCGCGTCACGACCCACGGTTCTCTTACACGTTGTATGTGCCGGAAACGATCCTCGAACCGGGCAATGACGTTGAGCTCGTCGTGGTCATGCACGGCACGGGGCGCCAGTTCGCGCACTACCGCGATGCGTTTGCGGAGTTCGGCCGCTGGAACAACTGCGTCGTCTTATGTCCGCTCTTTCCAGTCGGCGTGCGCGGTGACGGCAACCGGGACGGCTTCAAACATCTGGTTGAAGGCGACATCCGCTATGACCGCGCGCTGCTCGACATGGTCGATGAAATCAGCGACCGCTATGGTAAACGCTTTGACCAGTTCGCGTTATTCGGCTTCTCCGGCGGCGGTCAGTTTGCAAATCGGTTTGCCTATCTGCATCCAGAAAAGTTGTGGGCCGTGTCGATCGGTGCACCGGGGTCGGTGACATTGCTCGATATCGATCGCGACTGGTGGGTCGGCTTGCGTGGTTTCGAACAACAGTTCGGCAAGGCATTCAACCTTGACGCCTTGAAGCGCGTGCCGGTTCATATGGTGGTCGGCAAGGCGGATCTGGAAACATGGGAGATTACGCACCGCGAAGGCGGCCGTCACAACATGCCCGGAGCAAACGACGCCGGTAAGACGCGTCCAGAGCGCATCAGGACGCTCAAGGCGTCGTTTGAAGTTGCAGGGGTCCATGTCGTGCTGGACGAACTGGATAACGTGCCACACAACGGCATGATGGCCGTGAGCGCGGTTCAGGACTTCCTTGCAGCCGTACTGCGCGAGCGCCGGTCCAGCTGATTCAAGCGATACCCCAAACAAACTCGCTTTACTGGCGACGTGCAGGAGGAGACGGCTTATGAATCCAGCAGAACACGAACGCGGATCAGTGCCCGCTGCGCCCGACCTGCGCCAAGTCCGCCGCGCGTTAATTGCGTCGGTGATCGGCAGCGGCTTCGAGTGGTTCGACTTCACGGCGTACGTCTATTTCTCGAAGACCATTGCCGAGGTGTTCTTCTCGGTGGGAAGCAGCGTGGTGTCGATGTCGCTTGCGCTCGCCACGTTCGCTCTCGGCTTTCTCGTCCGGCCGCTTGGCGGAGTCCTCTTAGGCATCTATGCGGATCGCGTTGGCCGTGCTCGCGCCCTTTCGTTGGTTATGCTGATGATGTGCGCCGGCACGCTGATATTGGGCTTGGCGCCTGGCTACACGACGCTGGGCGTCGCCGCTCCCCTGCTTGTTCTGCTGGCGCGGCTGGTCCAGGGACTGGCGATTGGCGGCCAGTTCAGCCTTTCGTCGGTCGTGGTGGTGGAAAGTGCGCCGCCCGGCAAAAAGATGTTCTATGGCAGCTTCAACATGTCCTCGCAGGCGCTAGCCATCTTGCTGGCCTCAGGATGCAGCTATTTGCTGATCAACAATCTCTCTGCACATTCGCTGTCGGCGTGGGGCTGGCGCGTGCCGTTCCTGATTGGCGCACTCATCGGACCACTGGGCTTTTACATCCGCCATAACATTGCCGAGTCGCCGGAGTTTGAGGCGCTGCGCAAGCAAGTTCGCGCGGGCGCAACACGAACTTTCCGGCTGCCCGACTTCGTGCGCGAACAAGGCGATGCGGCGTTATGTGCAATGGGCGTGATGATCATTGGCACGGCCTCGAATTATTTGTGGAACGCGTATTTGCCCGTGTATGTGGAACGCCAATTGCATCTGCCGCTCAAGTCGGCTTTGCTTGGGACGTTTATTGGCGGGGTTATCAACTTCCTGCTGTTCCCGGTCTCGGGCAAACTCGCCGATAAATTCGGTGCGTACCGCCTTTTTTATCCACTGGTGATCAGTTGGTTGTTATGCACGTTCCCGTTGTTCTGGTTCATTGTCTCCGCGCCATCGCTCACGCGCCTCTTGATTGCGCAAATTATTGCGTCCCTCTTCCAGGCTGCCATCGCCGGTCCACATCCCGGCATGCTGGCGGCAATCTTCCCGGCGAAGGCGCGTTCAACTGGCGTGGCGCTGTCGTACAACCTCGCAGTCACTGTGTTCGGCGGCCTTGCGCCGCTGACCGTTTCAACGCTGACTCAATTCACGGGCAGCCACTATGTCCCGGCGTTTTATGTCGTCTTTGCCGCGCTGATTTCGCTTGCACTCGTGTCGTTCACGCGCACCGGACAAATGGCTTTGGCTAGCGACCGCGCTGACAGGAAGCCTTTTCCCGCGGCGCAGCATGGGCCCGCATCGGACCTTCAATCGTCCGATGGCTGACCACACGCCCGACGGTATTTCGCTACACTTGAGCGCATCGAGTGCACTGGGAGGGGTCTTATTCATGGCAGCAACCCGGAAGACGGCGAGCAAAGCCGGTGAAGCGGGCAAAGCTGGGCAGATCAGGATCGGCATTGGCGGCTGGACCTTCGAGCCGTGGCGCGGCACGTTTTATCCGGAAGATCTCGTGCAAAAACGCGAACTGGAGTACGCGAGCCGCAAGCTGACCACCATCGAGGTCAACGGCACGTTCTACGGCTCGCAGAAACCCGCCACGTTCGTGAAGTGGCACGACGAGACCCCGGATGATTTTGTCTTTTCGCTAAAGGCTCCGCGTTTTGCGACGAACAGGCGAGTGCTCGCGGAAGCCGGCGATTCCGTTGACCGTTTCCTTGCGAGCGGCGTGCTCGAATTGAAGAACAAGCTTGGCCCGATCAACTGGCAATTCGCCCCGACCAAACAATTCGATCCGGACGACTTCGAGGCTTTCTTGAATCTGCTGCCGCATAAAGTCGATGGCCGTGAGATCCGCCATGCGCTCGAAGTGCGGCACGAGAGTTTTCGCGACGAGGCATTCGTTGCCCTTGCGCGCAAACATGGTGTTGCCATCGTCATGGCGGGGGATTCGAAATATCCGCAGATCGCGGACGTCACGGCAAAGTTTGTCTATGCGCGGATCATGGGGACAACTGAGCAGTTCGCTCAGGGTTATGACAAAAAGATGCTGGATCTGTGGACTAAGCGAGCGCGTGAATGGGCATCGGGGGGTGGGCCGAAGGGGCTTGAAACGCTGGGCAAACCTGCCGCGGCGACAGCGGCGCGAGACGTCTATTTGTATGTGATCAGCGGGTTCAAGGCACACAACCCGGCGGCGGGCATGGCTATGATCGAGCGATTGAACGGTAGTGGTGCTTGAGTGGATTCAGCTGCGCTTACTTCAACTTGGCCGTCGTGCCGGGCACGGTTAGCGCTTTGAGGAGCCAGTTCGTGGCTAGTCCTTGCGGGTGGTGTTAGTGGTCTACGTCATTGCCGGGTTGCTGCTTTCAAGGTTAGTGGTCTGCGAGAGTCGGCTTTTCTCTTTATCACTATTAGCCACTGCGCGTGGCGGCGCGTCATTTCTTTGTCCAAAGCGACAAAGAAACGAAGCAAAGAAAA
>Ga0153932_1000327_pt1 | contig 14897 bp, 14 predicted proteins | sample TSNJ016MetaG_FD_102273 | JGI IMG/M metagenome (GOLD analysis project Ga0153932, IMG submission 102273) | Attine ant fungus gardens microbial communities from New Jersey, USA - TSNJ016 MetaG | ecosystem: Host-associated > Fungi > Mycelium > Unclassified | place: USA: New Jersey, Wharton State...
GAGCTCATGCAAGTTCAGCAGTTCAAGACTGTAGTGCTGCGATTCCGCCCGGGCGAGCTGCACAAAATCATCGGCTAGCGCAAGTGAGCGGCGCGCATAGCGTTCCACTCGCTTCATCAAGTCCATTGCCGGTTTTGAGTCGATGTGCGGCCGCTCGGTATCGAGCAACGCGAGTATCGACGCCTGCGGTGAGCGCATGTCGTGCGACAGCAGATGCAGCATGTCGTCGCGCTGGCGCTCGGACGCGTGCAGCGCGGTGATATCGACCCAGCTTGCAATCCAGCCAAGCGATTCGCCCGCGCTGGTCGTGCAGGGCGCATAGCGCAACATGTGATCGCGGCCGTGGCGATCGCGCACTTCAATGCCGTGCATCATCACGGCTGTGTGCCGTTCGTCGCGCGGGTCGAGCATCGCGGGCCATTGCATGCCGCTTGGCAATGCCCCGCTGCTGTCTTCATCGACGAGACGCACAAAGTGGAACTCGCCGAAGAGCTGCATGACCGACATGTCGTTGAAACGCACGGGACCAAAATGCAGCCGCGCGGGATCGTTGACCATCAGGATGCGGCCATTGCGATCGCAGACCATGATCGGCTCGGGCAAGCTGTTCAAGCTGTCCCAGATGAACTGCCGCATATTGCGCTGGCGTTGCACGGCCTGGCGCGTGAGCGCGATCAGGCGCTCGAGTACATCACCCGCCGCGCCGTGCGGTTTCTGTTCGGAACCCGGCAGCAGATTCGGCTCGGCGGCAAGCAGACGCAGTTCCTGTCCGAGATACGACATGGCCACCTCAAGACGCCGCCAGCTCCACAGCAAATAGATCAGCGCGAGGCCGCCGAGCGCCGGCACCGGCGAGAGCCAGCGCGAGCGCAAATACACCAGGCAAGCGCTCGCAATCAGGCAGGCGCCGCCCAGTGCGATCGTGAGCATGAGTGACTGCAGCGGCGACACCACCAGCAGCGCCGCGAGCAGGATGCCGACCGGCAGGAGGCTCGCCCAGCCCGCAGTCCTGTCGCTGATCGGTTCAATGGCGCGGCCGTCGAACAATGCATCGAGGATGGTCGCGTAGATATCGACTCCGGGCAGTTCGCCCACTTCGCCTGAGATCGGCGTGGCAAAGCGGTCACGCAGCCCGGCCGCCGTTGCGCCGACCAGCACGATCTTGCCCGCGAAGAATTCAGGCGGCACCGCGCCTTGCATCGCGGCCGCAAACGACACGCGCGGATAATCCAGCGACGTACGTGAGAACGGGATCATCATCCGATGCGCGCGCTTCAGGTCGCCCGCGCCTGCCGGTCCCGACGCTGCGAATGCTGCATCCGCAGCCGCTGTTTCGATGCCGGGCAACGTTGCTTCGTTCCCCCGCATCGCCTGATAGACCGGCACCGTGATGCTCGGCCACCAGTCCTTGCCACTGCCTTCGAACAGCGAGACGCTGCGCACAATGCCGTCGTGATTCACTTCCAGGTCGATATGACCCACGCCCGCCGCCGCTTCGCGCAGCACCGGGACGGGCTCGACCACGGCGGGCTCGTTCTGGTTGACGGGCAGCCGGTCGACGAGCAGCGGCAAATAGGTCGGCACATGTTTCATCGCGTCGGCGAAGGCAGCGTCGCCGGGAGACGGCTCGGTGAACAGCACGTCGTACGCGACGCTCGCCGGCTTGGCCTTCGCCAGTTGCGTGAGCAACGCCGCGTGCGTTTCGCGCGACCACGGCCAGCGCCCGAGCTCGGCAATGCTTTCGTCGTCGATCGCGACAATCACGATGCCGCTCGACGGACGGGTCGACGCGTGCAGCAACAACTGATCGTAGAACAGGAAACTGGCGCGTTCCGTCAGCGGGCTCGCCACGCCAAGAAGCACTGCGGCCACGCCCACCACGCCGATCAGCATCCATTCCAGGAAAAACCGCTTGCCGATCGACGGCCCCGGCCAGCGCCGGCTGTGGAAGGGAAAGCGCCATGGCATGGGTTGCGCCTACCGCGTTTGAGTGAACGACCGGATTTCGCTGGGGATCGACAGGAGCAGACCGTTCTCGAAGGTATCGACAACAATCGTCCAGTAGTACTTTCCTGGCGCCAGATGCGCCACCGACATCTCGCCGCCCGACACATCGAGCAGGTCGATAAGCGGCGCGCTCAGGTCCGCATGATCCGACAGGATGAACCGATACCGCGCGCCCGTCGCCGCACCATCGACATGCCAGCGGAACAGGTAGCCATTCCCGTCGATAGGCATAGCCGCCGCGTTGGTGGTGTCAAGTCGGCGGGTGAACGTGAACACTTGCGGCAAGCCGTCGATACCGTGCGCGTCGGTGGCCGAGACACGCACGAAATAGTTGCCATCGGGGATATTGTCGAACGCCGCTTGCGGGCCGGTCGTGCGCTGGTCGCGAAGCAGGTCGAGGAAGCCAGCATCGGTTGCGATCTCCGTGCGGTATGCCCCGGCGCCGTCGACCGGCGTTATGTCGAAGGTCACTTGCGGCGCGCTCTGCACCTTGCCCGGATCAACCATCTCCGCCGGGTCAAGCAAGCGCACCGACGCGCCGGCGGCGTCGCCCGTGCGCGTCAGGTTGCCGTAGCCGGCCAGCACCAGCGTCTGCGCGCCACCCTTGATTGGCTGCGGCGCGGACGTATTATCGGGCGGCACGTTGTCCGCTTTGGAACCATCCACGCCAATCTTGCCCGCCAGCACTTCAACGGTCGTCGCATCCTGCGCCGTCCGATAGTTCACCCGGAAACGCGTACCGCGCACGCCGGCCACCACCGACGGCGTGATGACCCGGAACGAATCGCGTGGGTTCTTGAACGGCGTGACATCGGTCGTGACCTCGCCTTGCCTCAGGTCGAACTGTCGATCAACCGCGCCGGTCAGCAGCGTGGTCCGCAAGCGTCCAATCTTGATCCGGCTGCTCGATGGCAACACGACATGCGAGCCGTCGGACAGCAACATGGAGACGAACGCGTCACGGCCAGTGCTGATTTGATCGCCCTCCATCAGCAATGTCCCCGCGCTCACCGGCAGCGGGGGCGCGCCCGCCGTGCCGAGCTTCTCGACACTTCCGCGCACCGCCACAACCTTGGCGGTCAACAACGTCTGCCTGAGGCGCGAGGTGGGGATGGAAAGACGGGCGTTGATCTGCAGATGACGCGGATTCGCCACGTGATTGATGTCGCGCAACAGCCGCCAGTCGGCGGGACTCTGCATATAGCGGTCCGCGAACGTGTAGAGCGAATCGTCCGCGCGCACCACATAGGACGTCATGTCCTGCTGCGGCAGGTGTTTGGCATAGACCGGCTGGATCGCGCAGGCAATGGCGATGACGATGACAGCCAATCCCGGGCGCGAACGTTGATTCACCTGCTCGTTTTTATCAAACCCGTTCACGGCGACTCATTCCCCACTTCATTCCCCGCCTCGTTCCCCACTTTCTCCAACCGGTAGCCGTAGCTATAGATGGGCGTTATGCGGTAGCCGTTTTGCGGCCGCAACACCAGCTTGGAGCGGATCTGCGAGACGTGGGTATCGATTGTGCGCGACGGGATATCCACGTCCTGCCGCCACACCGCTTCACGAATATGGGAACGTGACAGCGGCCGCGACAGGTTGCGAAACAGCAGCAGCGCGAGCTCGAATTCCTTCTGCGTCAACGCGGCCGCGACTTCGCTGACGAGCGCGGTCTGGGTCGTCAGATCGAATCGATAGATGCCGTAGGTTTCCTCGGTCACTTCGTTCTGGTGCATGTAGATCCGCCGCAGCAACGCTTCCACCCGGGCGAGCAGCACAGGCCGCGACACCGGCTTGAGGATGTAGTCGTCGGCGCCGGCGTTCAGCATCTGGACGATGTCGCTTTCAAGGCTGCGGCTCGTCAGGAAGAGGACCGGCAGGTTCGTGGTGAGATTTTGCCTGACCCATTTCAGCACGACGTCGCCCGTCATTTCCGGCATGTTCCAGTCGAGCAGAAGCAGATCGTACGGCTGACGCCTCAGCTCATGGATCAGGCTCTTGCCCTCGGTAAAAACCTGGCAAACATGCCCGGCCGCAGACAATGTCTGAGCCACGAAGGCCGTCTGGCTCAGGTCGTCATCCAGCACGCAAATCCGCATTGCCTGATATCCCGTTAAATAGTCAAGACGGCCTTGTCATTTATTTCGCCTGGACGCCGAATGCCGATGCAGATTATTTTGGCTTTTTATTATACTTTTTTATGCGAAATCAGCGCATTTGAATCAGCATCCGGTCAAAGCTTTTCATGACATGATCCCATGCCGCATCCGAGTAATCCTCACGAGCCCGCGCACACATGCACGCAAAAGCAATCAGTCGCCGCGCCGTCTGTTCACAGTATGTCAGTGGCATTAGAGCGGCGTCGTCTTCCTGAAGTCCTGCATCAAGTCCTGCTTGAATTCCCTTGAATCGATTCTGAGTGCGGTCTACCGAACGGTTTAACTTTTCCAGCCGTGCACGCAGAATATCCGCCAGCCACGGAAACTCGATGGCGCACGAATCGGCATAAGCCTCGATTGCCGCACGAGCATGCGAATCCGACGTGAGATCGAGCGTCACATAACGCAAACTGTCTACCCGCTGCTGCGGCCGGATTTTCGACTTCCACGCAATCGGGCCGCGGCTGGATTTATTCAACATTCAAAGCACCCCGGTCTAGTGACACGCCACGAGATCGCTTAGAAGCGATTGCACCGCGACATCCTGCGTATGGCTCAGGCCGGAATCCCGCAACGTCAATAACCGATTGCGCCAATAGTTCGCGTGGAAAATCGCGCCATTGGCTCCCATCGCAAGACAACGAGACATGATTGCTTCAATATGGACTATCTCCGCATCGATTATTATCGACGCACGATTTCCCTGGTTTAGCATTTTGGTATTCACTTGATATCCCCGAACGCTGACGTCTTGTGTCCGGCGAACGCGCTTCTAAGCCACCTCGCGGCGCTAAATAAACTCGTTCGCCTTCGTGGGCTCTCATCCCTTGGCGCGAGACGCCAGGCATGTTTTTTCCCACTGATATTATTTATCGAAGGACAAACCAAAAATGTCTTTCGATGACACACTCTACCGCCGATCATCGCGCTATCAGACGCAATTTTCAGTATTTAACAGTTCAAGCTGACAGCTGCGGCATGCATGTCCAGCGGTGTGGAAAGTAAAACGTTTGCTTTCACGGTAAGTTAATCGTCAGGCCAGGTCGCAATCGGTTTGGGCATCTTTCCACACCAAATAACACGGGTGTTCCCTAACGAATGACATCGCTGATGCGTTTAAACTTTGTCGGCACAAACGTTATCGGTTCATCCACTTTTTGCGGTCATCCATGAAATTGTTCTTGCTGAAGCTTTCCGCGTTCGCGTTCATCGGCGGCGCTGCAGTTGCGGGCGCTGCAACCGCTGTTCAAGCCGCCGAATTGCACGTCATGAGTTCCGGCGGCTTCACGGCGGCCTACAAAATCCTCGGGCCGAAATTTGCGGCGACAAGCGGCAACACCCTCGACACCGCGCTCGGCCCGTCCATGGGTAAAGCCCCCGAAGCGATCCCGAACCGGTTGGCGCGGGGCGAACCCGCGGACGTGGTCATCATGGTGGGCTACGCGCTCGACGACCTCATCAAACAGGGCAAGGTGATTCCGGGTTCGCGCGTGGAACTCGCCGATTCGGCCATCGGCATGGCCGTGCGCGCCGGTGCGCCGAAGCCGGATATCGGCACGGTGGCGGCGTTGAAGGAGACGCTGCTGCGCGCGAAGTCGATCGCGTATTCCGATAGCGCAAGCGGCGTGTACATACAGAACGAGTTGTTCAAGCGCCTTGGCATAGAAGACCAGATCCGGCCGAAGGCTACGATGGTGCCGAAGATTCCCGTGGCGTCGGTCGTGGCCAACGGCGACTACGAACTCGGCTTCCAGCAAGTGAGCGAGTTGCTGCCCGTGCCGGGCGCAACCTTCGTCGGCAAGATCCCCGCGTCCGTGCAATCGATCACGCGCTTTGCGGCCGGCATTCCAGCCGGCGCGCAACATCCGGCGGAAGCGAAAGCGCTGCTTGAGTATCTCGCCTCGCCGGACGCGGCGCCGGTCGTGACGCAAACGGGCCTTGATCCTGTCACGCAGCACTAGTCACGTTACGTTCCGCCGGTCCTGCTAATGTATTGGCTGAATCACGGTCATGAAGGAGCGAAGCATGTTGACGAGCGTCGAGCAACTGGAAGGTATCTACGGCAAGCCGAACGAGCGGTCGGTACGCAAGGAAATTTCGTTCATCAGCGAGGACTACGCGGCGTTCATCCTGGCGTCGCCGTTCGTGATGCTGGCGTCGGCGGGAGAGGACGGCCTCGACTGTTCGCCCAAGGGCGATGCAACGGGCTTCGTCCGGATCCTCGATCCTCATACGCTGGCCATTCCCGACCGCCCGGGCAATAACCGTATCGATACCCTCAGGAATCTCGTGCACGACCCGCGCGTGGCCTTGCTCTTTCTCGTGCCGGGCGTGGGGGAAATGATGCGCGTGAACGGCCGTGCATCGATCGCCGATGACAGCGAACTGCTCGCCTCATTCAACGTCAACGGCAAACCGCCGCGCACTGTCATCCTGGTGCATGTGGAGTCCGTGTATTTCCACTGTTCGAAGGCGGTAGTGAGGTCGGACTTGTGGAACGGCGAGAAGCACGTCGACCGGGCCAGCCTGCCTTCGGCCGGCGACATGCTGAAGACCGTCAGCGACGCCAGTTTCGACAGCAACGCCTACGATCGCGCATTGGCCGGACGCCTGAAGACCGAGCTGTATTAAGTCCTGGACGGAAGCGAACAATCAAGGCGAGTACGCCGTCCGCGATTTTTTCGACGCCCGTGTCCATCAGCATGCGGCCCGAGCGTCATTGTGATGGCGGCCCAATGTTATTCAGCCGCCTTAACCCCATGACGGAGGCTCATATGCAATATCTATTGATGATCTATTCGGAAGAAAACGGCTGGAACCAGATGACCGACAGCGAGCGGCAGCAGGGAGTTGCCGCCTATCAGGCATACACCGAATCGTTGAAAAAAGCGGACGTGCTGGTGGGCGCCAACCGGCTGCAGAACACGAACACGGCCACCACGGTGCGGCTCGTCGACGGCAAGCCGCAGGTGCTTGACGGACCTTATTCCGATTCAAAGGAGCAGCTCGCCGGCTACTACCTGATCGACGTGCCCAACCTGGACTCGGCGATCGCGTGGGCGTCGCGGTGTCCCGGCGCGGCGCACGGCCTCATGGAAGTGCGCCCGCTCTGGACTGCACCCTACGACGCGCCCTCTGCTGCATGAGTGCGTCCGGCGGCGGCCGTGACACTGACGGCGCCGCGCGTTCGATTGCTGAAGCGGTCGCTCGCCGCAGTTACGGCAAGCTCGTCGCGCTACTGGCAATGCGCACGCGCGACGTCGCCGCGGCCGAGGACGCGCTCGCCGACGCGTTTGCGGCTGCGCTCGCGGACTGGCCGGAGCGCGGCTGCCCCGCGAATCCCGAAGCGTGGCTGATGACGGTTGCGCGCCGCCGGGCGATCGATGGCGCGCGCCATCGACATATCGGCGACGGAGTGGCGAACCAGCTCGCGATCCTCTCCGACGAGATCGACGAGCGTGAAGCAGGCGTGTTGCCCGACCGGCGGCTGGCGCTCCTGTTTGCATGCACGCACCCTGCGCTCGAGGCCGCGATTCGCACGCCGCTGATGCTGCAGGTGGTGCTGGGGCTGGAAGCGAAGACGATTGCATCCGCGTTCCTGATGTCGCCCGCTGCGATGAGCAAGCGCCTTGCGCGCGCGAAGAACAAGATCCGCGAAGCGGGCATCCCGTTCAGCGTGCCCGAGCGCGAGGAGTTGCCCGGCCGGCTCGCTGCCGTGCTGGAAGCGGTCTATGCGGCGTATGCGGAAGGGTGGACCGATCCGGTCGGCGGCGATACCGAGCGACGCGATCTCGTCGGCGAGGCGCTGTTTCTTGCGCACTTGCTCGTCGAGCTGCTGCCCGATGAGCCAGAGGCGCTGGGTCTGCTCGCGCTCATGCTGTATGCGCAGGCGCGGCGCGATGCGCGACGCGATGCGGCCGGCGACTACGTGCCGCTGTCGGCTCAGGATCCGGCGAAATGGAACATGCCGATGATCGACGCAGCCAACGCACTGCTGCGGCGCGCGAGCGCATTCAACGCAATCGGTCGTTTTCAGCTCGAGGCCGCGCTGCAGTCCGCGCATGTCCACCGCTGCCAGACGCATCGCCCGAACTGGGACGAAATCGTGCAACTCTACGATGCGCTGCTCGCGATTGCAGCGTCGCCGGTAGTCGCGGTGAACCGCGCGCTCGCGCAGGCGGAACGGGACGGCCCGCAGGCGGCGCTCGACGCGCTCGCGCCGTATGTGGACGATCCGCGGCTGGCCGACTACCAGCCGTACTGGGCTGCGCGTGCCGATCTGCTCGCGCGTGCGGGCGCGACAGACGAAGCGCTCGGCGCGTACGATCTCGCGATCGGACTCGAGCGCGATCCGGCCGTGCGCCGGTTCCTGCAGCGCAAGCGCATCGAGCTGTTATCGGCGAAAAGTTGATTGGCCATTGCGTTGGTCAAGCGAGGTCCGTTCCGTTCTCGTCGGATTCGGGTTGAGTCGATATGATTACAACGTCCGTTTGTACAACGGGGAAAACTGCCGAGTAGTGAAGAGGCTCATTGAAGATTAAAGGAACCCACCGTGGCGTTACCCCGTATTCGCACATCGGCTCCACGTTTCTGGCGAGATGCCGCGCTACCGTTCATCGAAGCCAGAGCGATCGATGACGGCCGCGAGATCTGCTATGCGCGGCACGCTCACGAGACGTTCTCGATCGGCGCGGTGACGGGCGGCGAGAGCATCTATGAGAACGGCTCTGTGCGTCAGCGAGTGGGACGGGGCGCCGTCGTGCTGATGAATCCGCAAGAAGTGCACGCCTGCAATCCGCTCGACGACGGGCCGTGGTCTTATCGGATGTTGCATATCGACACTGAATGGTTAACTTCGCTCCAGCACGAGCTCGGGTTTAGCGAAGGGCATGGCTTCCGGGCTTTCTCGACAACAGCCAGCTGGCAGCCCGAACTCTATGCCGGCCTTAACCGGCTCTATACAACGCTCACTGACGAGCACGCCGAGACGTTGCAAAAGCACAGCTCCGTTATCGAGTTTTTCGACGATGCACACCGTTGGCTGAATCGCGCGCCCACGCAGCCACGAGATACGAACGACAAGCTCGCGCGAGCAGCGGAATACATTCGTGAGCACCGCACGCGTTCGTTGTCGCTCGACGAGATTTGCGCGGCAGCGCAATTGTCGGCGTCATATTTGATTCGCGCGTTCAAGGCACGCTATGGCATGACCCCGCACGCGTACCTGATCAATTGCCGCATCGAATTTAGTCGCGTCCAGTTGAAGCGCGGCCGTCCGATCGCCGAAGTCGCAGCCGATGCCGGTTTCGCCGACCAGGCGCATCTGCATCGTGCATTCCGGCAAGCGGTCGCGGCCACACCGGGCCAGTATCGCGGTTGATTCAGGAAGTTGTTAGCTAGCCGCTAATCTTTTAGCAGGTAGATCGCGCTGACGCCGAGCATCAATGCCATGGAGCGATTGAAAAGCCGCACGCGCGACGGCTCGTGCAAATGCTGGCGCAGCAGCGTTCCGGCCATCGCCCAGCAAGAAAGCGACGCATAGCAAATCACGAAATATAGCGCCGTAAAACGCCACACCAGGAGGCTATCGCCGTTCGCTGCGTACGCGCCCATACCGGCTATGGACGCGAGCCATGCTTTCGGGTTGAGCCATTGCATCACCGCTCCTGAAGCGAGCGATGGTCTGTCATCGCTTCGGTCGGTGGTGAGCGTACCGTCGTCGCGGGCGAGCTGCCAAGCCATGTATAACAAGAACGCGACGCCGGCCCACTGAATGACATGCGTCAGTTGCGGCCAGCGCGCAAGGATCCGGTGCACACCAAGGCCGACCAGCAAGAGCAGCAGTGTGAAACCAACGGTCGCGCTGGTCACATGCTTCATCGCGGCACCGGCTCCGCGGCGCACTCCGGTGCTGAGCGCAACAATGTTGACCGGACCCGGGGTAATTGAACAGACAAGCGCAAACGCGGACATCGACAGGAGCTGATTCATATGGCTTTCGGAAGTCGGAAGTGAACGACATCCCGAAGGTACGCAATCAGCAAATGGGCGTATTGAATAAAAACACCCAAAGATCGCATCGATGCTGCTTCCATAATGCAAACAGGCCGCTTGTAGCGGCCTGTTGCGTACGCGGGTTAGCTCGCCCGGCGGCTCATGTGAATGAGCCGCCTACTCCCATCCCTGATACCCGGCTGGCTGCGCCGGATTGCCGTAACCGGCGGGGTACGGTCGCCGAAGTTCAGGCGGCGTGTACATCTGGTTATATGACGGATAGGCAGGCGCGCGGCCCACTATGACGACCTGCTGTGCCGCGGCCTGAGGGGGCGGCCGAGGTACGTAGGCGGGCTGCGCGTAGGCCGGTTGGTACTGCGCGGACGCGTACCGGCTAGCCTGAACGGTTCGAGGCGGCAAGGGCGGCGGCCCGTATTCCCGCCCTGCGTACCCACCTTCCTGCTGAGACTCTGTTGACGCTTGGTTATAGGCCGGCGCCGCAGCGTATTGCTGGGGCTGCCTGTTCTGATATTGCTGATATTGCCGAGGTTGCGCTGCTTGAGCCGCTGGAGTCGCTTGAGCTCGCTGCTCCGCGGCGTATTGCGATTCCTCATCGGCCTGCCGGTACTGCGGCACCGTCCGCTGAGCCTTCTGCGAATTGCGGCTCTGCGTTACCTGCGCCTCATCGTCATTGTCCGATTTTGATTCCGGCAATACCCTCACGGCTTGCGTCGGAATCAGTATCGGCGGCTCGGATTCGGTGGCAAACAGCTTCGGCGGCGTAGTCCGTGTAGAAACCTGCTTCAGAGAGACGGGTTGCACTTCAGCCCGCTTACGCGGCGTGATCTGCATCGAAGCCTGCTTCAATGAAACGACGGGCGCTACGACCCGCCTCGGCGGCACAGACTCGACTTGCGCGTAAACGTGCTTCTGCGGCACGGGCGCGGCTTGCGCGAGAACGCGCTTCAGCGGAACAGGTTCAGCTTGTGCGACGACCTGCCTGGAGGGTGTGACTCGCGCGGCAGCAATTCGCTTCGGCGGTACGACCGGTGCGGATACTTGTCTTGGCGATGCGGCTTGCGCTACGGCCCGCCTTGGCGGCGCAACCCGTTCGGCAACCGGTTTCGGCGGTGCGGGCATGGCAGGCGCGACAAGCTGCTTCTGCTGATGTTTCACCTCGTCACCCAAGGTCGCATAGGATTTCGAGTCCTCCCTGGCGCGCGCGTTATAGCCGATGAAATACGCGTAGCGCAGGTCCTTCAGGCGCGCCTGATTGTCGCCATCGGCGGAAACGCGCTCTTCGCCGGAATCGAGAGATGCATCGACGGTCGAGTCTTCATAGGCCGAGGCTGCAGCATCGGCGGCACAAGCGGATTCGGGATGCAGCGCGCCCAGAGAAGACATCAGCGCGGCGGCTACCGTGACGAACAGTTTCTTTTGCATACGTTCACCTCGGAATTCCGTGCGACAGGCCGCGTGGAATTCTCCAATCTCCGGACCGGACTTTCAGTCCCGTGTCCGGGATATCGACTCCTTTCGGCACATCCTGAAGGGCCCAGGCCGGGAAATGGCTGGGCCGCGCGTCGATACCGAGGTGCCCGGTTTTACGCTATTCGCCGCATGGCCGCCTCGCGGTCAGGCCGATCCGGCGCAGGTATACGGTTGGGTGACACACTGGACGGAATCGCTGCCAGGTTTGCGGGCGAGGTCATGCTCGCCGGGCCATCGGGTAAATCAATGAAATGACTTATCATGTTGCCCCAACCGCGACATCCGACATGGCGAGCGATGGCAGAACTGAGTGAAATTTCACGGTTTGACACCGAGACGAATTTCAGACTTGACCGCCTGTGGTCCGAGTTTGAAGACCCGTCGGTGGAACATGAGTTTCAGCGTCATCACCGGATCGCAAACCATGCTGCGCTCGTGCGCGCGCTGTTATTTTGCAGCGTGTTCTACGTCGCTTTCGTGGTGACGGACATCAGTGCCCTCGGTTACACCCGCACGACCCTTGTGCTGTTCCTGGCCCGCTGCTTCGTCGCGTTGACGTGCGTGGTGAGCTTACGCATTGCAAGCTTGCGGCAAGTTTCAGTGACATCCCTGCGCATGGCCGCGAGCGCGGTCGAAGTGGTCGGCTTCGCGGCCTTCATGGCGATCACATGGCTGCGTCCGACCGGCATGACGGTGCACTGCATGTCCATGGGCATCATGCTGATCGTGGTTTATAACTTCATCCCGAACAAGCTGATCTGGGCGTTACTCATCGCGCTCGCCGCAACAGCCGGATTTGTCGCCATATCCGCCGCGTCCAAGGCGCTGGACCCGTCGGCGTTGCTGACATCGTCCATGCTGCTTGTTTTCACCAACGCTCTCGGTTATGTGATGGCTCGCCGCCATAATTGCCTGATCCGCGACCAGTTCTGCCAGCACGCCATGCTGCGCAATCTCTCGGTGCGCGACTATCTCACCGGCTGCTTCAACCGCCGCTACCTGACTGATGTTTTGTTCGCCGCCGAGCTCCAGCGCACGCGCCGATACAAGCTCAAGCTCGCGGTGATCCTGTGCGACATCGACCACTTCAAGCAGATCAACGATACCTACGGGCACCCCGCGGGCGACGCCGTCTTGCGCACCTTTGCGGCCATGTTGCTTGCCCACACGCGGCATCAGGTCGACAGCGTGATCCGCTACGGCGGCGAGGAATTCCTGTTGCTGCTTCCGCAAACGGATCTCGCGGGCGCGACGATGCTCGCCGAGCGGATGCGCCAGTCGCTGGAATTGACGACCACGCGCGCGTGGGACGGCCGCGAGGTACGTTCCACCGCGAGTTTTGGTGTTGTGGCGCTGAATTGCGCAGGTGAATCCGATTCAACCTTCGTGACCGAGGAAAGCCTCGTGGGCGCCGCCGACGCGCAGTTGTATCGCGCAAAAAACGCCGGGCGTAATCGGGTGTGCGCAAGCGCGGCCCCGGACGTGTGGGGTTCATCGGGCCTCGATACCGGGCAAGAGGGTGTCATAGCTGCCATGCAGCCCTAGTCTCTGAAGCCGCTCATAGGACGCTTACCGGCTCGCGGATACCAGCAACATCATGGGACGCTCGCGCTCCTCCGCCAGTTCGGGGCGCGCGGCGACCTCTTCATCTGTCGGTCCCCATTCCTGCATAGGTGATCGCCGGGTCCGCAGATGACGATCGCGCGCGTTCCAGCATCTTTTCGGACACGTCGAGACCGAGGACGGACGCCGCTCCCTGCTCGCCTGCCCAACGGCAGAACCAGCCATAACCGCAACCAAGATCCACGACCCTGAGGCCGCGCATCGGCGGAAGCAGAGCCATGAGCGCAGGCCATTCCGGTGCGCCCGCCAGTCCCTGCACCGAGCGGACCAGCTTGCTGTAACCCTCGAAGAACGCAGGGTTGTCGTAGATGTTCTGTGTCATTTGCCAATGCCTTCCATCATCTGGTTTCGCTCCGCATGGAAGCGGGATGCATCCAGAATAACGCATGGAGCAAGGGCTTATATGACGATGCCGGGCCATGCTCCAAAAACAAAAGCACAGGCCCGGATATACGCTTTCACGCCGCAGATGAACAAACGAGTTCGCCCTCGATCAGCCGCAAGTGCTCAGATAGGTAGGTTTCCTCACAATTCGCGTCCTCCCCGCCACGATCCACCACGATAAAATCCGCCGCCGCATCCAGCACGATCAACGGATGATGCCAGACGCCCCGCGCATAGTTCACGCCCTGCCAGCCGCGCGTGAAAAATGCGCGCAGTTTCGAGGCATCGAATTCACCTGCTGGCGCGACAACCACCAGATATGACGCCACGCCAAGCGGCAGGAATGCCTGACTGCCCAGCGGGTGACGCTCCATCATCGAGATCTCGACCGGTTGTGCGCGCGGCTGCCCTCGGAATACATTGATGAGCGGCCGGCCGCCCTCGTCCGCGCCAACATCCACGCACGCCAGATCGTGGAAACGCTCGGTCGTGCCGCCGTTGATCGGGAAATGCTGCGCGCCGTCGAGTTCGATGACATCGCCGAACGGTTTAAACGCCGCGCGCGTCAGGGGTTCGAGCGTAAGCGTGTTAAGCGTGTTCATGTCGTCTTACTCGATGGCACCGAACAGGCGCAAGCGCGACACGCCGCCGTCCGGGAACATGTTGAAGCGAACGTGCGTGACGGGGCCTAGCGCGGCCACTTCGTTTTCGAATCGATGGATATTGTCCGCCGACAACTTCTGTTGCGGCAACAGAACCGGCCAGAACATGGCCTGCGTAACGAGCGACTCGTCCGTGCCGCCCGCAACGCGTGCTGCCTGCAGCGAACATCCATCGGGGAAATTGCCCTTGAAGTGGGCCGTATCGACTTCGACCGCGTGGATCACGCCGGGGTGCGCCAGCGCCACGATCGCCCAGTCGTTGCCGGGCTCACGGCGGCGCCGCGTTTCCCACCCATCGCCCATATCCACGCCACGCCCGGGCATCAGCATCTGCGACGCTGGCCCGAAATGCTGGTTGTTCGCCGCGACCAGATAAGCGCCGTTTTCGATAGCAGCCAGATCGAGTCGCGAGCCGCGTTCAACGCGCGTCCAGTCCACTTTCGGCTGGCCGTACACCCGCAAGCGCGCGATGCCGCCATCGGGATAAATGTTCACGCGCAGGTGCGTGTAAGCGCGGGCATCGGCGATCGAAACATAGTGATGCTGGTTGCCTTGCAGCGTGGTCGCCGGCACGATC
>Ga0153932_1000328_pt1 | contig 14823 bp, 14 predicted proteins | sample TSNJ016MetaG_FD_102273 | JGI IMG/M metagenome (GOLD analysis project Ga0153932, IMG submission 102273) | Attine ant fungus gardens microbial communities from New Jersey, USA - TSNJ016 MetaG | ecosystem: Host-associated > Fungi > Mycelium > Unclassified | place: USA: New Jersey, Wharton State...
CATGTCGATTCTTGAAAACATGCAGATGGGCGCGTACTTGCGTAACGACAAGGACGAAATCGACAAGGACACCGACCGCATGTTCGGCTTCTTTCCGCGGCTGAAAGAGCGGGCGTCGCAGTATGCGGGCACGTTGTCGGGCGGTGAGCAGCAGATGCTGGCCATGGCGCGTGCGTTGTTGTCGCGGCCGAAGTTGTTGCTGCTCGACGAACCGTCGATGGGTCTCTCGCCAATAATGGTTGAGAAGATCTTCGAAGTGGTGCGCGAGATTTCGGGCGAAGGACTGACGGTGCTGCTGGTTGAGCAGAACGCGCGGCTGGCGTTGCAGGCGGCGAATCGCGGGTATGTGATGGATTCGGGTCTGGTCACCATGTCGGGTGACGCGAAGACCATGCTGGACGATCCAAAGGTGCGGGCTGCTTACTTGGGTGAGTAGGATCGTAGATTGATGAATGAAGAAGCCGCATGCCTTTGAAGAAGGGCATGCGGCTTTTTCAGTTTAATGCGTGATCAAAGCCGCTTGCCGAAGCTCACCACTTCATCCATCTGATAACCGAGCTTCGCGTAAAACGCCTTCGTTTCAGGCTTGTTCGCCATGATCTGCAGATTCAGCTTCGGACACCCGATAGCAGCAAGCGCGCGTTCCGCGTGCTCGACCAGCGCGCGGGCATAACCGTTACCGCGTTGATCCTCGGCGACCGCGAGCGAATACATCCATCCGCGGTGCCCGTCGTAACCCACCATCACTGTTCCGATCAGACGCTCCTCCAGCATGCCGACGAAGAAAAACTCCGGCTGCATGGCGAGCTTGTTTCGAATCGATAAACGCGGATCACGCTGTGGTTTGCCAGGCGCGGCGTATTCCGGAAACGCTTGTGCCCAGAGCGCGAGCACGTCCTGCGTGTCGCGCTCATCGAAGACCCGGATAATCACAGCGCGTCCAGCACGGAACGGAGCATCGACATCATCTGGTCGATCTCGTCCTTCGTCACGTTCAGCGCAGGCATGAAGCGCAAGAGGTTCGGGCGCGCGGCGTTCAGCAGCAAACCATCCGGTCCCATGTCACGTGCCATTTCGACAATCTTCGGACCGTTGTCGTTATTGAGCAGCAACGCGCGCAACAAACCTTCGCCACGTTCACCGTTGAAACCGCGCTCTTCCGATAGCTGCAACAATTGCGCCTTCAGGTATTCGCCACGCTCGCGCACGCCTTCGAGGAAGCCCGGCGCGGTCAGTTGCGAAATCACCGAGAAGCCTGCTGCTGTCATCAGCGGATTGCCGTTGTACGTGCCGCCCTGGTCACCGGGTTCGAAGCACGCCACTTCCTTGGTCGAGAGCAACGCGGCCAGCGGCACGCCGCCGCCAATGCCCTTGCCGAGGGTCATGATGTCCGGTTCCACGTCCGACAATTCATACGCGAACAAAGTGCCGGCGCGGCCGCAGCCGCTCTGCACTTCATCGACGATCATCAGCAGGTTGTGTTTCTTCGTCAGCGCGCGCAATGCCTGCATGAACTCGCGTGTGGCCGGGATCACGCCGCCTTCGCCCTGGATAGGTTCGAGCATCACGCCGACGGTTTTATCGGTGATGAGTTTTTCCACCGACGCGATGTCGTTCAGGTCAGCCTTCGGGAAGCCCGGCACTTGCGGTGCATAGATGGTGTCCCAGCCCGGCTTGCCGCTCGCCGACATGGTCGCCAGCGTCCGGCCGTGGAAGCTGTGATCGAACGTGATGATCTCGTACGCACCGCCCTTGAATTTCTTGCCCCACTTGCGCGCGAGTTTGATCGCGCCTTCATTGGCTTCGGCGCCGCTGTTGGCGAAGAACACCTTGTCGAAGCAGCTATTCGCGGTGAGCAAACCGGCGAGCTGGGCCATCGGCGCGTTGTAGAACGCCGGCGACGGATTGATGAGCGTGCGCGCCTGTTTGTCCATGGCTTCGATCATGCCGTCGTTGCAATGACCCAGACTATTCACCGCCCAGCCCTGGATGAAGTCGAGGTATCGCTTCTCGTTGTTGTCGTAGAGCCAGGAACCCTTGCCGTGCGTGAATACGATCTCAGGACGGTTCGTGATGAACATCAGCGATTCGACGGGATACTCTTGGAAATTCATGACGGCGGGCTCCACGAAAACAGCAAGTAAAAAAAACGGCGAGATAAAAAACCGAACCCACAATGCAAAAAGCCACGGAATTCCGTGGCTTCATAGTGGCGAAGTGTGCGCTGGTTCGAAAACTCAAGCGCCAATCCGTGACGAGCCAGCGGCATCCCTAAGGGAGCGGCGAGCGACGTCGAAGAGTGGCGTAAATTTTGAGCATTCGCGAAGAATACGATACGAAGTTCCTGCGTGTAAACCATGGCGGCCCGATTTTTTTGTCGAGCCGCCACGCTCTCAACTTGCGGAAGTAGGTTTAAACCGGCGCATTCATACCGGATTAGCGAGATCCGCCGCGCTGGTGAACGAATCGGCGTAGAACTCGTCCTCCGGCAAACGGTGGTGGCTCGTGAAATCACGCTGCGCGGATTCCACCATCACCGGCGCGCCGCAGGCGTACACCTGATATGCGCTCAAGTCTGGCAGATCTTCAATGACAGCACGATGAACAAAGCCCGTGCGGCCGGTCCAGGCGTCGGTTGCATCGGGTTCCGACAGCACCGGCACGAACGAGAAGTTCGGCACGTCCTTCGCCCATTGCTCCGCCATGTCCATCATGTACAGGTCTTGCTTGCGGCGGCCGCCCCAATAGAGTGTCATCGGCCGGTTCAAATTCTTGAACACCGCGTGTTCGATGATCGCCTTGATCGGTGCGAAGCCCGTGCCGGAAGCCAGCAACACGATGGGTTTCTCTGAATCTTCACGCAGGAAGAACGTGCCGAGCGGGCCTTCGAAGCGCAGGATGTCACGCTCTTTCATGGGGCCGAACACGTGGTCCGTGAAGGTGCCGCCGGGCATGTGGCGAACGTGCAGTTCGATCGGGCCCTCGTGGTGCGGCGGACTTGCCATCGAATAACTGCGGCGCTTGCCGTCCTTCAGGATGAATTCGATGTACTGGCCGGCCAGGTATTGCAGCCGTTCGTTGGCCGGCAATTGCAGCTTCAGTTCAATGACGTCAGCGGCCTTGCGCTCAAGCGCATTCACGCGGCAAGGCAGCTTCTTGACTTGTATGTCGCCTACGCCCGCCACTTCGCGCACGTCGACCGTCAGGTCGCCCTTGGCCGTCGCGCAGCACAGCAGCGCCATGCCGCGGGTTTTTTCGTCGTTGGACAACGCCGACGACGAATGCGGCGCTTGCTCGACTTCGCCAGAGACGATCGTGCCCTTGCATGAACCACAGGCTCCGTTCTTGCAGCCGTAGGGAAGACCGATGCCCTGCCGCAGGGCGGCGAGCAGCACCGCTTCGTCGGGTTCTACCTGAAACTGCCGGCCGCTTTGCCGGAGCGTAACGTTGAAAGCCATAGATCCTGGATGAGTTGAATGAAACAAATGCAAAAGCTGTCGCGGCTACAATCGACAGCATGATCGCCACTCGAAAACTACGCCGCGCGCCTGTGCTGATTGCCGGTTGCGGCGATGTCGGCCTGCGTTGCGTGCCGCTTCTCGCACACCGTGCTGACGCGCCTCGCGTGATAGCACTTTCAAGTCAACCGGCGCGCGCCGCCGAGCTGCGCGCAGCCGGCACAACGCCGTTGATCGGCAACCTGGACGAGCGCCGCAGCCTGCGACGGCTGGCCGGTCTTGCATCCACGGTGCTGCATCTCGCGCCACCCCAGAAAACCGGCGACGACGACAGCAGGACCCGCGCGCTGATTGCCGCGCTGAGTGCGCCGCGACGGTCCGTTGCGCGCGAAGCAACCAGCGCCGTGGCTCGTCAGCGAGGGTGGCGCGGATGGTTTCGCGCGACCTTCAAAAGCAGCATGCCAGCGGCGGCCAGAATGGGTATCAACGCGCACGCCAGGCCCATAAAAAGTGCGTCTATTGTACCTGACCGGGTTTGGGGCGCCGTCGCTCGCCGGGCGCCGATCCGCCTGATTTATGCGAGCACGTCCGGCGTTTACGGCGATTGCGGCGGGGCGTGGATCGACGAGACTCGCCCGGTCAGGCCGGACAACGCGCGCGCGAAACGGAGGGTATCGGCGGAAACGCAATTGCGCGGTGCGACCCGGCGCGGTGTGATGAGTGCATCGATTGTGCGGATTCCCGGGATCTACGCCGGCAACCGCTTGCCGTTGGCACGGCTGCAGAAGGGCACGCCGGCCCTGGCGCCTGCCGACGATGTCTACACGAACCATATCCACGCCGACGATCTCGCCGCCATTCTCGTGCTCGCGATCCGGCGGGCGCTGCCGCAGCGCGTGGTGCATGCATCGGACGATAGCGACTTGCGCATGGGCGATTATTTCGACCTGGTTGCCGATGCGTTCAGATTGCCACGCGCGCCTCGCGTTTCACGCGAGCAGGCAGAGGCGCAACTTGAGCCCATGATGCTCTCGTTCATGCGCGAATCGCGACGTTTGCAGAACGCCCGGCTGCGAGACGAAATGCGTTACGCGCTGCGTTATCCGAGCATCGACGACTTCCTGCGCGAGTTCCTGAGCACGCAGGACGTTCACTCGGCCGTCACATCAGAACCGGAAGCGTCTCCAGCAGGATAAAGCACAGCAAGGCCCCGATAAGCGCACCAATCAGGTTGGGCTGATAGCGATGGCGCAGATGCATCGTCACCCCCAACCCGACGATAAACAACACGCTGACTGCCACGAACGCAATCATTGCAATGGTCATGTGAGCGGCCATGGTGGCCCTCCTGCTTCTTTTAATAGTCGTGAAAGCAGTATAGATTTCCGTCGTAAGAAAGGCATGCTGCAGTGCGGCGCCAACGTATTGTGTTAACACCTATTGAATTGGCTTGGTGCGATTCATGACGTTTATCGGGGCGCTCATCGGGCGCTTATTGCGAGTCAATGAACGACGATAAATCCGCCAGCACCGTCGAGCTTCCCCGCAGTGGCAACGCCAGCGCCGAGACAATTCGCACATGGCCGAAACCGTCGTAATGCTTCACTTCCACCGAGTCGCCATGTTTGCGCAACACGGCCGCCAGACGGTCGGTGTTGCCGGGATCGACGACGGTGTCGGCGGTGCCGGCGGCGAGGAACATCGGCGGCTCGTGGCCTGTGACGTAATTGATCGGCTGGCTCTCGGCGCGCGTGTTTGCCGGGAAGACATCGAATAGCGTGCGATCCGTGAGCGGCAGGAAATCGTAAGGTCCAGCCAGGCCGATCATCCCGCGCAAGTCGGCTTTTGACATCGATTGCGAAGCGAGGTATCGCGGGTCGGTCGCGATCAGCGCGGCCAGATGAGCGCCTGCGGAATGGCCCATTACAAAAAGCCGCGACGGATCGCCGCCGAATTCGTGTGCGTGGTCGCGTGTCCAGCGCGTGGCGGACGCGGCATCGTTAACGAAACCAGGAAACGCTGTTTCCGGATACGTGCGGTAATCCGGCACCACCGCCACGTAGCCTCGCGACGTCAAGGCTTGCGCGACAAACAGGTAATTGGCCCGATCGCCGGTTTGCCAGCTTCCGCCGTAGAAAAACACGACGACCGGACGCGGTTGAGTACTTGCCGCGGCGGTGGGCACGTAGACATCGAGCACCTGACGCGGATCGCTGCCGTACGCAATGGCTGATGTTTTCTTGTAGCCACTCGACGGAATCGTGGCGTTCAAAAGCTTCACGGGACTGCACGCGGCGAGCGCCGCAGCGCCAAGACTGGCAAGACCGAATGTCACGATGCGGCGTTTTTGTTGTTGGGGCATAGGTATTTAAAACAGAGGGATAACCACCTTTACGCTTGCCACTGTCGGATGGATGCAGCGCGTGGTCTTGCGAACATGACGCACGACGCGCGTCAGCTTTGCCGTAGCATCGCGAGGTCAGTATCGTCCAGCCAGCGCCATTGGCCCTCGGTCAGATCATCGGGTAGCGCAAAACCGCCAATACGCTCCCGATGCAATTGCTCCACGCGGTTCCCCGCCGCTGCAACCATCCGCTTCACCTGATGGTATTTGCCTTCGAGCACCGAGAGCTCGAGTTGCCGCTCGTCGCGCTTTTCTGCGCCAACAGCTGCGATTGGCTGTGATTCGCCATGCAGCAACACGCCGTTGCGAAGCGCCGAGAGTTGAGCATCGTCTAACGGATGGCGCGTGGTCGCGAGATATACCTTCGGCACCTTGCGTTTCGGCGATGTGAACGCATGCACGAACGCGCCGTCATCGGAGAGGAGCAGAAGGCCGGTCGTGTCCTGATCAAGACGTCCCACGCATTGCACGCCACGCTCCGTTAATTGCGGCGGTATCAGGTGAAAAACGCTCAGGTGGTGCTGCGGATCACGTGAACACTCGTAGCCCGGTGGTTTGTTCAGCGCCAGATACGCCTTTTCCCGATACAGCCATTGAGCGCCATCGACTTGAAACTCGAACGACGGGAGCGCGTCGGATGCGATATCGGTAGCGGCATTCGTACACGGCGAGCCCGCGATGGACACGCGGCCGTCAGCGACGAGCGCCCGGCATTGGCGGCGCGAGCCGAAGCCCTGCGTGAAGAGAATGTGTTCGAGATCCATCGGGGCGGTTCTTGGCTCAGGCGGGGAGAGGGGACGGACATTCTAGCAACCAGCGTGTTTCTATCCCGCGCGGAGAACGCCGAGCTCGACGTTTGTCCCTTCGTGCCTGAACGCTGCATGAACATCCTTCAACCGCCGTCGTCGGCCATTCGTAAAGCATGTCGATTAAGGTTTTTTCATATTTGATCCGCTCCATCACGTTTATGCTTTTCCCTTTGCACCTGTTTTGATCTGTTTTTGCACGTGTATGACGAAAGGATGCTGACGACCCGGCCTCCGATCGACCACTCCGATTCGCTTATCCATCCAAGGAGCAGGACATGGCAAGAAACACGGTTGCGGAATTTTTGGCCAGGACGCTGGCGTCAGCGGGCGTCGAGCGCATCTGGGGCGTGACGGGCGACAGCCTGAACGGGCTCGCTTATAGCCTCGACCAGGCCGGCTCCATCCGCTGGATGCACACCCGCCACGAGGAAGTAGCCGCGTTTGCAGCAGGCGCTGATGCGGCATCGACGGGCAAGCTTGCCGTGTGCGCCGGCAGTTGCGGCCCGGGCAACCTGCACCTGATCAATGGCTTGTACGACTGCCATCGTAACCAGCAGCCGGTGCTGGCGATTGCCGCGCATATTCCATCGACGGAAATCGGGCTGGGCTATTTCCAGGAAACTCACCCCACCGCGCTGTTCAAGGAATGCAGCCACTACGTCGAACTGGTGTCGAGCGCCGCGCAATTCCCCCGCGTGCTCGCCCGCGCGATGCGCACGGCGATCGAAGAGCGCGGCGTTGCCGTGATCGTGTTGCCCGGCGACGTGGCACTGAGCGACGCGCCCGCGGAAAAGCCGGCGTGGTCGGCCACGGGGCCGTCGACCATCCTGCCCTCGGACATCGATATAGACCGGCTCGCGGCCATGCTGAACGGTTCGGACGCGGTGACGCTGATGTGCGGCAGCGGCACCGCGGGCGCGCACGACGAAGTGGTCGCGCTCGCGGACGCGCTCGGCGCACCGGTCGTCCACGCGATGCGCGGCAAGCAGTTCATCGAATGGGATAACCCGTATGACGTCGGCATGACGGGGCTGATCGGTTTCAGCTCCGGCTACCACGCGATGATGTCGTGCGACACGCTGCTGCTGCTCGGCTGCGATTTCCCCTACCGGCCGTTCTATCCCACCGACGCCAAGATCATCCAGGTCGACTGGCGCGGCTCGAAGCTCGGCGCGCGTGCACCACTCGCGCTCGGACTGGTCGGCACGGTCAAGGAGACGATCGCGGCCGTACTGCCGAAACTCACGCGCAAGACCGACCGCAAGTTCATCGATATCGCCCGCAAGCACTACGCAGAGGCGCGAAAGGGACTCGATGAACTCGCCACGCCGTCCGGCCCCGGCAAGCCGATTCACCCGCAATACCTGACGAAACTGATTAACGAAGCCGCATCGGAGGACGCCATTTTTACCGCCGATGTCGGCACGCCGACCGTCTGGGCGGCGCGTTATCTCACGATGAACGGCAAACGCCAGCTTCACGGCTCGTTCAACCACGGTTCCATGGCAAATGCGATGCCCCAGGCCCTCGGCGCACAGGGCGCAAATCCGGGGCGGCAAGTGGTCTCGCTCTCGGGCGACGGCGGTTTGTCGATGCTGCTCGGCGACTTGCTCAGCGCCCGCCAACTCGATCTGCCGATCAAAGTGGTGGTTTATAACAACAGTCTGCTCGGCTTCGTTTCGATGGAGCTCAAGGCCGCCGGTTACCTCGATACCAACGTCGATCTGGCCAAAACCGACTTCGCGGCCATTGCCCAGGGAGCGGGCATTTTCAGCATCCGGGTGGAGGAGTCGGAAGACATCGCAGAGGCTCTGCAGAAGGCTTTCGCTTATCCGGGGCCGGCGCTCGTCGATGTCGTCACGTCAAAGCACGAGCTCGCGATGCCGCCCAAAGTGGAATTGGCGCAGGCAAAAGGCTTCAGCCTCTACATGTTGCGAGCGATCCTGAACGGTCGCGGCGACGAAATCGTGGAACTCGCCAAGACCAATTTTCGCTAGGAATATTCTGAATTCGTTGAAATTCCATGCATTTCGAACAACAATGCGGTGCTGCAATCGATTCACAACTCCAGGGAGATTGGTAATGAAGAAGTTCTCGCAAATTGCAATGGTTGGTGCGCTCGCTTTCGCGTTCGCTGGTGCGGCAATGGCTCAAGGTGCTGGTGGCGGCGGCGGTCCGAAGACGGACGAAAGCAAGCCTCCTGTCAGCCCGAAAGAACCGAAACCGCATCTGCCGCATTTCAAGCATAAGAAGGCTGCGTCGGCCACAGGCGGTACGACGTTGCATCAGCAAGACAAGGCATCGCACGCGAAGGGCGCATCGGCTGCTGCAGCCGCTTCGGCCATGGGTACCAACGACAAGGGCCAGCCGCAGTAAGCGGCAAGGCCTCAAGGTCGGCGCCTGGAGACAGCATGTTTCAAGCGCACCATACGGCGGCACGCGCAAGCTTGCCGCCGTATTGTTTTTTTGGGGTGGCAATCGCATGGAGCTGATGCCGTTCGCGCAGATCGCGACGCGCGTTGGCGGCGCGATCACGGTCATGGCGGCGCTGGCGGTGTTCGCTTACGTGCGTTAGTTATGTTCTTCACGCTCCCCGAGTCCTTTCACGATCAAGCTTACAAACGCCTCTGTCACCGGCGGCAATGTACGCCCGCGTTTTTTCACGAGCGCGATGGGCCGCACGAAACTCGGTTCATCGATAACCCTAGCCACCAGCGCCGGTTCAGCGCGCACCTCGCGCGCTGAACGCGGCAGGATGGTCACACCGAGCCCGGCACGAACCATGGCCACCGCCGTCATCATGTAGGTCGGCTCGCAGGTCGGTACGGGCGCGTAGTCCGCGAGTTCGAACGCGGCGTCAACCACCGCTCGCACGCTCGTTCCCGCCGCCGTCAATACCAGCGGATAACGGACGATCTTCTCCAGGCCGATCCGCTTGCCCGATGTCATCGGATGCCCCTCCGGGCACACGACGCACAGCCGGTCCTCACCCGCGTACAGAACTTCCAGCGAGGGATCGGTGACATCGCCGCCGGTCAGTCCTACGTCTACATCCTCGTTCCGTACCAGCGTATTGACGACGCTCGCGACCACATCGCGGATTTGAAACGACGCGTGCGGCAACTCGCGCCTGAAATCCTGGATCAGGTCGGGCAGCAAGCTTGCGGCGAACGACGGCAGGCACGCCAGCCTCACCGTGCCGGCGGAGCCGTCGCTGAGCGCGCGGGCGTCGTGGAGAACCTGCTCCATGTCGCCGAGCGACCTTTGCAGGACCGGCAGCAGGTCCCGACCGACCGGCGTCAGCGCAACGCTGCGGCTATTGCGGTCGAACAGCCGCGCGCCAATCGTCTCTTCGAGGCGCCGTATCTGCACCGTCAACGCGGGCTGCGATAAATGCAGCCGCACGGCAGCGCGCGTGAAACTGCCCGCCTGCGCGACGGCGATGAACGCGCGGATATCGCGGAGATTCAGGTCCATGTTTTCGGTCTATTACGAAACGTCATTGCTGCCATCAAATCATTTCAATTGTTTTATCGACGTTGCGAAACTACGCTTGGTTGACACATAAAACAATCGATTAAAAGATCGGAGACAAACCTTGCTGCCTCTACTTGGCCTCGCCACTATCGTCGTCCTGCTCGCGGCGATTCTTTCAAAACGGATGTCGCCGCTGGTGGCGCTGATCATCGTGCCGATAGCGGCATCGCTGATTGGCGGCTTCGGCTTGCAGACCAGCAAGTTTGTCATCGACGGGCTGAAGAGCCTTGCGCCTGTGGTCGGCATGTTCGTCTTCGCGATCCTGTACTTCGGCACGATTACCGACGCCGGCACGCTCGATCCGGTCATCGACCGCATCTTGCGCACGGTGGGCACGCGGCCGACGCGCATTGTAATGGGCACGACGCTGCTCGCGCTGCTGATTCACCTCGACGGCTCGGGCGCGGTGTGTTTTCTCGTCACCCTCCCCGCGATGCTGCCGCTTTACGATCGTCTCAAGATGGATCGGCGCGTGCTCGCTGCGGCGGCATCGATGGCAGCCGGGATCAATTTCCTGCCATGGACCGGGCCGATGATCCGGGCGTCGGCGTCGTTGCATCTGCCTATATCGGCGTTATTCAATCCGTTGATTCCGGTGCAGATCGTGGGTCTCGTGTTTGTGTTCAGCGTGGCCTGGTGGCTCGGCCGACGCGAGGAGAAGCGCTTGGGATATACCGGCGCTGACAGCGCAATCCCCATGCCGAAACGCGAACTCACCGACGAACAAAAGGCGCTGCGTCGTCCGAAAAATTTCTGGTTCAACATCGTGCTGACGCTGATAGTGCTCGGCACGATGGTCGTCATGGGCGAAAAGATTCCGCCGGCGATCATGTTCATGGTCGGGCTGTGCGTCGCGTTACTGGTCAACTATCCGAACGTGGATATGCAGCGCCAGCGCATTGATGCGCACGCGCGCGCCGCGCTGATGATGGCCGGCATCCTGCTCGCAGCGGGTGTGTTCACGGGTGTCATGCAAGGCAGCGGCATGCTCAAGGCAATGGCGCAAGCCGCCGTGGGTTTTGTGCCGCCTTCGATGGCCACGCACATTCCCGTCGCACTTGGCTTCCTGTCGATGCCGCTTAGCATGCTCTTCGACCCCGACTCGTTCTACTTCGGCGTGCTGCCGGTCATCGCGGAAGTAGCGGGGCAGCTTGGCGTGCCGGCCGTGCATGTCGGACAAGCAGCGTTACTCGGCCAGATGACAACGGGATTCCCGGTCAGCCCGCTCACTCCCGCGACATTCCTCGTCGTCGGGCTGACGGGTATCGATCTCGCCGATCATCAGAAATTCACTTTTCCGCTGCTGTTCGGCGCATCGATCGTCATGACGATCGCGTGCGTCGTGCTGGGCATCTTTCCTCTTTGAGCGCGTTATTAACGCAAGGAATGGGTATGACTGCCGAACTCAACGTTGCGACCCGGGCTACCCGCGTGCGGATCGGCGCGGGCGCGGGTTACTCGGGCGATCGCATCGAACCCGCTGTCGAACTGGTCGAACACGGGGCGCTCGACTATCTCGTGTTCGAGTGCTTGGCAGAACGAACCATTGCACTGGCGCAACAAGTGCGTCGGAGAGATCCGGAGCTGGGTTACGACCCGTTGCTCGAAGCCAGGATGCGCGCGGTATTGCCGGCCGCCGTGCGTAACGGTGTGAAGATTGTCTCGAACATGGGCGCGGCGAATCCGCTGGCGGCGGCACGCAAGACGGCATCGATTGCGCATGAGCTGGGGTTGAGCGGTTTGAAAATCGCGGCCGTGAGCGGCGACGATGTACTCGATGTAGTGAGGCAAGGGGCGTATGTGTTCGAAGAGTCGGGCGACAGCGTTGCCACCTACGACCGCCGGCTTGTTTCGGCGAATGCGTATTTGGGCGCGGAGCCGATTGTCGATGCGTTAAAGGCCGGCGCCGATATCGTGCTCACCGGCCGCGCGGCCGATCCGTCGTTGTTCACGGCGCCGCTGATCCACGCATTCGGCTGGCCGATGGACGATTGGAACACGCTCGGTCAGGCAACCGTGGTGGGGCATCTGCTCGAATGCGCGGGACAGATTACGGGCGGTTATTTTGCTGATCCTGGTTTCAAGGATGTTCCGATGCTCGCGCGCCTCGGCTTTCCGATAGGCGAGGTCGACGCCGATGGAAACGTCACGATCACGAAGGTCGCGCACGCCGGCGGTCGAGTAACGGAGGCCACATGCAAGGAGCAGCTGCTGTACGAAATCCACGATCCCCGCCGATATCTGCAGCCAGATGTAGTCGCCGACTTCACGCAGGTTTGCGTGGTGGAACAGGCGCCGGATCGCGTGCGGGTGAGCGGTGGACGCGGGACATCGCGCACGGAAACATTGAAGGTGACCGTGGCTTACGTGGATGGGTTTATCGGCGAGGGGCAGATTTCGTATGGCGGTCCGGGCGCGGTCGCGCGCGCGAAACTGGCGCTCGAGATTGTGCGTGAACGGTTGGAGATAACGGGCGTCGTGACCAGCGAACTGCGCTTCGATTTGATCGGTATCGATTCATTGCATGGCGCGACGCTGGGAGAGCGTAACGCGGAGCCGTATGAGGTTCGTTTGCGCGTGGCCGGTCGAACGGATTCGATGGATGAAGCGGTTCGTATCGGCAATGAAGTCGAGACGCTTTATACCAATGGTCCGGCTGGCGGCGGCGGGGTGACAAAGACAACGCGCGAAGTGATAGCGGTGCAGTCGGTGTTGTTGCCGCGCGAACTTGTACGGCCATCGTTTGAAATGGTGGAGGCTTGAGATGAAACTACGCCAACTTGCTCATTCCCGAACCGGCGATAAGGGCAATACGCTGAATGTATCGGTGATCTGTTACGACGCGCGGCACTACGATCATCTGCTCGCGCATATCACGCCGGAGCGCGTAAAAGCGCATCTCAGCGATGTGGTGAAGGGTGATGTGACGCGCTTCGAATTGCCGGGAATAGCGGCGATGAATTTCGTGCTCGGGCGCGCGCTGGGTGGGGGCGTGACGCGATCGCTCGCTTTGGATGCGCACGGGAAATCGCTAAGCTCGGCGCTGATGGATCTCGAGATCCCGGAGCCTTGACGTGATGTGAGGTGATGCGATGTTGCGTTGAGCGCTGCGGCATAGGCAGCCGGACGTTCAGCCACCCAAACCGTCATCGCCATGACAACCAAGTCATGGCGATGACGCGTCCTCAACCGTTCACTCTTCGCTAGTTGCGGCCGCCGTCTTTCGCGGACGCCGGCTGGCCGGGGCCGTTTTACGCGGTGCCCTTTTCGCTGCCGTTTTCTTTGCGGCGGGCTTGTCCGTGCTGGCGACACTTTCGGCTGCGGCGACACTCTCAACCGGCGCTTCCGGCTGAGTTTTTGCCACGACTTTTTTCGCCGCTGCTTGACGTCCACGCCGCGCCGCGCCAGTTTTGGGTGACGGCGCTTCACTGACTTCGATGGGATGCGCAGGCGTTTCTTCCGAGCGCTCCACGAACACGAATTCATCCTTAGCCTTCACCGGCAGCGTGAAGAATGGTCGCTCGCCGACGGCTTCCGCGCGAGTTTCTACGTGAGTTTCGGGTGGCAGTTCCTGTGCTACATCGAACAGCGGTTCGTGAACCTGCGGCCTAGGGTTCCGATTGTTCCGACGATTCCGGTCACGCCCCTGCCTGGGTCGCGCTTCCGGCTGCGCCTCAGGTTGTTGCGCGGTTTGCGGTGCGTCGACAAACGGTTCCGCGACTTGCGATCGTTGGTTCGGTTCGTCCCCGCGATCGTGTTCGTCACGCGCTTCGGAAGGCGTTACGGCTTGAGCATCGCGCGGTTCATCGAAGAGGGGTTCGGAAACTTGCTGACGCGGGTTGCGGCCTTTCCTCCGATTCCGGTCGTTGCCTGAGTTGCCTGAGTTACCCGCCTGCCGATTTTCCTTCTGCGCGATGGGCGCCTCGATATCCCTCACGGATTCAGTGACCGCCACCGATTGCGTGCGAAACACGAACGAACCCGATTTCTCGTCCCGGCCCACTTCGAGCAGACCACGCACTTGCGCTTCTTCCAGCAGATTGCCAAATGCGCGAAACCCGTAGTACGACTCGTTGAAATCGGGCTTGCGCCGCTTGATTGCGCTCTTGAGCACCGACGCCCAGATCTTCCCGCTTTCGCCGCGCTCGGAGGCGAGGTCATCGAACGTTTCCACCGCAATCGCGATGGCCTTGGCCTTGCGGGCTTCGAGTTCCTGCTTGGGCTGGCCTTCCTCGGGTGAGCGCTTCGCCGACGATGATGCCGCTGCGTTCGCATCCCGTGCGTCGCGTGCTTCACGCGCCTCGCGCGCTTCACGTTTGGCGATCGAGCGTTGCTGCTCGCGCACGAGGTCATCGTAGAAAATAAATTCATCGCAATTCGCGACGAGCAGGTCGGAGGTCGAGTTTTTTACACCGACGCCAATCACCTTCTTTGCGTTCTCGCGCAGCTTCGAGACGAGCGGCGAGAAGTCCGAATCACCGCTGATGATGACGAATGTATCGACGTGAGATTTGGTGTAGCAGAGATCGAGCGCATCGACGACGAGCCGGATGTCCGCTGAGTTCTTGCCTGACTGGCGCACGTGCGGGATTTCGATCAGCTCGAAACTCGCTTC
>Ga0153932_1000329_pt1 | contig 14770 bp, 9 predicted proteins | sample TSNJ016MetaG_FD_102273 | JGI IMG/M metagenome (GOLD analysis project Ga0153932, IMG submission 102273) | Attine ant fungus gardens microbial communities from New Jersey, USA - TSNJ016 MetaG | ecosystem: Host-associated > Fungi > Mycelium > Unclassified | place: USA: New Jersey, Wharton State...
ATAGCCACCGCGCGACATGGGCCACAGACGCGTGCCACTGCCGCCGCACAGGATGACTGGATGAATGTTCATGCAATTTCCCTCAGAAGTTTTTATGGTTGCGCAATTTTGCTTTATTTCCGCTATAGGCGCTTTTGCTGGAATCGCCATAGCGCGTGATGCAGGGCATTGCGTGTCCACCGCGCTGCTTTAAGAAAAGGACGTTGGCGATTGCCGCGAATACGGTCCAGCGGTCTGGCGGCGCCGAGCGCGAGTTGGCGCACGACCGCTTCTGGCGTGGTGAATAGACGCAAGCGCCAGTCCCAGTAGATCGGATAGCGCAACAACACACCTGCCGTAAGCATATCCAATGACAACGTGCGTTCGCGCCACGGCAAGGGGGCGAGTGCGTCGTTGGTGAGTCCCCACCCTGCGTAGAAAGGCATGCCGTAGGTAAATACCGCTTTGTCGCGCATCAATGCGTCGAAGCCCGCCAGCGATGAAAGCGTGTGAACCTCGTCGGCCATATCGATTAAGGAAAGCAGGTCGGCGGTGGTGTCGACAACATCGGCGAGCAGTTGCACATTGATCAGACCAGAGCGATTTCCCGACAGCACATCCGGATGCGGTTTATACACGATAAACGCATCCGGCCGACGCGTGCGCACTTCGCGCAGCAATGCATCCGCGGTACTGATCGCGCCCGTGCCCAACCGGATGGAAGCGTCGTCCGCCACTTGGCCCGGCACCAGAACAACGCGCCTTCCAATGGGCGCAGTCCATTCCGGTGCACGTCGGCCCAGGTTGTACTTTGTCACGCCGAGTTCAGTGACCAGCTTGCGCAACGCGGCGGCGCGTGTGAGTTCAGCGGGGCTGAATTCGGTTTCGTTGAGGAGCACGGACAAATCGCTCGGGCGGCTTGCATCGAAGTACAGACCACGACGGTCGACCACCTGGCTGCGCGGCGCGATCATGTCCGAGCCCAGACCACACGAGTGGAAGAAACCATCTTCTATGCGCACGTGCTTCGTCTGCGTCGGCAGCTCATCTGCGCTGCGTGCGCCCCAAAGCGCGCCGCATTCGTTGCTGGCGAGCGCACTCGGTTCACGCGTCCAGCGCAGTTTGCCGCCGCCTGCCGTCAGAAATGGCGTAGCGAAATGGCGCTTCCACCATTGAAAGCGGATGCCAGCGATGTCCTGGATGTCGGCGAAACGCTCGCGAACTTCGCGCTGCAAGTCGATGCTGTCCAGCACCTGGTCCAACGTTCCCGGGGTATGCGTAGAAGGATCGAGATAGCGCGCCCACTTGACGAAAATCACGTCGAACAAAGCGGACAAGCTTGGTCGGGCGGTGCGATTGACGAGTGGTGCGGCGTCGTGTGTGAGGCCCCAGCCGGCGTAGTACGGTGCGCCGTGCACGTGTATCGGCACATTGGCCAGCAACGCCAACATTCCTTCGGATGCGTCGATGGTGTAAGCGCAGTCGATCTCGTGGAAAGCATGGCGAGCGTTATCGACGAGTTGAATGCCGCGCGGCAATGCGGGCGAGGTCGAAGATAGCCAGCGGCCCGAGCCGTTATCGGATGATTGGAGCAGCCAGAACTCCGCGTCGGGATGAGTCGCGCGCGCGGCGTCGAGCATGCGCGCGAAATCTAGTGGCGCGCGGCGAATGGCGAGGCCGTCGATACCGCGCGATGACTCGCGTTGATCGATCAACAACACGCGGTGCCGCCGGACGGCGGCCGCAGGGCGCGGCGGCATGACCCGCTGCATCAATCGCGTGATCTGCGCGGGCGGCTCGGCATTGTCGGCATTGTTTAAGAGTCGAGTGTTCAGGGCGTCAATCAGGTCACCTTCCGGAAGCAGCCACCATGACAACATGGGCGCGCCGAATGGCGTTTGCGACAGAAGAGGGCCGGGCGCCGCCGCGATCACGTTTCTGCGCATTGTGCGTGCGATGCGCAGCGCGGCCCGTCCGCTCCAATGGTCCGTCCACAGAATATTGGTGCGTCCGGTGAGCCATGCCGCGAGTTGAAAGCCACGTGTGACGCTCATCAGCAATGCTGCCTGCCGGGTCATGCGCCCAAGCTGCCGATGAAGTTATCGACTTGTTCGAAGTGCCTCGCCCAGGTTGGCTCACGAAAGCGTGTCACGCGGTGGAGCTGCGCCGCGCGTGCCGGGCTTTCCGGTTGCGCGTATTCCTTGATATGAGCAAGCCATCCCAAGCCGTCAAGCGGATCGATGTATTCGGGGATGTCGTCTGCGATCTCGTGGAATACGTCAATATCGCTGGCGAGAACGGGCACTTGCAACGCGAGCGCTTCGGCGAGCGGCATGCCATAGCCTTCCACGAACGACGGGAAAAGCAGCGCCTGGGCGTGCTCGAGGTAGTTGCGCAGACGTTCGTCTGAACAACTTGCTTCTTCGATGACCACGCCTTTTAGGGCTTCGCATCGCTCCAGCATGTCGACCACGTTTTCACATTCCCAACCGCGACGGCCGATTACGACGAGCTTCGGCGCGGCGCTGCCGAGTTGTTCGACAAGGCGCCGCCACACGTGGAGTAAGAACCAGTGGTTCTTGCGCGGCTCGATGGTGCCGAGGAGAACGAAGTAGGGCGTGGGTATAGGGCGCGCGCTCTTCTGGAACGGCTTGATGCCCGATGCAAGATGGGCGACGACGGCCGGTGGCATGGGCAGGTTCGCGGCGCGGGCCTCGTCTTTTAGCGAGTCGAGAGTGAACTGCGAGTTAGCGATGACGCCGGAGGCGTGGGTAAGGGCCGTATGAATCCGGCGTCGATGCGCGACATCTACGCCTGGGCGGCAGTATTCGGCGTGCGTTAGCGGGATGAGGTCGTGGATCATGAATACGACACGAACATCGCGCTTCATCATTGCCCGGTAATAACGAGGAAACTCAATGCCGTTGTGACTCGTGTGCAACAGGATCCCGCTATTCATATTTGGCTTTTTCATGCCACCGATGCAAGAAAAAGTCACGAATTTTCTTATGGAATTCTTATTGCGATGAGACGTTCTAAGCCACTCAAAAGCTGTTTTCGAATGGTGCTCCGACAGCACGGTGCAATAGCCGCGCTCGCTTAGAACGGCGCGCGCGCCAGCACCGTACCGTTCAATGTACGCGAGGCCAACACGGTCCACGCCCGTTGGCAAGAGGCCATCATAGAGGCGGTTTAGGAGGCGGGTGATGTCTAGAAAAACGTTTGCCACTCGGATGCAAGGGTCTTGATGTTGGCTTAAGGGGTAAATTCGTTACCCTGCTTATTGTTTTTGCAGCCAAAAAATTCGTTTCGGCGTGCTATTTTAGCTTATGTCGTGAGACAATTCGCGCCAAATTCATATTCATAAAGCTCAATAGATGTCGCGTCTGCCGGTTAGCTTTTTTTTGATCGCGTGCGTTTCAGGCGCGGTACTGCTTAGTAGTTGCTCCAGCATCCCAACATCCGGCCCTAGCCGCTCCCAAATAGAGGGTGCGGCAGCTAGCGCGAATCCCGGCGGCATCCAGATCGTTGACGTTACTGATGACATTGCCCGGACGCTTTTCGCCGAGCGGCATATAGGTGACTTTTCAGCCACGCTCGGAAACCGGACCACGTTTCAGCAGGAACTAGGCGTTGGCGACACGATCGAGGTTTCAATTTGGGAAGCTCCGCCTGCCACGCTTTTTGGCGCTGGTCAGCTTGATGCCAAAGGGGGCTCGACTAATGCGCGCGTCACCGTGCTTCCTGATCAGACCATCGACGGGAACGGGACGATCGACGTGCCATTTGCTGGCCGACTGAAGGCGGTGGGACGGACGACGTCTCAATTGCAGCAAGATATAGCAGCACGACTTAAGGGCATCGCACACGATCCCCAGGTACTGGTCAAGCTGTCACTCAACGCCACTTCATATGTCACTATCGTGGGCGATGTGGCCACCAGCAATCGAATGCCGCTAAGTGCGCGCGGCGAGCGCTTGCTTGATGCGCTAGCGTTTGCTGGAGGCGTAAAACAACCGGTCGACAAGATCACTCTCCAAGTGACAAGAGGGACCACGGTAGCGTCGCTTCCTCTCGAATCAGTCATTCGCGATCCGCGGCAGAACGTTCCGTTGAGAGCAGGTGATGTCGTCACGGCGCTTTTCCAGCCATACAGCTTTACTGCCCTTGGTGCGACAGGCAAGAACGAAGAGATCAATTTTGAGGCACAAGGGATCACCCTTGCGCAAGCACTAGCGCGCTCCGGCGGACTGCTGGACTCACGATCCGACGCTCAGGGTGTGTTCATCTTCCGTCTTGAAGATGCCAAGGCTTTGACATGGCCGGTCTCCCCGGTTCGTACAACAGCAGACGGCAAAGTGCCAGTGGTTTACCGGATCAACTTGCGCGATCCCAATTCGTTTTTCGTAGCGCAGAGCTTCTGGATGGACAACAAGGATCTTTTGTACGTCTCAAACGCTCCGATTGCGGAGTTGCAAAAATTCCTGAATGTGGTGTTTTCTGTGGCGTACCCCGTTGTCAATTCGGTTAACAGTTTCAAGTAGCAAATTCGCCCTTCAAACCGCTCTGAAAAGCGTCAGTTAACTGAAAACTGCTGATTTTTTCGTTTGGGCTAAATCGGGCGTTCCTTCGAACCCCGATTTAGCCAGCGACGTCGCTTCGAATTACACGGTAATTGCTTATCTGAGTTTCATTGAATCAGTGTTCTTTTACGTGCAGAGAGTATTTTGCGACGAATTTGCATAGATGGTCATAACCTCGCTCTCCAGCATGGCACTGGGGTCGCGACGTACGCTAAAAATTTGGCGAACAACCTTACAGAACTTGGGCACGATGTGAGCACTCTTTATGGAGCTCCGCTGCCGAAATCGTCGTCAGATGCAATCCGTGAAATCCTGTTTTACGATTATTTGGGGGGCGCTAACCTTAACCGAGGTGGCGTAAAAGGTGTGATGAGGCACGTTAGCGAGGCGGTGCGGGCGCCGTTTGGATGGAGCGCGAAGAGCATTCCGGCGACTGGCTTAGTCGAAAAAAGACGGTTTTCACACCGCCTCCCTCGTTCCGCGGAAATTTTCAATGCCCCAAATCTTTTCATTGTCGCTCGCGAATACTTTAAGCGACATAAGCGATTTTTGCGTGTTCAGTTTGCAGATCCACCTGATGTCATGCATTGGACTTATCCGGTTCCGATTATTGTGCCCGGCATACCAAACATCTATACGATTCATGATTTGGTGCCCCTTCGTTTGCCGTATACCACGCTCGATAACAAGCGATATTATTTTCGGCTGATTAAAAAGTGCACTGAAGTCGCAAGCCGGATTTGTACTGTCTCTGAGCAATCAAAGGCGGACATAGAAGAGTTTTTCAGGCCCGCCAAGGGGATGATATTTAATACATATCAGGCCGTGGACTCTCATTCTTCTGCCGAGCTGAAAAGCGATAAACAAGCGCACGACGAAGTAATGGGCCTATACGGATTGAAACCAAAAAGCTATTTTCTTTTTTACGGCGCAATCGAACCCAAGAAAAACGTTGGGCGCTTGATTGAGGCATTCTTGTCAATTCCTCTTGATTCCACGTTAGTCATTGCAGGGTCAATGGCGTGGAAATCGGACGAAGAAATGAAGCTCTATAATAGCCTGACAAGCCAAGATCCGAGGCTAAAGCGACGGATTAAGGTTCTCGGCTATCTTCCGCACCCGTTTTTGATTAGCTTGATTCGTTCCGCGAAAGCTGTCGTATTTCCCTCTCTATATGAAGGCTTCGGGTTACCGGTTTTGGAAGCTATGGAGCTGGGAATTCCGACACTTTGTTCGCGAGAAGGGTCACTAAGAGAGGTTGCCGGAGACGCGACTGTTCTCGTCGATGCCTACGAGGTAGGTTCTATTGCGAGAGGCTTGGAAAGTTTAGATAAAAATGACGAACTCAGACATGAACTTATAACTGCCGGAAAGCAACAAGCAGCGAAATTCAGTAAACGAATCTATCAAGAGCGGTTGTCGGAATTGTACCGGTTAGCGTAAGCGATCGCTTATTAAAGGAAAAAAATCTATGTTACAGGTCTTCGCGAAAAACAAAAGCGCCAAATCGCAGTCTATTAAGTTGGGTGACGACGCGCGCGATGCGCGCCGGTGGCAGGATGCCGTAGGGTATTACAACGCGGCGCTGAACGAAAATCCCAACAATGATGGCATTTGGGTTCAGCTCGGACATGCCCAAAAGGAGTTGGGTCAATTTGCAAGAGCGGAGGAAAGCTATCTAAAGGCGCTGAAGCTAAAGCCAAATGAAGCTGACACAAACTTGCAAATCGGTCATCTCTTTTCTGTTCGGAGTGATTCAGTGCGTGCGGCTCGATATTACCGCGAAGCCATAAGACTAGGTTCCGACGACGAAATTGCCGCAACTTATATCAAGAATAACGTAGCTGTTACGGAGGAATCGTCGTCCCTCGCGACTGACGCTCGAACCACATTGTATTTTGATTACAGCGATCTGGTTCAGTACTTCCGCCACAATCGGTTTCCCACCGGGATTCAACGTGTCCAGATCGAAATGCTCAAGGCTGCGCAGGAGTCATCCTTCGACGTTGCGATCCGGGCATGTACATTTTCTGAAGCGAAGAGATTTTGGGTTGATCTCGATCCAATGCTATTTCGGCGGGTTTGCGATCTTTCTTCACTGCCGGGTGGCGAGGAAGAAGCGGTATGGAGGTCCGCTGTCACCGATCTCATTGCAGGGATTGACGTTAAACCAGCGATTCGCTTTCCTGCGGGCGCTGCGCTGATCAATGTTGGGACGTCTTGGTGGATAAAGGACTATGGCACCTATATACGCCACGCTAAACAAAAGTATGGACTTCGGTATGTGCCTTTTGTACACGATGTGATTCCGCTTATCACGCCGGAGCATTGCTCTAAGGGATTGGTGGAAGAGTTTAGAACGTGGATCCACGCAGTGATGTTGCAAGCCGATTTTATGGCAGTAAATTCGGTGAACACTCAGAAGGATGTTGTTGCGCTGGGTCAGCAAAGAAATGCCTTGTCTTACGAGCCGCAGGTGGTACGACTCGACGCAGAATTTTCCCGGAATCCAGATCGGGGAGATGCTTTCGTTGAAGATGTCCTTCTCGACTTTGGGCTCACTGAAAATGATTACGTTTTGTTTGTTGGAACGCTAGAGTCTCGAAAGAACCATGCAGGCGTATTTAGTGCATGGAAGAAATTGATCGCAAAGCATTCCGTAGACAAGGTGCCAACGTTAGTATGCGTTGGAAAGCGCGGGTGGCTTTTCGACGAGGCAGCTGCGCGCCTCGAGAAAGATAGTGCGCTATCGAGCAAGGTAATCATGCTGTCGGGCATTTCCGACGATGAATTGGCTTCGCTTTACCGAGGATGTCTTTTCACCGTATACGCGAGCCACTACGAAGGATGGGGACTTCCTGTTACTGAAAGCTTAAGTTTCGGGAAAGTCTGCCTCACAGCCGATAACTCTTCACTCCCTGAAGCGGGTGGGAAGTTCGCAGATTACTTTGACAATGACTCGGTCACGGAGTTAGTGACGGGGTTAGACAAGCTGATCTTCGACAATAAGTATCGGGAGCAACGAGAAAGCGAGATTCAAAAACAATTTGTGCCTCGGGACTGGGTTACCGTTCTTGGCGACTTAGTGAACGGGGTTACACAACACTTCGAAACCCACAGTTTTGACGCGCAAAGCGGTATCGCGACTATTCGGCCTAGTGTCTTGTATACGGCGGCCAACGCTGCGGAGATGCAAGAGGCGGATGAGTTTCAATCGATCGATCCGCTCCGGCATGAACTTACTTGGCATCCGTTGGAGGCATGGGGCTCTTGGGCGCGCAGTAAGGTGGCGAAAGTTGCTTTTACACTGAAGGATGCAGAGTTGCTTCGAAGTCCCAATGTGCTGATCTATATAAAGCTGAAGTCGGGACCGCTCAGCACTGCAACTCGAATTCGCTTGGGCAACCGCGAAATTGGGAAACTCAGGTTGAACGCCGGTGAATCTCGATTTGTACGATTAAAAGTGCCGCGGGACTCACTTCAACTGGATGCCGCACATACGAAATTCAACGTTTTGGCGTTTGACCAGGAGCGGCTGCACGACCTGTCCGAACAAACGCAAGGCGCAGACCAACGTGAAATTGGTTTGGGGCTGTGTGCTTTCGGTATCTGTGCAGAGGACGACTTCGGCTTTCGCTTGGAACTGCAAGAGCGCGATTTCATGATCGTTCTCTAGAATCCGTATGATTGGTGTTTGAAGCTGTTGGAGAGCAACGGGGTTGCCTCAATTAGGCGTTCCCCCTTGCTGTCCCTCGGTCGTAATCGAGCAGGCACGATTTGACGTCAAATCCCAAGTGCGGAAATACCGATCGGTGATCGGGCAGGTTGGCGTCATTTGTATGAGCGTGGATTACCTCGAACATGTAGTCTTGCTACCCGAGCACCTCTGACAACTTGACTCCGAGCTGGCTATGACAGAGTCGACCCAAGCGCTGCGGCTATGCGGTTCTTTACGTTCGCGGCGGCGGTGCGCGATGCCACGAGATATTGATCGACTTTTTCCCAATCTTCGTCGCTGAACTCGAATTCGCTTTCGATCAACGCGCGTTCTGTACCTACAATAAAGCGCTCAAGCCCTAGCGTTCGGTAAAGATCCCGAATCTTGGGAATAGAAATGCACAATGCGCTGACTCTTGACGCGAGAGCGAATAAAGCCCCATGGTACCGCATTGTGAAGACTGTCCTCGCCGCTGCCAAGATCTCTATTGCTTCCGCCCAATCACCGACCTGAATCACGTTTTCAAAGCTGCCGGCAATCTTCCAGTCCATATGCGGCTCAAAAAGCAACGTGATTGTCTCGACTCGCTTCGCATGCAAAACCGCTTGAAGGGTGACAAGCGCTGCCAACCCCTTCTCCTCATTTGCATTCACCGGACTCTTGGGAATCAGCACGATTTTTGAGTTTTTTTGCGATGGTTTTTCCGCAAACTGAATTTCGGAGGACGTTGTGAAGAAAGGGTCCGCCATAAACTCCGTATCGGGGCGATAAGCCCGCAGGGCGGTGATACTTTCCAAGTCTCGCCCCGTCACGAACAACGCGCCTTCGAGCAATTTTCTGTAGCCGCTAGCACGATCGGGTGCATATAGCTCGGTGCTCGTTGCGCCAACACCTACCAGCGCGTATTTGCATCCGAGTGCCCTTAGTCCGTCGACCCAGAGTTCATTGTGAAGGGGAAAGTGGGGGGTGGATAATAGTCCGCCGCCGCCGATCAACAACAGATCCGTTGATTGCAAAGCGCTGGCATTGAGTATTTCGTCACGCGCTATTGGTAATTGCGCTCCCTCGAAGTTCGCATTTACGTTTTCCCACGAGCAGGCAGTTATACCGATCTTCCCAGCGGTTTTCGGTGCTCCGTTCACCAAACGATGGAGCGCGGCTGCTTGGCATTGATCTCCGATATTTCCGTTTCCGTAAGCCCCAAACAACATTACGTTCACGTTATCGATTGATTTTGGAGTATGGGCGACTCGCGCTCTGAAGCATTCTAGTAAATTAAGTTTTCGGTGATTATCGACGTTTTCATCTGACGAAATTAACTCCGTAACTAGCGAAAGCAGATTGTCGTTTCGAGAGAGGTGCTCCTCCAATACCTCGACATCCGATAAATCTCGACCCAGGATGGCTTTATAGGCAAGATCGACCTCAGCACCGTTGAGACGACTGTGCCAGACGAGATCCGCGCGCAAGTTCGCGTCTATGTCAAAAGCATAAGAACCCCATTGATCTTGCTTGCCGCAAAGAATATTTTGAAATTCGGTGCTCCGCATTATGCGGTTGCGCAGCACGCCGACGCTGGGTAGTCCGCGGGCCTCGTCAATCGTTGACTGGCTCTCTGGGTCTCGCCCAAGGAGCATTCGGTAAGCCCAAATGACGTCAGCCTCACTAATTGGCACACCGTCCGTAGGTTCAAAATCCATCGACGTTCTCTTGAGATCTATTGTCTGATTTATCCGCATCCTGCTCGCTCAGACCCACTTGCAGCGCCCGCGGTGGGGAACGCGGTCTCATCGCGCTCGCGCAGCTCCGGCTGAAAACCAGGTGCATTGAAAGAGGGCGCGTGCTGTCGCGCAGCCTTGGAAGCCGGATCCTTGGCTTCGAAAATCTTTAATTGCGAACGCCTTTGGGCGCTAAAGCCTTAGTGGTCGAAACATGATAAATTACAATCAGTCATTCTAAACTATCAAATTGTTTACATCAAAATACATTTTTCGACGATCGCAATATTCGCGATAGATATATGAACGAGATTCTAAAGACTGTTTTGACGATTCCATCGGATTATTCGCCGTTGTCGGTCCGGGTACTGCGTAACCTAAATCGTCCGTGACTAGAACAGAGCATAAGCTGCGCAGTGCAGATCAATCCCGACCGCTACTGCATGCTTCACTTGCGGTCACCGTCGACGCCGCGGTTCGCGTTTTCTACTAGTTTGGCTTTGATGTAGGGGAAAAATTGCTTAAGATCGCACGCAAGAGACAAAATTCGTCGAACGGATCGACGAAGTCCAATGTTCGCCAATGCGAAGTCCCAGAAAAACGACTTAGGACCGCATTTTGATCGCGAGCGAGAACATCCATGCGAGCGACTCCAGTGTGCGTGGGAGTATTTGCAACCGCCACGAACATGAATGACACATCTTCATTTTTACGCTGGAGCGCATCACGAATTAGCTCAAATTCGCGAATCGAGTGTTCAGTTTCCCTTCGAAGCAGAAGAAAAAGGGTCTTCGCGTTGTCGCGCAGGGCGCTTCTGAAGCGCTCCACGCAACGTGTCAAGTAGGCGTAGTCTTTTGGCTCGTGCACATCATGATGATTGAACATGAAGTCCACGCCGTGCGCTTGCTTATAATACGAGTGCTGCACGCGGTTTACGTCGGTTCCATCGCGACGTTGCTCTATAGGCACCGGGGAATATTGGGTTGCGTCGAGAAAGGTCTCAAAATCATCGTCGATCACGTGAGCGATCATGGACGGATTCGAAAAAATCCAGTCGAATGCCGACGAAAATTTCTTCAGCTGAAATCGTTTTAGAAATGTTGCGGTGTAGCAGTGGGTCCCCAAACTAACTATGCTGTCAAAAGCTTGCGCCTTTTCTGCTGAAAGGCCCACAAGGCGGGACATATCTTGTCGTGCTAAGTATTGCCTACATTCGTCGTTGGCAAGAAACATCTTTAGAAGGTCTTGGACAGCATCTTCACCGCCATGTTGCTGCATCCAATTAGAATGAGTTCGAAGTCCAATTGCGTCTGGTTCCCGTCCGAGGAGCTGCCGATAAAATGCGGTTACGATTCGCTCATTTTGGTTGTCGAATGACATGTTTGGGCCTAATTGATCTGTGTCGCTATTAAGCGATGTAATATTCGTATTCTCAAGTAACGTGTTAATTGCGTTCGTCGTCGGGTGTTCAAGCACCGATAACGAGAGGGAATATCTAGTATTTGATGATCTAAGCTCATCGTGATAGTAATCGTATGCCGTGTTGACGTCGTCAAAATTTCGCAAAACGCCGTTCTCAAGCACGCAGGCCCGAGAGCAATGTTCACGAATCATGCTTGCATCATGCGCGACCATCAACATTGCGCGATTCTTTCGATTAACGAATAATTCTTGACGACACTTTTCCTGAAAATTTGCGTCGCCTACCGCGAGAACTTCATCGATCAGAAAGCAATCGAAATCGACGGCCATTGAGAGGGCGAAAGCGAGGCGCGCTCGCATTCCATTGGAGTAGGTTTTCACCGGTTCCCGCAGATAGCGTCCGAGTTCAGTGAAGTCCTCAACAAACGGAACCACATCCGAATACGATACGCTATATATTCGGCAAACAAAACGCAAATTATCCAGGCCCGTAAGACTTCCTTGAAAACCGCCGCTGAATGCGAGCGGCCAAGATACAGACATACTACGCTCGATTGTCCCTGATGTAGGTAATTCAGACCCGCCAATTAACCGGATCAACGTTGATTTGCCCGCACCATTTCTGCCGAGAATACCGACGCGCTCGGATTTCGACACACGGAGGTTAATGTTATTAAGAACCTGACGACTGCCCGTTCTGGTTTGGTAGTATTTGCTGACTTGGCGTAAATCGAGCATCAGTGTTCTACTTTCGACGAGATAAATTTCACTGCAGCCAATCCCGCCCACGTAAGTAGGGTGCAAACAACCGCAACGTATCCCACACTGTAATAAGATTTAATCGACGAACCAAAGTATCCCGCTCTAAAGATCTCAGCACAGTTGGCCGCCGGAAACCACAAAACGATTTCACGTATTTTCGGGGGCAACCAACTTGCCATGGCAAACGCACCCGAGACGGGTAACTGAAAATAAGCAATCGGATGCCAAAAACGTTCGATTATTTCGCTATATTCGCAGAGACCGCCGACCAAGAGGCCCATTGCCGCGGAGTACCAAGCAAGCAAAAGCCAGCCTCCAACCATGGTCAGAATGTCAGCCGGCGGCGGAATCATCCCGGTCCCCACGAAAACTGTCATTAATGTGATAACCGACAGCGTGATGCCCACAATCTCAAGGATAATGCGAGCAATAAACAAGTCGAGTACCCGAACATTTCGGTGGAACAGAAGGGATAAATTAGGCTCGACCGCGAGGGTGCATCTACCGATCGTATTTCTCCATATGAGAACCGTTGAGTAACTGGTTACGGCGAAAGCAATAATATTGATTGTGTGCGACGTGTCACCAGTGTGAACAATGCTCCACAGAGCAGTAACGCCAACTGTGAAAAGCATCGGCTCCGCGAAGAGCCATGCAAAACCGATATTATGACGTCCATAGCGCGTAATAATCTCGCGCATTATCAACGCATAGACAATGCGGCTTTGAACCGCGATTGCATTAACAAGGGTGTCCGAATTATTAGAGAACATAACGTCAGTCTCGATGCTCTCGTACGCTCGCAATGAGTAAGCTGAGCGAAGCCCATGCTATAAGCCCGAGAACGAAGGTCGTTGCAATTCCGCGCAATCGCTTTGGCTCGATAGCGACGTCTGGTCGGTTCGGCTGGATTAACCGCTCCAAGTAGAGTTGTTTGCGCTGAGCCTCGGCGCGCGCACCGTCTAGAGTTGTCATCGCCGAGGCTAACTGTTTATCGGCAAATTGGGAGTCGAGTTGCAGGCGTGCATAAGCACCAGCTTTAGCCGACAGCGATCTCGTGTTACCGGTTACACCACCGTTCGCGTCCTTAATCTGTTGTTCAAGGCTTGCTATATTTGTCTTTAGCACCGGGATCTGAGGATTCAAAGGAGAAATCGACTGCAAACTTGTGAGCTGTGCTTGTGACGCATACAATTGCGCTTGCAAGGCCGTGACCTGCTGCAGTTGGAGCGCGGACTGACGCTCTGGGTCGAAAACGGTATTGGCGTTGCGGAACGATGCGAGCGATGCGGCCGCATCCTTTGCTTTCGAGGCCGCTTCGTTTACCTGTATCTGAGCGAATCGCACAGAGTCATATGCAGCGCGCTGATTCATTCGATTTACGAGATGTTCGCTCATTTCAAGCAACTGCTCGTTAATGCGAGCCGCGTCTGCAGATGTGAAAGCGCGGACTTGAAGCGTTGTGATTGCCGAAGTTGAATCTAAATCTACAGACACTATCTTTTTTTGATAGTACTTCCATAAGGCTTCGAAACTCGGGTCGATGCCAGGAAGAAATCGACTGAAAATGTCACCGCGCTGGGAATACGAACGATAAATATTGCTGCCGGTGTTTAGTTCCGTGAGCGCATCGCGCGACTGAATATAGTCAATCACGGGATATGTGTCGTCCTGTGCCCGAGAAAATCCGGTGCCTTGCAATAGTGCACCGACTACACTCGTCTGGGCTTGTCGCTGCGGACTGCGCACAACGAATCGTGACTCTGAGATAAAAACATCAGAAGCGATTAAACCAAAATATACAACGGAGGCCGCTGTAGGGATAACCACTGTCACCAAGAATAACTTATTAATTTTTGTGCAACGTTTGAGAATACGGCCCATTCCACTCGCGCTGCTCGGCGGCGCGGGCAATTTTTCAAGATTTTCCAAGGGATATCCGCACTAGATGTTGCGCATGTTCACATCGCTGCTGTTTAGACCGCGTGAGAAAGTTAGCGTTTGAGTTATTAGTAGGCATCGTTGTGCTAGGGCCATTTTTTGTAAAACGGCCCCGACATTTCGTATGAACAACAAACGCCACATTGTCCGTAACTTTTTCTTATCAAATTTGATAGAAAAGTACTTCTCATTAAGCAATTATGCCATATATTGCCGTAGAATCTCACGTCGGGAAAAGACCATCTCGATCAGTTTGCGCGCGATCTACATCGATCTTGCTCGCAAGCCGTTATGAAAAACCTGATCAAAATCAAATGGTTGCAAGGATTTTGCTTTTGTGGAAAGTGGGTCTCCTTTGTCGAAGTTCGTCTTCGTCAATGACGACATCCTGTGTCAGATCCACAACGAGATTTCGCAAAACGTTACATTATGAAAAGATTACAGTATTCTTCAATGTCCAGTGCGTTACGCACCTGTAATTTTTTCCTATGGCAAGCGGCCGCGTGCTCCGGCCGGTCTGCCGTCTGTTAGCTATTTAGCGACCCTCCATGCCGCGATCGTTCCTCGCCCTCCAAGGCACGGCTTCACCATTTTTTAGTCGACTTTCGGATGCATTGATCGAGCGAGGCCATTCGGTACAGCGCGTG
>Ga0153932_1000330_pt1 | contig 14748 bp, 8 predicted proteins | sample TSNJ016MetaG_FD_102273 | JGI IMG/M metagenome (GOLD analysis project Ga0153932, IMG submission 102273) | Attine ant fungus gardens microbial communities from New Jersey, USA - TSNJ016 MetaG | ecosystem: Host-associated > Fungi > Mycelium > Unclassified | place: USA: New Jersey, Wharton State...
GAAATGACGTGCCGCCACGCACAGTGGCTAATAGTGATAAAGAAATCAGCCAAGATATAACCTGCGAAGACCTGAAAAGCAGCAACCCGGCATAGACCCCGACCACCACGCCCAAAAACACCACCCTGACCCTGCCCGCTAACGCCAGAACCCAACACCCCAACCTCGACCCATAAAACCCCTTCCGCGAATCCACCGACCTCCAGTGTCACTGGTATGCTGGCGCCCTTGTTCCACCAACAACCCCCCCGACCAAGATGGCAACGCAGGACAAAGCACTCGCACTAAAGAAGATGAAATGGTTCGCCGCCGGCCTTCTCGTCGCGGCGGCCGCACTCTTCGTGCTCGCCAAGAGCCAGCACGACGCCGGCGTCTGGGCGTGGGTCTCGGCTTTCGCCGAAGCCGCCATGGTCGGCGCGCTGGCCGACTGGTTCGCGGTTGTCGCGCTGTTCCGCCACCCGCTCGGGCTGCCGATCCCGCACACGGCTATCCTGCCCGCGAACAAGGCACGCGTGGCCGATAACCTCGCCGAATTCGTCCGCGATAAATTCCTCGGCACCGACGCGCTCGTTGCCCGCGTGAACGCCTTCGATCCGGCCGGCCGCCTCGCGATCTGGCTGGCCGAACCGGCGAACGCGGCATTACTCGGCGCAAAAGCGGTCGCGGCGGCGGCCCAGATGCTCGATTTCGTCGACGATGAACGCGTCAAGACAATGCTCCACGAAGCCCTGCGCCGCCGCGCCGAACAGTTCGACCTGGCGGGCGCGGTAGGCGGATTGCTGTCCACGCTGACGGCGGACCGCCGCCATCAAATGCTGCTCGACGAAGGCCTGCGCGAACTTGCGCAATGGCTAGACCGTGAGGAAGTTCAGGCCATTCTCGCGGCAAAAATCCTCGACGTGGCGGGCGAGGAATATCCGAAGCTGATCGGCATGCTCGGTTTCGTGGGCCTGAGCGCGGAAGATCTCGGCAACAAGTTCGCCGGCGGTCTGGTTCGCGGCGCAAACAAGTGGCTGCACGACATCAGCGAAAACCCGGAACACGAGCGCCGCCAATCTTTCGACCGGACGGTGGAAGCATTCATCGAACGCCTGAAAACGGACCCGGCATTCCGCGCACGCATCGACCAGCACAAGCGCGAATGGCTGGAACGCCCGGAATTGCGCACCTACGTGAACGGCCTGTGGGACGAATTCAAGGACTGGCTGCGCCGCGATCTCGCGCAAGCAGATTCGACGCTGCACAAAAAAGTGACGGGCGCATCGGCATCGTTCGCGGCAGCGCTGGGCAGCGATCCGGCGTTGCGCGAGTCGATCAACGAGCACATGCGCGACGCGCTCAAATCGCTTGCACCGGATCTGCGCGACGGCATTGCCAAGCATATTGCCGCGACCGTGCGCAATTGGGACGACGCCACGCTCGTGCGCGACGTGGAACTGAGCGTCGGCCGCGACTTGCAGTTCATCCGCGTGAACGGCACGCTGGTGGGCGGTGCGGTCGGCCTGATCATTCACGCAGTCTCCATGTTCATGGTTTAAGCTGCGGAATTAGATTGGTGTAGCCGCGGTCAGCTAATTTTCCTCTGGACGAGACCGACTATGACGGACCCGAACGCCGCGTTGATCCAGCGCTTCTACGAAGCCTTCCAGCGTTCCGACGCCGAGGCGATGGCGGCATGCTACGCGCCCGATGTCGAGTTCCGCGATCCGGTGTTCGGCGTGTTGCGGGGCCGCGAAGCGGGAGATATGTGGCGCATGCTGATTTCGCGCGCCGCTGAATTCTCCCTCACTTTCAGCAACATCCAGACTGTCGGCCAGACCGCGACGGCGAACTGGGTCGCGACCTATCGTTTCACGCAGACCGGGCGCAAGGTGATCAACCGCATCAACGCGCGTTTCGCGATCCGCGATGGCCTGATCGTCGAGCATCAGGATAGTTTCGATCTCTGGACCTGGAGCCGTCAGGCGCTCGGACTCAAGGGCTGGCTGCTCGGCTGGTCATCGATCGTGCAAAACAAGATCCGGGCGCAAGCCAGCAAGGGTCTTCGCGCCTACCGGCAGCAGCCCCAAAAATGACACGCCTCGAATGCCCTGCCAGTGAAGGATGTCTCAACGACGAGTGGCTCGAAGCCGATGCGCTTGGCGGCTTCGCATCCGGCACGGCAGGCACCGAACGGACCCGCAGATATCACGCACTGCTTCTCACCGCCACGCAACCGCCCGCGGGGCGCATGGTGCTGGTGAACGGCGTGGAAGCATGGCTGGAGGACGCCTCCGGGCAGACGCGCGTTCCGCTGTCCATGCAGCGTTATGGCGACGGTTCTGTCTGGCCGGATCCCTCCGAAAGCCTGCTTTCCTTCGATACCGGCCCGTGGCCCACGTGGCGCTTCCAGGTCGGCGACAACCATATCCTGACCGCTGAACTGTTCGTCGCGAAGGCAAGTGCGCAGACGGTGATGCGCTGGCGGCTCGACGGCGAGGCATTCACGCTCAAGGTTCGGCCATTGCTTTCCGGCCGCGACTATCACGCGCTGCATCACGAGAACCCGGCGTTCAATTTCAATTACACGGCGACGGGCGATCAGGTCCGATGGCAAGCGTATGGCGACGTGCCGGCGGTGGTCGCGGCATCGAATGGATCGTATGTTCACGCGCCTGACTGGTACCGCAATTTCTGCTATACCGCCGAGCGCGAACGCGGCATGGACTTCAACGAAGACCTCGCTACGCCCGGAATCTTTTCGTTCGATTTATCGCTTGGCGAAGCGGTGCTCGTGTTGAGCGCGAATGAGGGCGCGAAGACCAACGCCGTCGATACCGCGAAGCAGCTCGCTGACATTGAACGAACCCGCCGTGCAGCTTTTGCAACGCCGCTGCATCGTTCCGCCGATGCCTACATCGTGGCGCGAAACAAGGGCAGTACGATCCTCGCCGGTTTCCCGTGGTTCACGGACTGGGGCCGCGACACCTTTATCGCGATGCGCGGCCTGCTGATCGCATCCGGCCGATACACCGACGCCGAATCCATCTTGCTCGAATGGGCCGGCACGCTCTCTGAAGGCATGCTGCCGAATCGTTTTCCCGACAGCGGCGCGCCGGAATACAACTCGGTGGATGCATCATTGTGGTTTGTGATCGCCGTGCACGACTATTTCGCGACGGGCCACGCTGAACGGGAAACGCAGGACCGGTTGCAACAAGCCGTCGATGGCATTCTCGACGGCTACTCACGCGGCACGCGTTTCCAGATCGTCGCCGATCCCGACGATGGCTTGCTGCGAGCCGGCGTTCCCGGCGTGCAACTGACGTGGATGGACGCGAAGGTGGGCGACTGGGTGGTGACGCCGCGCATCGGCAAGCCGGTCGAAGTGCAGGCGCTGTGGATCAACGCGTTGCGCATTGGGTCCGCATGGAACTCGCGCTGGACGGAACCGGCCTCGCGTGCCACGCAGGCTTTTCAGCAACGTTTCACTGATCCGGCCAGCGGTGCGCTCTACGACGTCGTTGACGCCGATCACCAATCCGGCAAGCTCGACCATTCCATCCGTCCGAACCAGCTTTTTGCCGTGGGCGGCTTGCCGTTTGCGGTAATAGAAAATAGCGTCACCGCACGCGCGGTCGTCGATCAATGCGAGCAGCTTTTGCTGACGCCGCTCGGCCTCAGGACCTTGTCGCCGAATGATCCTGCCTATCAGGGCCGCTACACCGGCACGCCGCTGGAACGCGATGGTGCGTACCATCAGGGCACGGTCTGGCCGTGGCTGATGGGGCCGTTCGTTGCGGCGTGGCTGCGGGTTCACGGCGACGATCAAGCATCGAAAGCCGTGGCTCGCGAGCGTTTTGTCAGGCCCCTGCGCGACCATCTGCATGCTGCGGGGCTGGACCATATTTCCGAAGTGGCGGATGGCGACGCGCCGCATACACCCGGCGGCACGCCATTCCAGGCGTGGTCGCTCGGCGAACTCATGCGTCTCGAACGTCTGCTTGATAATCCACTTGATACGCAACTTGATAGTCAACCCGCTGACGCCGCCGATCCTGCCGAGATGCCGCAAACGCGCTAGATTATCGGTCTCTCCGTCACGCTTTTAGTCAAGGACGTCCCATGCCGCCACTGCGCGCCACCAAGTCACTCGACACCATCGAAGGAGCCCGGCTCCATTCCACAGACTGTCCGCGCTGGCAACGCTGGGGACCGTATCTCAGCGAGCGTCAGTGGGGCACCGTGCGCGAGGACTACAGCGAAAACGGCACCGCCTGGGACTATTTTCCGCACGATCATGCGCGCAGCCGCGCTTATCGCTGGGGCGAAGACGGCATTGCCGGATTCGGCGATGACCACCTCAACTGGTGCGTTTCGCTCGCGATGTGGAACGGCGTCGACCCGATCCTCAAGGAACGTTTGTTTGGCCTGACGAATGCGCAAGGCAACCACGGCGAGGACGTGAAGGAGCTGTACTTTTACGTCGATGGCACCCCGACGCATTCCTACATGCGCATGCTGTACAAATATCCGCACGCCGCATTCCCCTACGACGATCTCGTCGCGGAAAACGGCCGACGCGGTGCGGACATGCCGGAGTACGAAGTACTCGACACGGGCGCGTTCGAAGACAACGCGTATTTCGATGTCCATGTCGAGTACGCGAAAAATACGCCTGAAGATATCGTGATGCGGGTGACGGTCGAAAATCGCGGGGATCGCTCCGCTTCGCTCGACCTCCTGCCGCAGATCTGGGCGCGCAATACGTGGTCGTGGCAGCCTTCGAAAAAACCTTCACTGACCTTGCAATCCGATGCAAAGGGCAGCCGCGTGATAGCGCAAAGCGACGGCCACGAGCCACTGGTCGTAACCGCTGAAGCGCGCGGCGACGCCACGGTCAACTGGCTGTTCTGCGAGAACGAAACCAACGTCAGGCGCTTGTTCGGCTCGGAAGGGGCGGGACCGTTCAAGGACGGCTTCAACGACTACATCGTGCAGGGCGAAGAAAGCGCCATTCGCCGCGACACCGGCACGCGCGCCGCCGCGCACGTGCATCTCGAGTTTGCCCCGAACAGCCGCACGGTCGTGACCATGCGCTGGCGCCCGGCGTCGGATGTGGATTGCGACCGGCAACCGCTTGATATCGACGCGCTGTTTGCTCGCCGTATTGCGGAAGCCGATGCCTTTTACGCGGGCCTCCAGCATGAAATTGTTGACGCCGACCAGCGGCTCGTACAACGTCAGGCGCTGGCAGGCATGCTGTGGTCGAAGCAGTTTTACCAATTCGATGTCACGCGCTGGATGGACGGTGATCCGTTGCAGCCGAAACCGCCAGCCTCCCGCAAGCGTGGCCGCGATGCCGACTGGCGGCACTTGTGCAATGCGGACATTGTCTCAATGCCGGACAAGTGGGAATACCCGTGGTACGCATCGTGGGACCTCGCGTTTCATGCGGCCGCGTTTGCACTGGTCGATCCGGCATTCGCGAAGAAACAATTGCTGTTGCTGGTGAAGGACCGCTACCAGCATCCCAACGGGCAACTGCCCGCCTACGAATGGGCGTTCGGTGATGCCAATCCGCCGGTTCACGCATGGGCGACATGGCGCGTTTATGAAATCGATCGCGCCATTACCGGCAAGGCGGATCGCGACTTCCTTGAACTCGTCTTCCACAAGCTGCTGCTGAACTTCTCGTGGTGGGTGAACCGCAAGGACGCCGACGGCCGCAACATCTTCCAGGGCGGTTTCCTCGGGCTGGACAACGTCGGCATCTTCGACCGCTCGGCGCCGCTGCCAACGGGCGGCCGCATCGACCAGTCCGACGGCACCGCTTGGATGGCCGCGTATGCGCTCGACCTGATGCGGATCGCGCTGGAACTGGCGGTCGCGAATCACGTATTCGTCGATATCGGCGTGAAGTTCTTCGAGCATTTTTTGTACATTGCCGAGGCGGTCAGTTGCAGCGATACGTGTGACACCGGTCTCTGGGATGAACGCGACGAGTTCTTCTACGACGTGCTGCAACTCCCTGACGGCACGAGCGTGCCAATGCGCATCCGCTCTATCGTCGGCTTGATTCCGCTGTTCGCGGTCCATGTGCTCGAAGAGCATTTGCACGGCCAGTTGCCGGGCTTGCGGGACCGGCTGACATGGTTCCTCGAGCATCGGCCTGATCTCGCGAAGCTGGTGTCGCGCTGGAACGAGCCGGGCAAGGGCAATAGCCTGCTGCTGTCGGTGCTGCGTGGACATCGGATGAAGGCGCTGCTCAGGCGCATGCTCGACGAAAGCGAGTTCCTGTCCGACTACGGCGTGCGTGCGTTGTCGCGAGTACATCGGGACGCGCCGTTCGTGCTCGAGCACAACGGCGACCGCTTCTGCGTGCAGTATCTGCCGGGTGAATCGGATTCACGCGTGTTCGGCGGTAACTCGAACTGGCGCGGGCCGATCTGGATGCCGGTCAACTATTTGCTGATCGAATCACTATACGAATTCCATCGTTATTACGGCGATGATTTCCGCGTGGAATATCCGACGGGATCGGGCGAGAAGCGCTCGCTGAGTGAGATAGCCGACGAACTCGCGCGCCGCCTGACGCGCCTGTTCCTGAAGGGCAAGGACGGCCTGCGCCCGGTCATGGCCGCGTATCCGCAACTGCAGGCGGACCCGCGCTCGGAAGACCTGGTGCTGTTCCACGAGTACTTTCATGGCGATACCGGCCGAGGCGTGGGCGCGTCGCACCAGACCGGCTGGAGCGGGCTGGTCGCGCTGCTGTTGCAGCCGCGCGTAAGCATGGTCGCGCAGAACCTGCCGGTCGGCGGCGAGGTCTATCCCGAAGTGGAACTGGCAACGAAGTAACCGAAACGACAAAGCAGGCAGGCGGGCTCATTCCGCCTGCCTCTCCCACCGCCCGCGTCATTCGTTATTGCACAACATCAACACCTTTTCTGCATCGGTGCATGGGCGCTTAGGTGCGTGTTGCGTCACGGGCGTAGCCGACTCGCCGCTGCCAGCCGACGCCATCTTCCGGATGCACGCCCGCAAGTGTTTTTCTATCGGCGGATAGTATTTCCAGCCGCGAGTGAGCGGTGGCAATTCCATCTTCACCTGCTTCCATTTCGGATGGCCATTGGCCTGCAGCTCATCGAAGTGGGTGCAGAGCGAGTCGGCAAACTGCGTCATCGCGCCGACGGTACCGCGCAGGTTGTAGTCGTAAGTCACCAGAAACGCCTTGACGGTGAACGTCGGCGAATCTTCCTTGATCCAGTTCGGATAACTCGACGTGCGGATGGTCGCCGGGAAATACGTCTGTTCAGCACGCGCGGTCTCGGGCGCTGAAGGATCGACCTTGAGCAGTTTGATCTGGCTCAGCAGGTCCGGGTTCAGGTCCTGGAACAGCTTGGCCGGCTGCCCCGCGATGATGACCGCCACATCGAGTTTGCGCACGATCAGCTTGGCGAGCGCGTCCTCGTTGCTGTAATGCTGCGCGTTCTGGTCGGGGATCGGGCTGTTGAACATCAGCCTGTAGATCGTGGTTGCCGATTGCGCCGTGCCGCTGCCGATCAATCCGACGCTGATGTTCTTGTCCTTGATCTCATGGATGTAGTTCAAGGGCGAGTCCGCCCGGACTACGAAGTAAATTTCTTCGTTATACAAGGGCATGATGAGCCGCAAAGGCTGGATGATCTTGCCTGCTTCCGTGTTGCCGGCCTTGGCCATATCGAGGTAAGCCTGGTACACGTCCGACTGCACGAGCGCGAATTTCACGCCCGGTTCGTAACGCATGCGCTGCACGTTTTCGGCGGAGCCCTTGGACGCGAGAACGTCCAGGTTCATGCCGATCGGATCAGCCACTATCTTCGACAGGTCCTGGCCTATCTGGATGTAAGTGCCGCGTTCCGGTCCGGTGACGATCTTGTAGTCGGATTGCGCATGCGCCTCCGCAACGAGGCCGGCGAGCCCGAAGAGGGCGAACAGCATGAAGAAGAAAGTCTTGCGCATGATGTCGTGTGAGTCGTTTTAATGTGTTGGCCAACTTTCATTACACGTATAGACCACAGTGGCCTGCGTCTCCCGGCGCGGCCTTCAACCTCCTAAAAGTCTCCTGTTCCCTGTCTCCCGGGTGTTTCTGCAGCGTGTTTCTACCGCGTGCTTCCTACTGCGGCGTGGAGCGTTGTGCCGGCGACGGGCTCTTGCTCCAGCCCGACTCCAGGATTGCGCGCTCCTCCTCGTCGGCATTGGTCGAATTGAAGGCCGGCACATGCATTGGAGCCGCACTGGTCAGGTTGCGACCCGAGGCGGCCGTGCGAGCCACGGGAGGCGACACAATGCCCGCCCGCACCGGCGCAGCTTCGCTGACCGGTGCGAGTGGCCGTGTCGACGTCGGTGAGGCGGTATCGCTCGGAATCTGGGCCGCGGTCGCCGGAGGATTGCCCACCAATGCGGTAGCGGGCATCGCGTCCGGACCGTCCGGCATCGGGACAAACGCGGGTGCTGCCGAACGAGATGGCGCAGCCTCTTGCAGCAGCGGCGTGCCGGTCGCTGCCGACGTGAGCGGAGCCTGCGAGCCCGTGCTGACGCGCGCCGCTTCTGGCGCGGCCCGTGCGGCGACAGGCGAGCGCTTGGTCGTGACGACCGTGGGTGCGACCGGCGCCGCTGCCAAGGGTGTTTGAATGGGCGTGGGCACTCCCATCGCGGCGACGGCTCGCGCATGCTCGGCCGCCGAGACGCTGACGGCGGGCTTGTGTGTCGACGCAGGCGCAACCGTGGCCGCTACACGCGGAGCGGGGGCATCCATGGGCGCAGGCGTCACTGCTGCCGTGTTCGCATTGTTATGGCGGCCGCCATGCGCCGCCGTGGTCGCGGGAGCGGGCGCGGGTTTATTGAGCCATCCCGAACGGGCGATTGCGTGCTCGACGAGGGTCTGCGCTTCCGCATTGCTGGCATCGATTGTCAGCACGACACGGGCGTTCTGGCGCACGCACAACCATGAGCCGATCGCTTCGCAACTGTGCGCGGCTCGCAGCATCTCATCTCGTGCGTGTTCCAGGCTAGTGAGGTCTGCCTGGGTTTGCTGCACGTTGGCGGCGCTCAGTTGTGACGCCGGGATCTTCGAGAAACGCCGCCGCGCCGTGGTCAGGTCGCCGCGCGTGATCGCGTCTCGCGCGGCCTGCAGGTTGTCGGTCGCGCTGGCTAGCGGCGTTGCCGCGCGGGAGGAGGTATCGGTGGGCAAGGCTTCGCGGGCGGCGACGGAGGGCGCTGCCGCTGTTTGCACCTGCCTGGTTGTCATGGCCGTGGCCGCCGCAGCGGACCTCGCCGGGGGCGCTGCGGGCGCTGGCGCGTCGTGGGCGGTTTTCATATCGATGACGCCATACGCGCTATGCTCGGCCGGCGTTTCGGAGTGGGTGGCGGTATCAACGCGGCTGCTGCCGCGCTGCGAATAGATCACGCCGCCGGCTACCAGCACCAATGCCACGGCGCCCAGCGTGATGGTTCTCGATACGTCCCAGCGCGGCTCGCCGGTGCCGGCCAGCCTGGACTCGTCCGTCATGCTCGGGTAGGGCGGCGACACGTTCAGGACTTCGCGACGCGCACCGAAAGGCAAGCGCAGGTTTGTTGAGAGCGCGGTGGTTTTCGCCGCGCTTGAGTCCGGGCCAACCGGGCCGTGATCGGCGCCGCAGTGCGGACACATATCGGCATCGCTCGGGATGTCGTTGCCGCAACGCTTGCAGGTCACGGAATCGGCGGATGTGGGAAAGAAGAGATGGGCCATGCCAGAAACCTCCCGGGACACAAGGGTTGTCCCTCCCGCTTGCGTGTCCGGTTTAATCGGACAATACCGTTACTCGTATGATGAAATGCTTCGGACTCCCTAAGCTAAACAATCGCCGAGGGAGCCGGAATCAATATGTGACATCTCCGTGGCGGCGTCAACACGCTAGGGGATCGATCACGCGGAGCTTGCGCCACAGCGCTTAAATGCCTGCTTAGGCCCCGCCGGTCAAGGCGCTGGCGAACAGGTAAAAGCGGCCGGTGGTTTCGTCGGCGGGAGCCTAGGTTCTGTCCGAATATGGCGCTTCAAGGCACGCCCAAACAGGCCGCTGCGGATTCAAAAACAACAGCTTGAGCCCATTATTCTTCGGTGTTTACGCTGAATAGAACACCCAGTAATAAATTTGAGCCAGACTCGCAATTTGGTAGGATGTAAGCGCGCTGCGAGAGGCTGGGCGCAACACCCCTAAAGCCGCCAAAAATACAAGTGACTCACCATCCGATGCTCGCCGCGTGACCTCGGCAACTCACCCGGCATCGGGCCTGGAGAAGGGACATATCGATGGACATGCCGTCTAAGGGCGAGAATGCGCAGCTCATACGGATCACCTGGCCGTTTCTGGTCGTCATTCTTGTCCTGGTTTCGCTCGCCATTTTCAGTATCGACATCATGTCGTCGGTACGGGCCTACATTGGCGGAGAAAGTATCTGGTCGAAGGGCCAGAAAGATGCGGCTTTCTATCTGAACCTGTACGCCGAAACCGGCTCCGAAAGCAGCTACAAGCAGTATCTGACCGCCATGGACGGCCCGCGCAACCTGCGCACGGCCCGTCTGGCACTCGACCAGCCCAAGGCTGATCCGGTCACCGCACGCCGGGCGCTCATGGCGAGCGGCGTACATCCCGACGACGTCAGCGACGTGATCTGGACCTTCAAGATGTTCCGCCACGTCAGCTATTTCAGCGAGGCGGTCGGCTACTGGACCCGCGGCGACGCCGAAATGGCGAAGCTGGAGCGGGTCGGCAACGAGCTGCACGCGCGGGTCGCGGCCGGCGGCTTGCCCATGAACCTCGTGAGTGCCTATAAAGCGCAGATTGCGACGATCAACGCGACCATCGCGCCGCTCTCCTGGGCTTTCTCTCAGGTATTAAGTACTGCATTCCGTAAGACGGCGTCATTGTTACTGACGGTCGACCTGGTCGCCGCGCTACTGCTCGTGTGTCTCTCAACGGTGCATGTGCGGCGGCTGATCGGGCAGCGCGGGCGCATTGAAGCCGCGCTCAAGCGAAGCGAGGCGCGCGCGAAAGCGACGCTTGGTTCCATCGGCGAGGCGGTGATCGCGACGGGACCCTCAGGGCATATCGAGTTCATTAACCCGGCGGCCGAGCGCATCGCCGGACGTCTGGCGGACGACTGTCTCGGGCGGCCGCTGATCCAGAACTTCAGGTTGCTTCACGCCGATAGCCGCCAGCCGCTCAACCCGATCGAAGACGCCCGGGCGGGCACGCGCCCAGATGGCGAAGCCGCTGAAATGCTGCTGCAGCGGCGCGACGGCGCAGAGATTCGCGTGCAGGCGGTGACGTCGCGCATCAGCGCGGCAGGCGCATCGCCGAACATGGCCGATGAGGAATCCGGCTTCGTGCTGATCCTGCGCAATATGACCCGCGAGTACGAATATATCGAAAGCCTGGCTTGGCAAGCCACGCACGACGGCCTCACGGCGCTCGTGAACCGCGCCGAATTCGAGCGGCGCCTGCAACATGCGCTGGGTACGCGCTGGAGCGAGGTGGCGTCGTGGCTGCCGGCGGCATCGGCGCTCCTGTTCCTCGATCTCGACCGTTTCAAGGTGGTCAACGACACCTGCGGCCACGCAGCCGGCGACGCCATGTTGCGTGAAGTCGCGTTGCGCTTCGAGGCCAGCCTGCAGCCCGACGACACGCTCGCGCGGCTCGGCGGCGACGAGTTCGGCGTGCTGCTGCAGGGTTACGACACCCCGGGCATCCAGGAGGTCGCGGAACGCCTGCGCGCGTGCCTGAATGACTTCGTCTTCAACTGGGAGGCGCAGCCGTTCACCACCAGCGTGAGCGTTGGCGTGGTTGACTTGCGCAACACGGAAATGAGCGTGGAAGAGGCCATGCGGCTCGCCGATATCGCCTGCTACATGGCGAAGGAACGCGGCCGCGACCGGGTGCAGCTGGCGGACCTCGGCGACCGCGAACTGGCGCGCCACGCGAGCGAGGTATCGTGGGGACGACGTCTGAAGCAGGCGCTCGAACACGACGACTTCTGCCTCTACGTGCAACCTATCGTGGCCGTCGGCGAGGGCTTGCCGGCCTCAACGGAAGGGCAGCGCGCCGAATTGCTGTTGCGCATGCTCGACCCGACCGTGACCAACGGCGTGATCGCGCCAACGCTGTTCATTCCTGCCGCCGAGCGCTATGGCCTCATGACGGCGATCGACCGGTGGGTGATCCGCAATGCCTTCGATATGCTGTCGCGTACCCGTCATAAGCGTTTCAAGGAATACGCGATCAACCTGTCGGGCGCGTCGGTCGGCGATGAACGTTTCCTCGGCTTCGTGCGCGAGCAATTTCAGCGCACGGGCGTCTCGCCTGGCATGATCTGCTTCGAAATTACGGAGACCACCGCGATTGCCAACCTGGCATCGGCGGCGCGGTTCATGCACGAACTGAATGCGCTCGGCTGCCATTTCGCACTCGATGACTTCGGCGCCGGCATGTCGTCGTTCGGTTACCTGAAGCATCTGCCCGTGGAGTATTTGAAGATCGACGGCAGTTTCGTGACCGACATGGTGCTCGATCCGGTGAGCCGCGAGATGGTCGCGGCCATCAACGAAATGGGCCACTCCATGAAATGCCGGACCATTGCGGAATACGTGGAAAGCGAAGGGATCCTGCGGGCGCTGCATGCCCTCGGGGTGGATTACGCGCAAGGGTATTACATAGGGCGGCCAACGCTTTGGACAGAGCCGGCCGTCCTGACATTAGCTAAGGAGGCGTAATGGGGGGTGGGTTTACAAGAGAGGGCGACCTCAAGAACACAGCAAGCTACCCACTTTGGTTGCAGGAAGTTTTGTTGGAAACCGGCGCGGCGAAAAACCGTGTGACGTCTCATCCGCTGTTTCGGTCCTTGCGCGACGCCGAGCTTGGCCCGCGTGAAATGCGTGCGTTCCTGATCAACGGCTGGCCGGTGATCAATCAGTTTCCCCAGTACATGGGCATGAACCTGCAGAAGATCGGACCCGAAGAAACGCCGGGCTTGCGTATGGCGCGGCGGTATCTCACGCGTAATATCCGCGTCGAGCAGAACCACGCCGATTACTGGGTCGACTGGGCCGCGGCCCACGAGGTAAGGCGCGAGGACCTGCAAGCCGGCGAAGCGCCCGCGCTTGCGTTCGCACTGAGTCACTGGTGCTGGAAAAGCAGCAATGCGGACCCGCTGCATGCGTCGATCGCGGCGACAAATTTTGCCGTTGAAGGGGTGACCGGAGAATGGTCGACGCTGCTCTGCAGCCGCGACACCCTCGCGCACAGCTACCCTGAACCGATCCGCAAGAAGACCATGCGCTGGCTCAGGATGCACACCCATTACGACGACGCGCATCCGTGGGAAGCGCTCGATATTGTCGCCACCATGATGGGCCTCACGCCGCGCATGGCCGACATCCGCGAAGTCAAACGCAGCATCCAGCGCAGTTACGAGTACTTCGAGGTCAGCTTGAACTGCTGCCTCGAAGTGTGATTGCCCGCCGCTTTAGGTCCTTACTTCCCTAACTGCAGCTTGCCGTCGAGCCGCCGGTTCAGACCGAGCGGATTGGCGGTCTTCAATGCGTCCGGCAACAAGCCGTCGGGCATGTCCTGGTAGCTGACGGGACGCAGGAAGCGGTCGATGGCGAGACTGCCCACGGACGTTGATCGGCCGTCGGCGGTGGAGGGAAAGGGGCCGCCATGGACCATGGCATGTCCAACTTCGACGCCCGTACCGAACCCGTTGACAAGAATCCGTCCGGTGCGCCGTTCGAGCGCTGGCAGGAAACGGCGTGCATCGTCGAAATCCGCTTCGTCGATATGCAATGCCGCCGTCAACTGGCCTTCCAATTGTTCGACGAGCTCAAGCACGGTGGCCAGGTCCGGGCATCGGACGATCAGTGAAGCCGCGCCAAAGATCTCCTCATGCAATTCCGGGTTAGCGCGGAACGCTGCAGCGGTGGTCGAGAACAACGCCGCTTGCCCTTGCGTCGCGCCTTTCGCTGCACAACCTCGCGCGAGTGTCTGGACCTCGCCGTGTTCCGCTGTCTTGTTCACCGCCGATTCGTAAGCCTTGTGAATACCCGGCGTCAGCATCGTGGCGGCCGGCGTCTCGCTCAACGCAGCACCGGTTGCTTCGATGAACGCATTGAGCTCGGGGCCATCAATTGCCAGCACCAGGCCAGGGTTCGTACAGAACTGGCCGGCACCCAGCGCAAGCGAGCCGGCGAAGGCCTTGCCGATCGCCGCGCCGCGGTTTTTCAACGCGTGCGGGAACAACAAAACCGGGTTGATGCTGCTCATCTCGGCGTAGACCGGAATCGGTTCGCGACGCGCCGCTGCCAGCTTCATCAGCGCCGTGCCGCCGCCGCGCGAGCCGGTAAAGCCGACTGCCTTGATGCGTCGATCCGAGACGAGACCCTGGCCGATGTCGCGGCCGCTATCGAAGAGCAGGGAGAATGTGCCTTCCGGCAGACCGCAGTCCGCGACCGCTTTTTGCACGGCGCGTCCGACCAGCGCCGACGTCCCCGGATGCGCCGAATGCGCCTTCGCGATCACGGGACAACCGGCGGCCAGCGCGGAGGCAGTGTCGCCACCGGCAACCGAGAACGCCAGCGGGAAGTTGCTCGCGCCGAACACGGCGACGGGGCCGAGGGGCACATAACGCAGGCGCAAATCGACGCGCGGCAGCGGCTTGCGCTCCGGTTGCGCCGGGTCGATACGCACGCCA
>Ga0153932_1000331_pt1 | contig 14737 bp, 13 predicted proteins | sample TSNJ016MetaG_FD_102273 | JGI IMG/M metagenome (GOLD analysis project Ga0153932, IMG submission 102273) | Attine ant fungus gardens microbial communities from New Jersey, USA - TSNJ016 MetaG | ecosystem: Host-associated > Fungi > Mycelium > Unclassified | place: USA: New Jersey, Wharton State...
ACCCACGTCTTTCGGATCGCTTCGTATTTATTGCCCATCTGCTCAACTCCTTTTATCAACGGAGTCAGCATTGTTCAACCCAAAAACTTCGACTTCAACGTGGGGCTTAATTAGCGCTCACGCTAAAACGGTTCCAGCGTTTGACGAATTCGGGCGTATAACGCTGCACCCAACGCAGGATCGTCGTGTGTGCGAGCGGCACACCCCGCTCAGCCATCATCTCGACAAGATCCCACAGGCTAAGGTTGTGGCGCAAGTACCAGCGAAGACACAGAAGGATGATCTCGCGATCGAAATGTCGCCCATCGAACAGCTTGTCCAGGTTCGTCAGCTTACTCATCATTGGTTATCAGGTCGTGTAGTCCGACGACTCTAACCCATTCACTGCTTCCATTTGCACCAGAACCGCAACCGCAGCCCATTTCGACGCGGCCATTCGTGACGCAAAGGACCGAACGGAGCTAGGCCGAATGTAGTGCTCGCCCAGCGGTTCACTCGGCGCAAGTCGATGTGCGCCCGCTCTACGCCATGCAACCGTACAAATGCTTTGAGTTAATTCGGCCGAATCCATGAGCGTCCCATGCCGTCGTAGAGGAGACATTCGGGAAATACGGTTAAAGGGCTGCACCTCCGTCGTTGCGAACGGTCGCAAAGCGAAGTCGACGTGCACCGTACGCCGGTTTTCAGGATACGCCGTAGATCGCTGGTCTCAGCCCAGAACGTGTCAAAACGTAGAATTGCCTGAACCCGGCCGGCCGGCGTTCTACGCTTGGGTAACCAACTATCCGATCGATCTGCATGCCAGGATCATCGTTGATGCCGAAGCCACGCCTGCCAATCGTTATCACGAAGCGGACTCAACCCGGAAGGTGATCGATTGTCTCGAACAGAGTTTCCAGCCGCGCACAAGGTCGCCATCTCGATACTGGCTTAGGACAGGGGGTTCGGGCATACGCGAATTTCGAGGCCATTTGTAAGCAATGGGAGAGGCGTTTTAGCGCCTCTCAAATATTATTGCGACTTCACCACTTTCTAGAATTTATGGCGGATCCCGACGCGAACGACGGCCTGGCGGTCGCTGTTCGAAGCCGAAACCGTGTTAATGGCTCCTACAGCCGTCCCGCCGGTTGAGTCAGTGCCAGAAGCCTTCTGGTAGACGCCAACCAGATACACGTCGGTGCGCTTTGAAAGATAGTAGTCCATACCAATTGCCGCCTGCAGATACTTCGCGCCCGGATTGGTCCCGCCGTTTGCTTCGCTGACGTCGCTGCCCTTCGTGTAGTCGAACGCTGTGCCCACCAACAGCGCCGGAGTCAACTGATACTTGAAGTTGATTTCGGCGTTGTTGAACGTTGCGTTGCCCGTATAGCCCTTCGCATTCAGGCTGGCGACTGCCCCGAGGTTCATGAACTTGATGTTCGAGTACGTGGCACCGATCGTTGCTGCACCGACTGTGTAAGCGCCACCTACACCGATGACCTGGTAGGTGTTGGCCGACACGAAGCCGCTGTAAACCGGCGTCGTCACAGCGGACGGCGTATTGGTGCCAGTGTTGTTGCCGAACATGCTGCCGCTGTTCGCAGCCGGCGTGCGAGCGTTCAGGTAACCAACGCCGAGAGTCAGCGGGCCGTTAGCATAGCCAGCGCCCAACGACCAGATCTGGTTGGCCGTGACGTTGCCAGCCACGCCACCGAAGCTATATGTGCCGCCGAATGTCAAGCCAGCATGGTTCGCGCTGGTGTACTTGATGGTGTTGTTGGTACGGTATGAATTGTTGAAGTTGTCGAGGTCTCCGGGATGAGCTTCAATGGCACCACCCCACTGGTCACCTGTCGCCAGAAATCCAACATAGTCGACCACAGAATCATATTGACGGCCGAGCGTGAAGGTGCCGACGCCGCTCGACAAACCCACATACGCTTGCCGACCGAATTCGAGACCACCTTGTCCCAGCTTGCCGCTGCTAATGTCATAACCGTTTTCCAACACGAAGAGTGCTTTCAGGCCGCCACCGAGATCTTCCGTGCCGCGCAGACCCCACCGGCTAGCCTGCAGACCACCGCTGGTCAGGTTATACAGTCGCTGACCACCAGCGTTAGAGTTGAAGTTGAAACCTTCGTCGAGAATGCCGTACAGCGTCACGCTGCTTTGAGCATGAGCAACGCCAGCAAAAGCGCTCAATACCGCGAGCGCGAGAAACGACCTTTTCATCGAGTGATCTCCAGAGGGATTGGGGTTCTTATTGCAAGGCAAACATCTGCCGCGTTGATGGCATTACTATCAACTTCGTTAGCAGGGGCAATGTTGCGCCGAAGCTGCCCTCTGCGCCTCATTACCGTCCGCCACCGGTAGCGGGAAGATTACGCACTTCGATCAAGTTTCAGCTCAACGGATCTGGCGCGTCCGGCTGCAGGTAGTACGAGCACACCCGCAATGCCGATCAGGACGCTAAATTCCACGTAATAGATCGGTGCCAGATTGTTGCCCGTTACGTGTACCAGCCACGTATTCACGAAAGGCGCCAACCCACCGAAGATCAGCACGGCGAGGTTGTATGCGACAGCTGCTCCAGTCGAGCGAACGCTCACGGGAAAAACTTCGGTGAGTACAACCGGCGTCGGCCCCCAGAAAAAGCTCATGAAGCACGACACGCCAACCTGGGCAGCCAGCAAAGACCCGAATGACGGCGCGCGAACCAACTGGTGGAACAGCGGATAGGCCACCAGGCCGTAGGCGATGATGGCCGGCAGAAGTACGGCCTTTCGGCCGTACCGGTCTGACAGATGACCTGCGAGTGGGCAAAAGAACAGGATGACGGCGGTGCTGAGAAAGGTGCTCAGGTTGACGTCCGCAGCCGATATGCCGAGTTGCTTCTTTGCAAAGATCGGCAGGAAGAACACAAATACGTATGCCGAAACGGTGCCAACGACCGAAATACCGAGGGTGCTCAATACCGCTCTTGGATAGTCGCGAAAGACGGTTTTTAGCGGCGTATTCACAGGTTGTATCTTGCCGCTCTTGACCTCATTGGCATACGCAAGGAACTCAGGCGACTCATCGACACGCGAGCGGATCAGCCAACCGACCGGGCCGATCAGAATGCCGAGCAAGAACGGCAGACGCCAGCCCCAGACTTCGAGGTCGTGCGGTGCCAGATTGACTGTCAACAGGTAGGCAACCAGGGCGCCAAGTGAAAAGGCCAGCGCCTGAGAGCACATCTGAAAGCTGCCATAGAAGCCCCGGCGATTGGCTGGTGCGAATTCCACCAGCATCGTGGTCGCGCCGCTGAATTCCCCGCCCACTGAGAACCCCTGGATCAGCCGGGCGAGCACCATCAGGATTGGCGCTGCGATTCCGATCGCAGCGTGAGTGGGCAACAGGCCAATCATGCCTGTACCCACCGACATCAGGACAATCGTCAGCGAGAGTGCTTTCTTGCGGCCCACACGGTCGCCATAGAGTCCAAGCAAGACGCCGCCCAGAGGTCGCACCGCGAAACCCACGCCGAAGGTGGCCAGCGTCAGCATCAGGGAGGCGAGCTCATTACCAGCTGGAAAGTACAGTTTGGCGATGATGACGGCAAACAGACCGTAGATGGCAAAGTCAAACCATTCGAAAGCGTTGCCCAGCACCGAGGCAATCACCACCTTCCGTACCATCGCCCGTGTAGGCATGGGTTTCACGTTCATTCCTGTTCCCCTTTGATCGATTGCCTGGATTCCGAATTTAGCCTAGCCGCTGTCGCACAATCTCGACGAAGACAGCAGCGCCAGTTGGCGAAGTGTCATCGTCGAAGTCGAACTCGGGGTGATGGCAGGTGAGTCCGCCATGGCCCAGAAAGAAGTACGAACCCGGGCGTTTCTGCAGCATGAAGGCGAAGTCTTCCGACGCCATTAAGGGCGCCACATCGACGATCACGTTTTCCGCACCAAGTACTCGCTCCGCGGCGCGACGCACGATTTCGGTCTCGTCGACTGTATTGACGGTCGACGGCGAGCTTTGCAGGTGTTCGAATCTCACCTCGCACCCATACATTCTTGCCGCGCCTTCGCAGATATCCCGCAGACGAGCCAGCGTCAACTCCTGCGCGGCGTCCGAAAGGGTGCGTACGGTTCCTTCCAGCAACGCCGTATCGGGAATCACGTTGATCGCAGTACCCGCGATGAACTTGCATACGCTGACGACGGCGGTGTCGAGCGGATCGATATTGCGGCTGACGATGCTCTGGATTGACTGTACGACGGTGGCCCCGACCATGAGAGGGTCGATGGATTTGTGCGGCATCGCGGCATGACTGCCGATGCCTTTGATGCTGATCCGAAAGAGATCGCAGGCCGAAAGAATGGCACCAGCCCGAACACCGATCTTGCCGGCCGGCAGCGCGTTGTTGTTGTGCAGCGCGTAGATCTCGTCGCAGGGAAACCGTTCGAATAACCCGTCACGGATCATTTCCGATCCGCCACGTAACGTTTCTTCGGCAGGCTGAAAGATCAGGTGAACGGTGCCGCAAAACGTGCGATGGGACGACAGGTGCTTCGCTACGCCCAGCAGGATGGCCGTATGGCCATCGTGGCCGCAGCCGTGGAAAATATTGTCATGCGTCGAACGATGCGCCACCGCACCTTTTTCCGTCATCGGCAGCGCGTCCATATCGGCGCGCAGACCGAGAGACGGTCCGGGCCCGCGTGTGCCCCGAATCGTGCCGACCACGCCTGTGCCCCCTATGCCGGTTTGCACATCGATAGCCCAATCGGTCAGCAACTTCGCGACAAGCCCAGCGGTGCGATGCTCCTGAAAGCCAAGCTCGGGGTGTTGATGGATATCTCTGCGCCATGCTCGCATCTGTTCCCCGAGCGAGTTCAATTCAGCGTCTGTCTGCATATCGCCCCCCTTGCGTTGATGAGTCTGTAGCCCGCCTTTGCTCTGACGAGGCGAGCGCTTCAGACCGGAGAATAATTCATTAGTCGCAATTTGCAACTAATGCTTTTCCCTGATCATCCGATGTGAACGGTCGCCTGGGCTATCATCCGGATTGGCCAGATAGCTGGTACGCCAAGGCCGCTCTGGAGAATCCAATTTCTGGGTAACCAAATTCTTCAAATAGAATGCAGAGAAATGCGAGCAGATATGCCACCGGCCTCACAGAAGGCCAAAGCCGTCTCTACGGAGAGCAAGTTTGCTTATTTCCTTACATTCAAGCTGGATCTGATCAAGAGCGAAATGATCAGTCGGGCCAACGCGGTTTACCGGCCAGCATTCGGCCTGGATGTGCGTTCACTGCGGGTGCTGCGGATAATCTGCGACGCGCCCGGCATAACCGCGACGACCTTAAAGGAGCAGACGCTCATCGAGAAGACTCTGTTGTCCAAGCTTGTGGGGGAACTGATCGACCGAAAGCTGGTGCGGCGATCCATCCACCCGGACGACGCGCGTCACTTCCAACTCTGGCCCACGGCGGTCGCCAAGCGGACCCGCGCGGCCAGCGACGAATTGGGCCAGTCATTGGAAACGGAAATGCTGTCGATGCTCTCTTCAGACGAGCGTGAGGAACTTAACCGTATTGTGGACAAGCTCGTTGAGGTTTTTCGCAGTTCAGCGAAGAGATAAGGCCATGGATTCCACGGTCTCTAAGGCCGAAGATATGACCCTGGAATGGTGAGCCCGCTGCCATCGGGTTGAAAGCGCACATTTCGGAGCAGAGCAAGCAGACGCTCCCGTGGGATGGCTTCGGAAGAACTGACGATTGGTCAGTCACTTCCGGTACCAGGTTTGCGATAGAACCCAACTCACGGCGTCGCCGGGCGGGAGACGCTTCTGGTCGCTTGGCTTTGCCTGCCGAGGAGCGCCACGCTGACAATCGCTATCAGCAACGGCACGGAAAAGGCGTAGTACAGATGTCCGGTAGCCCACCCCGCGTCAACGAGTGCCCCCGCAGTGAGAGGCGCTACCACCGCTCCCACACGACCAATACCGATCGACCAGCCCATTCCGGTCACGCGGGTATCGGCTGGATAGAGAATGGGGGCGAACGCATATAGGCCGGCCATGCATGCGAAGATCCCCGCGCCAATCAGCATTGCGATAACGAACGCGACAGTGAGCGTCGACGCAAACAGGCCAAAGCACAGCATCAGGGCGGACGTCAGCGCCAGGCTGGTCCACAGCAGCGGCTTAAGGCGGATGCGTGACGAGACAAAGCCGAACAACGTTCCGCCCACTATGCCGCCGACGTTCAGCAGGACTCCGCCGGTGATCCCTTGTTGCGCCGACATGCCTGCCGCAACAAGCAGCTTCGGTGTCCAACTCAGCACGAAGTAGAAACAGAGCATCACTAGGAAGAATGACGCCCAGATCATAGGCGTCTGAAGCGCAAGCGAACCAACAAACAAGCTGCGAAATTTGCTCTGTTTCGCGACTCCAGGTGCGGGGTCGGGCCGCGGCGGAAGCTCAGTGACCTTTTCATGGCCCAGTTTCGCGAGCAGTGCATTAAGCTTTGTGAGTGCGCCGACCCCGCGGCTCGCGATAAGGAAGTCGAGCGACTCCGGCAGACACAGGAGGACGAACGGGATCATCGCAGCGGTAACCAGCGCCCCGAAGACGAAGACGCTGCGCCAGCCGTAATGCATCAACAAAACGCCAGCGATCGATCCGCCGATCGTCGCACCGATCGGGTAGCCAGTTACCTGAAGACTGATGGCAGCACTGCGCCATCTGTTTGACGAGTACTCCGATGTGATCACGTTCAGGCTCGCGAGCATGCCACCGATACCGATACCGGTGACCGCGCGCAGCGCCGCGAGTGCAATGATGCCGGGTGCCCAGGCCGACAACAGCATCCCGCCCGAAATCATCCCGAGACAAAGCAGGATGACAGGTCGACGTCCGACACGATCGGCCCACGGCGCGAGAAAGAGTGAACCCGCTGCCATTCCGAACAAACCAGCGCTCAAGAGCATGCCGAGCTGCTTTCCGTTCAAATGCCAGTCGGCCGATATCGAGGACGCCGTGAAAGCCATCGCTAGCACGTCAAAACCGTCGAGCATATTGAGCACGATACAGATCGTGATCGCCGCAACCTGAAAATGGCTCATCACCCCTTGATTGATGGTCTCCCTGATGTCCAGCTTCATCGTCTCCTCCATTCCTTCATTTAGGCAGTATGACTTTCCGTGAGTCAGCGGCTGGCCCGCCGTGAGGAATCAAACGCGGGTTAGCATTGCTGCCAGAGCCGCACGATGTGCACTGGGCACACCCGGGCGATTTCCAGCGCGGAGGCCAGCATGGAACACGATAGCACGGTGTACGTCGGTCTTGATGTACACAAGGAGTCGATCACCGCGGCGTACGCGGTCGGCATTAGCGAGGTGGAGTTGCTGGGTAAAATCGGTACGACGAAGACTGATATCGATAACCTGTGCAAACGTCTGCAGTCGAAAGCGCGACACGTAAATGTTGTCTACGAGGCCGGCCCTTCAGGCTACGGACTGTACCGCGATCTCGTCCAGAAAGGATTTGAATGCATGGTATGCGCACCGTCCCTGATTCCGAAGAAGCCGGGCGAGCGCGTCAAGACGGACCGGCGCGACGCGGTCAAGCTCGTACGCGCGCTGCGCGCCGGTGATCTGTCAGCAGTGCACGTACCGGATGTTGAAGACGAGGCGTTCCGGGACCTGGCCCGCGCATGGGCAGCAGCGAAAATGGATCTCAGACAGGCACGCCAGCGGCTGAAGTCGTTCCTTCTGGCGCATGGCGTTCGCTATGCAGGTCACGCCGATTGGGGGGCCGCGCACCGGCGGTGGGTCAGCACATTTGCATTCCCCAACCACTGGCAGCAACTGACCTTCGACGAGTGCCGTCGCACGATCGAAGACAGGCTCGCACAGTGTGATCGCCTTGAAGCGACGCTGCATGAAGCCGTCGTCAGCTGGCGGTTCTATCCAGCCATACTGGGCCTGCAGGCGATGCGCGGCATACAGTTCATCACCGCCGTGGGCATGCTCTCCGAGCTGGGCGACCTGTCGCGCTTCGAACATCCGCGCCAGTTGATGGCGTGGCTCGGCGTGACACCATCAGAACATTCTTCGGGAGACCGGCGCCGTCAGGGCAGCATTACAAAGACCGGCAACAGCTACGCAAGAAAGCTGCTGGTCGAGGCGGCCTGGAGTTACCGGTACCCGGCACGTGTGAGTCCTGACATCCAGCGTCGGCACGAAGGCATTCCGAAGCCCATCATTGACCGCGCCTGGGACGCGCAGGTCCGACTATGCCGGCGATATCGCAAGCTGGCAGCACGCGGCAAAAACGTCAACATAGCGGTGGTGCCGTTGCCCGCGAGCTGGCGGGGTTCATCTGGGACATCGGCCGACTCGCGATGTCGCTCTCCGTGCCGTACGAAGCGCAGGCAGCGTAACGGGCGTATCTGTCGAACATCTGACGCGAGGAGTTTCCTGAAGGCGGCGTAGCCCGGCACCCGAGCAACCCGCGCTTGGACTATGCAACGGATCCCATCCGATTTGCGGCTTTAGATAGCGGCAGGCTCAAGGGGCGGACCTCTGTAATGCGGTAACCAACCCGCGGATATCAGTGTGATCCACCGTCGAGACTTACTGCTACGTCGCCCTCAGGAAATTTACGTACCTATGAAACGAAAACGAACACCGATCCCGATTGACACGGAAAGTCATATCAGTCCAGTACCCAGTACCCATGCGGGCGGCGTCATACGGTGGTGGGACGGCGCGCGCGGTCATCCGCTCGAGCCCGCTCCTGCCGCGTCAGAAAGGTAGCGGATTCCGGCCATCAGCCGACTTGTGCAAGACCGGCCGAGGGCATGGCGCGCCACCGGAGCTCCGCTCAATAGCGTGTTTGCACGGTTTGAGACTGCAAGACAGTATCGACGCCCGCGATAGACAGGCACCCTACGCACGCTCGGCCAGCAGGGCCGAGAGCAGCCGTCGCAGTTCCGAACATTCCTGCGGGCTAAGCGCAGCGGTGAGAATACGCTCGACCCCTTCGACGCGCGGGCGCAAAGTCGTGAGCTGCTTCCTTCCTGCCGCGGTCAGGAACAGGACGTTGCTGCGCTTGTCGGCGGGGTCGCTGGTCCGCTCAATCAGGCCATGGCGGACCATGCGGGCGACCAAGTCGGCGATCGTGGAACGGTCCAGATCCAGTTCGTCGCCAAGCTGTCGCTGGTTGACCCCGGGCGTTTGCTGAAGCACGACGAGCGTCGCGTACTGCACGCTCGTGACCTCAGCCGAGACCTCGCTGAGCCATACCGCCAGGTGCCGCTGCTGGGCACGGCGTACCAGGCTGCCCGTGTATCTGGCAAGCGCATCGGAGTGGTCAGATTTGATCGGCAATTTCGCTGTGTTCCGCGCAGTGTGAGTTCATCGGAAAAATGGGCCGCAGGAACCCGCTCAGCTCAGCGTAGGCGTCCAGTGGCAGAACATGAGCGACGTACTGGTCTGGACGGACCACGATCAGCGCGCCCCGTTCGCGGTCGATGCCGCGCTCGTCGAAGATATCAGTCGCGGCGTCGCTGGTAAATGTTTTCTCGTAGTCAACAAGTCCGTAGCGTCCCTTACGTGGCAGCAACAGACTGGGCAGTCCCTCCATACGTACCTCAGTGTGGGCTTGTTGCAGCACCGCACGAAAATCAAATACGCTGTCCGGATCGGCGTCCCTAGGGGTGATGGTACGTAAAGCAGAATCTGGCGAGCTCGTCAGATATTCGCACAGCGCATCGAACGCACTTCGACGGGTGTCGGCGAACGCGTATAGGCGCCAGCGGCCGTCTGCCTGCGCCGCATGCCCGAGCTGCACAGGCTTGGCATCAGCAAGTCGGATCACGAGGGACGAGTGGAATCGCGTTCCGATCGTAAAGCCATTGGCAAGCGCCTGATAAGTAGGCTCTCCCGTGATCATGCCCGGCCGGTAACGGGTGGCTACCCCCGCCGTATACCGACCGGCTCGTACGAAATACGCCTGCAGTTCAGCGGGGTCGACCCCACCCGCTTCGGGCCGGTTCGGATCTTTCGGGGGCGCCGCCATCATTACCGACCACTCCTTGTCGAAGTCGATCAGCCCCTGTGCGATGGGCTGGCGTTCGTCGGAATACGTGCGCAACAGATCGGCGTCCGCGAGCCCCTGTAAGACCGCGCCGAGCTTCCAGCCCAGGTTGAACCCGTCCTGCATCGAGACGTTCATTCCCTGACCAGCTTTCGCACTGTGTGTATGGCAGGCGTCGCCAGCGATGAACACGCGTGGATCACGCGTGCTCCCGTCGACGGCCAGGGCATCGTCGAAGCGGTCGGTCAGACGCTGTCCCACCTCGTACACCGAGAACCACGCGACTTCCTTCACGTCCAGGGAATAGGGATGCAGAATCCGCTGCGCCGTGGCAATGATGCGATCGACAGTGGTCTGCTTGACGGCGTCGCGGTTGTGCGGCGTCACGTCTCCCAGATCGACATAGAAGCGCACGAGATGTCCGCCTTCGCGCGGAATGATGAGCAGATTGCCCTCGCCGGCAGACTGAATGGCCGCCTTCAGCCGAATATCCGGGAAGTCGGTGATGGCAAGCGCGTCCATCACACCCCATGCATGGTTGGCGGCATCGCCACGGAGTGTTTGCCCGATGGCGGTGCGTACTTGACTGCGGGCGCCGTCGCAACCCACTACGTAGCGGGCGCGCACGGTGACTCCTTCGCCGAGCCGCGGCGCGTCGGTGCGGTGCAATGTGACCCGTACCGGATACTCGCCTACATCGTCGCGTTCGACTGCCACGACTTCAAGATCATAGTCCGGTTCCAGCCGTCGAGCGGACAGCCGCATCACATCCAGCAGATAGTCCTGAATACGAGCCTGATTGACGATGACATGCGGGAATTCCGAAAGACCAATTTCGGTATCCTGAACGCGTCCGGTACGCTTAATCGCGCCGCGATCGTTGGCGTCGGGTCGCCAGAACACGGTCTCGTTGACCCAGTATGCTTCGCGCAGCAAACGCTCACTCAGTCCAAACGCGTTGAACATCTCAACAGTCCGGCATGCGACGCCGTCTGCCTGACCCATCAGCAGCGGTCCGGAGCGGCGCTCGACGACGCGGGTAATGAGCGTAGGGAATTGCGATAACTGGGCGGCAAGCACGAGTCCCGCAGGACCGCTGCCGACGATGAGAACGTCGACGTTCTCAGGCATCGCGGGGCTGTGCACGCGTTCGGCGACAGTCTCGATAGACGGGTCGCCGACGCGAAAACCGTTGAGATGGAATTGCATGATGTCTTCCTCCGTTGTGGTGCATGTCACCTTGATTGCAAATATACTCCGTACACCAACTATTTCAATAAATATATGGCGTCATTGCCGTATACCCTGATGCAGTCAAGGTTCCGGATTGGACGAAGCAATACGTACGATGCAGCCCATATTGTCCGCTATCCGGCCAGTCTGTCGGTATGCGAAAGCGTTTCGCCTTTGCTATCCGAAAGCCGTCCGACGCATAGCGTGTCCGCAGGTAATGCCACCGGCGCCATGAACCGACGAGGCGCGCCAACAGTTCAAGTACCACCAACTGCAGACTCGAGGAAAATAACGATGAAAGAACACGATTTGGCAAGCACTGTGCGCACAGAGATCGAGCGCGTCGAGGCAATCGTGGTCGAGGCCGCGCGCAAATTGCCCGCGGCAACGCTGCACGAAGCAGGTGGCAAGATCGGTGCGCTGCCGGCGGCGATCACGCCGGTGGCGCCGGGTTTCAGGATTTGTGGCACGGCGATTACGGGGTTCTGTCGCAATAAGGATGGCGGGGCAAGCAAAAGCGATATGCAGTGCTTAATTGGCTAACGAGTAAAACTGCTCGGCAGCAGTTTGGCCAGTGCCTGTCATCTGGCCTTTCTTAATCATATGCATGAGTTCGATGCCGCCCAGCAGAATGCGCGCACACCGGAATGTCTTGAAGCCGAGCATGGGGCGAGTGCGCCGTTTGATTGCCCGGTGATCCTGTTCGATGATGTTATTCAAATACTTGTTCTGGCGGATCTTGATCGGCGTGCCGCGCTGGGCGTTCAGTGCTTCAAGCGCGGCCAGGTTTGAGCCACTTTTATCGATCGTTATCGTCTCAGGCTCGCCGTTCTGATCAATCGATTTCTCAAAGTAACGCTGTGCCGCAGCCTTGTCGCGATGGGCTCGTAGCAGGAAATCAACCATGTGACCGGCCGGCTTTGTCAGGTTGCGGAGTCGGTGGCGTAAGATTGTATGATGAAGAAACCGAAATCGCTCTATCACGGTCACCGTTTTCCAGCCGTGGTCATCAGTTGCGCTGTGCGCTGGTATTTTCGTTTCCAGTTGAGCTTGCGCGACATCGAGGAACTGCTCTTCGAGCGCGGTGTGACCGTGACATATGAGACGATCCGATGCTGGTGCGAAAAATTTGGTAAGGGCTTTGCTCACCGGGTGAAAGCGGCGCGACGCAAGCCGGGTAGTACGTGGCACCTCGGCGAGATGTTCGTCACCCTACGTGGCGAACCGTACTTGCTGTGGCGCGCGGTCGACGAGCATGGCGCCGAACTCGACATTCTGCTGCAAAAGCGGCGCGATAAAGCCGCGGCTAAACGTTTCTTCAAGCGTGTGTTGCGCTCGAGTTCCGTGCCACGCAAGATCGTCACCGATCAGTTGCGCAGCTATCCGGCGGCAAAAGTCGAGGTCCCGGAGCTTGCAAACGTGAAGCATGTGTTCGTAAAAGCGGCAGCCCGGCTGAACAACCGGGCCGAGCACAGCCATCAACCGACACGCGAACGTGAGCGTTCGTATGCGTGGCTTTCGCAATCTCAAACGTACACAGCAATTTCTCTCGTGCTTCGGGCCGATCCGGCAACATTTTGCGCTTAAGCGCCATCTACTGCGCGCCTCACTCTATCGCAAACAACTCGCGGCAAGGTTCGTCGCCTGGCGCGAATTCACCGACGTCACCCAAGACTCGTCCTACGCTTTCTGAGGCATGCGCGTCCCTGCCATCTTTCCGGCTTCGGTGCGACAAGTTGACACCCATTAGCCGGCCGAAATCAAGGCACGAATTTGACCATCACTGGATAGCGGCGCCGATGGGATTTTCATCGGCGCCGCTATCCAGTGAAATTCTTTCCATCGCTCATCATGCTGTCTGCAGATCGTAGTCGCACCCGTTTTCTCAGAACTGGTTGCGAACCGAATCGCACCAGACACCCATCGGGATCTAGCATGCTGTGATGTAATGCACGATTGCCCTGGTGGCGATTGCCACCCCAGAGAAACTACAAGGGCTTCCCCTTTGAGCACAAGCTCAATCGAAGTTCGTACGTTGATACTTTCTGCAATGCCGCGTCGGTGCGTGTGAGAAGGTGAAGGACTGCTGTACTACAACCGGTCATGTTGGGCCGCTGGCCCGGACCCTGATGAAAGACGCGCGCAAGAACCTCATTCGTTGGGCGGGATAGGAATCCCCGTTTCTCTGACAGGTATGCCTTGCGCGGGTCCAACCCGCTTCACATCACCGCTGGCAGTGCAAAGTGATCGTTTATCCGCTCCTGGTTGCTGTAGTGCTTTGAGCTGCAAATCCATCGGGTATTAGTGTTTGGTCACGCAGTCGCCGGTTCGTGTTTGAAGGCTTCGCCATACTTGAGCGTCGCCCAGGCCAAGCGCGCATTCTTGGCGGCGATTGCGACAGCTGTGCGCCAGTAACCGCGACGCTCGACGAGATTTCTCACCCAGCGGCTAAAACGGTCCTGCTTGTCGCCCAGACTTGCCATCACGGATCGAGCTCCGAGTACCAGCAGATTGCGTAGGTAAGCGTCTCCCGTCTTCGTGATGGTGCCCAACCGTTCTTTACCTCCGCTGCTGTACTGGCTTGGCGTGAGGCCTATCCACGCGGCCACCTGACGACCGTTTCTGAAGTCGTGCCCGGCGCCGATGCTCGCAAGCAATGCGCTTGCGGTAGTCGGACCGATACCTCGCAGCTTCATGAGCCGCTTGTTGCGCTCGTCGGTGCGTGCAATTTCGCCGATTGCACGGTCGTATTCGGCCAGCCGATCTTCGATGTTGCCGACATGCTCAAGCAAATCGCTGACGCAGCGTCGGACCCACCCCGGCAATGCGTCCAAATGGGTCGCGATCTCTCTTCGTAAACGCTCCGGGCTCTGCGGCAGCGCGACGCCGAATTCGGAGAGCAGGCTGCGCATCCGGTTATAGGCAGCCGTCCGCTCTTCAACGAACCCCTGCCGGGTCCGATGAAGGCAAAGTGTCGCCTGCTGGTGTTCGTCTTTCAGCGGTACAAAACGCATACTCGGACGGGTTACCGCCTCGCAGATGGCGGCCGCGTCTGCCGCGTCGTTCTTGCCGCGCTTGCCGGACATGCGATACGGCGCCACCAGCTTGGGCGCCATCAGCTTGACCGTGTGGCCGTACTGCTGGAACACGCGGGCCCAGTGATGCGCTCCAGAGCAGGCCTCCATGCCGATGAGGCACGGAGGCAATTGCGCGATCAAGGTTAGCAGTTGATCCCGTGGGACCCGCGGCCTGACCAGTACTGGCTTACCGGCGTCGTCCACGCCATGGATGGCAAAGACATTCTTGGCAAGGTCGTGAGCGCTCAATCTCGCCCACGTTGACATGACGAACCAACGCGAATCGCGGCAACGTAGGTCGGCGATGTCCAGAGGCAGTAGTCGTGGAGATCACACGCCGGCGTACAGCCGGCGTGTGA
>Ga0153932_1000332_pt1 | contig 14652 bp, 10 predicted proteins | sample TSNJ016MetaG_FD_102273 | JGI IMG/M metagenome (GOLD analysis project Ga0153932, IMG submission 102273) | Attine ant fungus gardens microbial communities from New Jersey, USA - TSNJ016 MetaG | ecosystem: Host-associated > Fungi > Mycelium > Unclassified | place: USA: New Jersey, Wharton State...
AGAACAGCATCACGAAGTCCTCCTGCCCAAGATTCACTGACCGGTGAATCCATCGCGGCGGCACGTAACAGGCCGTGTTCGCCTTGATCTCGACCACGCGCGTATCGCCCGCCGGCGACTCCATCACCATCACACCCAAACCCTTGAGCCCGAAGTACAACTCGGGCCGGTCGATAGCCGCATGAATGTGGCCTCGCGTCATGAAGAACTCGTCGCCCACCTTGCCGGGGCTCATGCGGGTCACGCCGGTGATCAGGTCGCCCGGGTTGCTGTTGGGCCGGTGATCGGTGACTTCATACACCACCTCGTCGCCGCGAGCGGCTGCGAGCGCATCGAACGCAACAGAATCGGCATACAGCCCGCCCAGGTCGCGCAGGAACTTCTGATAGCGCGAGTCGGTGCCGGTCATCAAGCCGGTCTGCAAGTCGACATCGAAGGAACGCGGTTCAGGCCATTGCATCGGGTCCATCTCCTTGAATTTGCGAGTCGCTTCGCCCTTGATGAAATCGAATGACATTCACAGAAGGCTAAACGTTAGTTTTAATAATGATAACTTTAACTAAAACCCAAAAAATTGGGGTTTTCCCCGGAACGCCATCACTGCTTTTTCGCTTAATGATAGCTATACTATCGTTCATGATGTGCAGACACAACGTTACTCGCACTAACGTTCGCTAACCTTGTGTCCTGCGCAAATTCGATTGCAAGGCGTGACGGCGCATCAAGAGCGCCGCCCGTCAACCCGCCGGAGTGATTCGATGCACGAACAATCGTCCCCCGCGCTCAACGGGTCCCAGCGCGCTGTGATTGCGCTGCGCGAGGCGCTTGGAGCAGAGGTGGTCAGCCTGCCGCACGAGTTCGCCGGGAGGAAGAATTCGGACTCGAGCCGCATGCCAAGTGCGGAGCCGCTTGCGCTGATCCGGCCGCGCAATACGGAACACGTCGCCACTGCGCTGCGGATCTGCCATGAGCACGGGCAAGCGGTTGTCACGCAAGGCGGTTTGACGGGACTCGCCGGCGGCGCCACTTTCCTCGGCGGGGAAGTGGCGTTGAGCCTGGAATTGATGAACGGGATTGAAAGTATCGACGCAATCAGCGCGTCGATGACGGTGCTATCCGGCACGCCGCTGCAGATAGTCCAGGAAGCCGCGGACGCCGCGGGCTTCATGTTTCCGCTTGATCTCGGCGCGCGTGGAAGCTGCACGATCGGCGGCAATCTCGCGACCAACGCGGGCGGCAACCGCGTGATCAAGTACGGGATGATGCGCGACCAGGTGCTCGATATAGAGGCCGTGCTGGCGGATGGCAGCATCGTTGGCGGCTTGCGCAAGATGATCAAGAACAATACCGGGTACGACTTGCGCAACCTCTTGATCGGCAGCGAAGGAACGCTGGCCGTCATCACGCGCGCCGTGCTGCGCTTGCGGCCGAAACCACGCGCCGTATCGACCGCATGGTGCGGCTTGCCGGACTACGACGCCGTGACCACGTTACTGCGCCGCGCGCAGGAAAGCTTGCCCGCCGGCGTGTCCGCATTCGAAGTCATGTGGCCGGGTTATTACGATTTCGTGCTGTCGCGCTTGCCCGAATTGCGCGCACCGCTTGAAGGAAAACATGCGTTCTACGTGTTGCTGGAAAGCAGCGGCGCCGATCCCGAACGTCAGGCCGACGCGTTCGAGGACTTTCTCTCGGGCATGCTCGAAGAAGGACTACTTAGCGATGCCGCGCTCGCTTCGTCGGAATCCGATGCCGCCGCGTTCTGGGCCATTCGCGATGCGCCCGGTGAATATCAACGGCTGATTCCCGGCCGCGTTTCTTTCGACGTCAGCTTCTCGATCGCCGACGTGGGCGAAGCGGCCCGCCGATGCGAACAGCAGCTTCGCGAACATTGGCCGGGCGCGACCATCCTGATCTACGGACATCTCGGCGATGGCAACCTGCATATCGTCGTCCAGGAACCCGACTGGCCGGCCGATATCGCGCCAAAGGTCCAAGCCGTGGTGTACGCGGTAACCGGTGAAATGGGCGGCTCGGTATCGGCGGAACACGGCATTGGCACAAAGAAACTGAAGGTGCTGGCATTGTCGCGCACGCCTGCTGAACTCGCCGCCATGCGTGCAATCAAGGCCGCGCTCGATCCACTGAATATTCTCAATCCGGGAAAGTTGTTGCCGCACTGATTCAACAGTTTTGATGTTTTTTAAAACCGCCAAACCCTAACAACAGGAGGAGACATGACGCGGTTCGTGAAGCAGGTGATGTGTGGTGTAGCGCTGGCAGTGGCCAGCGCAATCGCAACGGCCCCGGCGTTTGCTGCCGACAAGATGAAAGTGGGCATTTCCATGAAGGTGCTCAATGCGCCTTATTTCTCGGCTGCAATGGAGTCGGCCAAGGCGCGGGCTACGGAGAACGGCGCCGAGGTCATCACAGCCGATGCCCAGGGCAAGATGGGCAAGCAGATCTCGGACGTGGAAGACATGTTGACGCGCGGCATCAAGGTACTGATCATCGACCCGGCCGATCCCAAAGGCCTCGTTAATGCAGTCAACACTGCAACGGCTGCCGGCGTGAAAGTGGTCGTGATCGACAGTACGCTCGATCCCAAAGCTAACTACCTGACGCTCGTGCAATCGTCGAATCGCGAAAACGGTGCGCTGGTTGGCTCGTGGGTCGTCGACACCATGGGCGACAAGCCGCTGAAGATCGCGCTGATCTCCGGCGAGAAAGGCAATCCGGTCGGCAAGGAACGGCGTGACGGCGTGATCGAAGGGATTGTCGAAGCGCAGCTCGCCAAGACCGGCAAGGTCAACATGCAGATCGTCGGTCAGGGCTGGGGCAACTGGTCGGACGAAGGCGGCCTGAAGGCGATGGAAGATTTGCTGGTGGCCAACAAGGACATCAACATGGTGCTGGGCGAAAACGACAGCATGGTCCTGGGCGCACGCCGTGCAATCGAAAGCGCGAACCGTCAGGGCATCACGCTGGTTGCAGCCGCCGACGGCCAGAAGGAAGCGCTCAGCCTGATCAAACAAGGCAAGTACGGCGCGACCGCGTTGAACGATCCGGCACTCGTTGCACGCACGGCGGTGGACATCGGCATGAAGGCGGCCAAGGGTGAATCGACGAACGTGCCGAAGATCTCATACACGCCTTCCGCCGTGATCAACCAGAGCAACGTCGACAAGTTCTACAACCCGAAAGCGATCTTCTAAAGACTCGCGGGTTCATGCAACGCGCGCCGGCTTCGCCGGTGCGCGTGCATTCTGGAGACACCTTCATGATTCAGTTTATCGCCCTGACCGGCGTTGACAAGCGCTTCGGCGGCATTCACGCCATTGAAGACGTCGACTTCGATGTCCTTAGCGGCGAAGTCCATGCGCTTGTCGGCGAGAACGGCGCGGGCAAGTCGACGCTGATGCGAATTATCGGCGGCGGCCATCAACCCGATGCCGGAACGATCCAGGTCGAAGGGCGCGAGATGTCCTTGCGAAATCCGCATGCGGCCATGGAAGAAGGCATTGCGGTGATTCATCAGGAAACCGCGTTGGCGCCGGACTTGTCGGTCGCTGAAAACGTGTTTCTTGGCGCGTTGCCAGCCGTGATCGAGTGGCGTTCGTTGCGCAAGCGCGCGCATGAATTGATCGCGAGCCTTGGCTTTGACATCGACCCTTCAGCGCTGGTCGGCAGCCTGTCCACCGCGCAATGCCAGGTGATTGAAATTGCCAAGGCGCTGAGCCGCCAGGTCAAGCTGCTGGTGCTGGACGAACCCACTGCCGCGCTCGCGCCGTCGGACGCCAACAAGCTCCTTGAGATCGTGCGCGACCTGCGTTCGCGCGGCGTGGGCATCGTGTATATATCGCATCGGCTGGAAGAGGTGTTTGCGATTGCCGACCGCATCACCGTGCTCAAGGACGGCAAGCGCGTGGACACCGTCAAGCCTGCCGATCTCAACATGGATGAACTCATTCGCAAGATGGTCGGCCGCCCGCTTTCAGTGCTGTTTCCGCAGCGTCACGCAACGCTCGGCGCCGAAGTGCTGAAGGTCACCGGCCTCGTACGCGGTCATGCGGTGCGCAACGTGTCGTTCACGCTGCGCGCGGGTGAAGTCGTTGGGCTGGGTGGACTGATCGGCTCGGGGCGCACGGAAGTTGCCCGGCTGATCTTTGGTGCGGACACCCGCGACTCCGGCACCATCGAACTGAAACAAAAGCTGCTGGCGATTCGCTCGCCAATGGCGGCGGTCAGGGCCGGCATCGGCTTCGTCCCTGAAGATCGTAAAGGCCAGGGCGCGGTTTTATCGATGCCAATCCGCGTCAACGCCACGCTCGCAGCGCTTAAATCCGTCAGCCGCCCGGGTGGCTTTCTGGCCTTCGGCCGCGAGCGCGCGTTCGTTCAGAAGTTGATGGAACAACTGCGCATCAAGGCCCGTTCGATGGACGCCGATGTCTCCACGTTATCAGGCGGCAACCAGCAAAAAGTCGTGCTCGCCAAATGGTTTCATGCGGACGGCGACCTGATCATCCTCGACGAACCCACACGCGGTGTCGACGTGGGCGCCAAGGTGGAAATCTATACGCTGATCAACCAGCTCGCGGAACGGGGCAAGGCGGTACTCGTGATCTCGTCGGAGCACCAGGAGTTGATGGGTCTGTGCGACCGCATTCTCGTGATGGGCGAAGGCGAGATTCGCGGTGAACTCCAGCCCGCCGATTTCAGCGAAGAGCAGATCCTCTCGCTTTCCTTGCGTCGTACGCCGGACGAAGCGCCGGCAGCGCTTGCTCAATAAACCAGTCACGGAGACTCGCATCATGAATTCCAGCGCTGTCAGTCATAAATCTCATCAGGCCCAGTCCGGCCAGGCGAGACATTGGTGGTCGGTTGCGCGCCGCTTCAACACGGTTGCGATCCTGATCGTGCTCGTGATTGCCGCGTCGTTCGTATCGAGCGATTTCTTCTCGGTGGCGAATCTGTCTAACATCTCGCGTCAGGTCGCGGGCGTCGGCATCATGTCGGTCGGCATGCTGCTGGTCGTGCTGACCGGTGGTATCGACTTGTCGGTCGGCTCCATTGCGGCGCTGGGCAGTGTGGTGTCGGCCATGCTTATTCCTCAGTACGGCCTGAGCGTCGCCCTGCTCGTCACGCTCCTGGTCGGCGGTGTTTGCGGCTTTGTATCGGGCGCGTTGATCGCGTGGTTCCGTCTGACACCGTTTGTTGTCACGCTGGCCATGATGACCGTTGCGCGAGGCGTGGCAATGATCGTCTCCAACGGCTCGCCAATCCTCGTCGATGATCCCGGCCAGGCGTTGCTCGACTTCGGCCGTCACTCGTATTTTGGGGTTCCGGGACCCACGCTCGTCATGCTGATCGTATTCGTGATGGGCGGCATTGCGCTGAACCGGCTGCGTGCCGGCCGCGTAGTCCGCGCGATCGGATCGAACGAAGAAGCTGTGCGGCTTTCGGGCGTACCTGTTGCGCGGCATGTGCTCGGCACCTATGTCAGCTCAGGGTTGCTCGCGGCGCTTGCCGGCATCATTTCGACGTCGCGTGCCGGAGTGGGTGCGCCGACCGTCGGCGTGGGCGACGAACTGACTGTGATTGCAGCGGTCGTGATCGGCGGTGCGAGTCTGGCAGGCGGTAAAGGCGGCGCCGTGAATACGCTGATGGGCGTGCTGATCCTCGGTGTGATCGGCAACATCATGAACCTCGCCAGCGTGCCGGGTTACCATCAGCAAGTGGTGATGGGCGTGATCATTGTCGCGGCTGTCCTGTCCCAGCGCGGCGCCCGTTTCTGGCGCCGCTAGCGGCTTATCCCATTCGTCCAATTCGTCCGATACACTTGGCAGCCTGGCCTTACGCCAGCACGGGGCGCCGCTTGCGGCGCCCCGTGCACAATGAACGAAGGAACATCGAGTGCCCGATTACAACATCCTCGAACTGATCGACCGCGCGCGCCCCGGCCTTCGCCGCGGCAGCCGGCAAGTGGCCGACTACATCCTTGCAAACCTGGCTTCGATCTCCGACATCAACCTGGCTGAGCTTGCGCGCAACGCGCAGGTCAGCGAGCCAACCGTGCTGCGTTTTTGTTCGACGCTCGGATGCAGCGGGTTCAAGGACTTCAAGATCCGCATGGTGCAGAGCCTCGCGCTCGGCGCCCCTGCCACGCACTCGGTACTCGCCAAGGGCGACGACCCTGAAACCATCGCTACCAAGATCTTCGACTACACCATCACGAGCCTCGACTGGGCGCGCAAGAAGCTGGATTTTGCGGCTATTGGGCGCGCAGTGGATTTGCTGGCAAAAGCGCAGCGTATCGAGTTCTTCGGGTTCGGTGCATCGGGCATTGTCGCGCTGGACGCGCAGCAGAAGTTTCCCCTCTTCGGCGTGCCATGCGTCGCGCATCAGGATTCGCATCAGCAGTTCATTGCCGCGTCCATGCTCAAGCCCGGCGATGCGGTCGTGGCCATCTCGAACACGGGCTCTACCCGCTCGCTGATCGAGGTCGCGCGGACCGCCCGTGAACGCGGCGCAAGCGTCATTGTGATTACCGGATCTAATAGCCCGCTAGTGAGCTTCTCTGACGTCGCGGTCATTGCGGAGACGCTGGAAAATACAGATGTCTATACGCCGACCACGTCCCGGCTTGCCGCGCTCGTCATTATCGATATCCTTTCAACAAGCGTCGCTCTGCGCAAAGGCGACGCTCATACGCTCGCCGTGCTGGACATGAAAAAGCGCTTGGCCGACATGCGCTCGACCGGCGTTATTTAATAGCGGCAGCTTTCGTTGCTTGCATCAAATGATAAAGGCCTCTCCGGTCTTTGCATCAGGCGCTTGCCGCGCCTGACGGCTCTGGATAAGGGCCTGCGCGGACACATAAGCCTGAATCTCACCGAAATTGCGAGTCTTTCAATAAGTTGTTGTTCAAATAACACGCATGCGAATTGAATGTTCCGTGTAAGCCCGAACGTAAATATGATTTCACACAATTGAAATCGGGCCACATTAAGGTTCGTCGAGCCGAACGTTCATTACCCTTCGAAAACCTTACACCTCGATGGATAAAGGTCGAACCGCCTGCTCGTGATCGGGTCGCTCCCATGCTGCACGGTTTGGAATGCTAATTATTTCGGCTATATGAATTTTTAGCATGTTGCTTTAGAAAGCAACGGAATAACCAAACAATCAAACATCGGTGGGACTTTACGACCCTATCAAATAGGATGTCTCCTCTTTTCCCAACTGAAGCACAACAAAATGAAAATCCAAAAGACCACGGCTGCCATCCTTGCTATCGGAGCATTGTCCGGCACCGTACACGCACAAAGCAGCGTAACGCTGTACGGCATTGCCGACGGCGGTATTCTCTTTAACAACAACGTCAAGGGTGCGAAGCAATATGCGTTGTCCAGCGCCAACTCGTCACGTTGGGGTTTGCAGGGCGCTGAAGACCTGGGCGGCGGCCTCAAGGCAATCTTCACCATTGAAAACGGTTATACCCTCGGCACGGGCGCATTGAGCCAAGGCGGCCTGGAGTTCGGCCGCAAGGCCTTCGTCGGCCTGAAGAGCGATACCTACGGTACGGTGACGCTGGGCCGCCAGTACTCGGCCAGTAACGACGCTACTGCTTCGTTCGCGTCGGGCGCTGACTGGGCTGCATCCGGCCTCGGCTACGGCACGCGCGCAGGCGACGTCGATAACGTCGATACGTCGAACCGTATCCAGAACGCCCTCAAGTACACGAGCCCGAATTACCGCGGCTTGACGGTCGGCCTCCTGTACAGCCTGGGCGGCCAAGCCGGCCAGTTCTCGCGCAACGAAGTGACCGACGCAGCTGTGTCGTACGTCAATGGCCCGCTCAAGCTGGGTGCCAGCTACAACTTCACCAAGGACCCGTATTACGCCACGTTCGGCAACCAGGGCAACTCGTCGACGCCGACTTCGGCTGCGGGTGGGAACAACAACATGCCTAGCCGGATTTACGGCGGCTACGCTTCAGCAGGTTCGCAGCAGATCATCACGGCCGGCGGTTCGTACGTGCTGGGATCGGCAACGATCGCCTTGCTGTACTCGAACACGCAGTTCCAGAACCTCGGTCAGGTCAATGCAGTGGGCAGCTTCGGCACCAAGTACAACGGCGGCACTGCTACGTTCAATTCAGGCGAACTGAACGTAAAGTACGCGCTGACCCCGGCCCTTACGCTGGCCGGCGCCTACATCTACACGCATAACAGCGGCGCCGATGGCGTGGGCAGCGCGAAGTACAACCAGTTCAACCTGGGCACCATCTACTCGTTGTCCAAGCGTACGTCGCTCTACGCGATCGGCTTCTTCGAAACCGCATCGGGCGCGGATTCGACGGGCAAGCAGGCTGTAGCAGACTTCAGCGGATCGTCCTTCTCGTCCAACAATCACCAGTTGGCAGCGATTGTCGGCATCACGCACAAGTTCTAAAAAGTCGTGCAACGCTTAGGACGGTACTCCTAAGCTTTTTTAGCAGCATGTGGCCTTCTCTTTTCGGTTTCCGCGAGAGAGAAGGCTTTTTCCGTTTTACACGCCTGAAGCGTAGCCGCCATCCACGGGCAACGTGACGCCCGTGATGAACGCCGACGCCGGCGATGCCAGGAACACCGTGGCGCCTACCAGGTCGTCCACTTCGCCCCAACGCTTGAGCGCGCTGCGCGCCGCTATCTTCTCCGCGCTAGCCGGTACTTCCCAAAGCGCGCGTGTCATGTCGGTGCGATGGTAGCCTGGCGCAATCGCATTCACCCGCACCCCTGCCGGGCCAAACGAATGAGCCAATGAACGCGTCAAACCAAGAATGCCAGTCTTGCTGGCGCAATAAGCCGGCACATCCACGTCGGCGATATAGCTCAGCATCGACGCCACGTTGACGATCGCTCCACGCGCGTGCTCGAGCTTGCTACGGGCGGCCATGGCGAGGCGCATGGCTGCCGTGAGGTTGACATCGATCACCTCGCGAAAGACATCGTCACTGTATTCATCGACGGGACGCGCCACGCCGGCGGCATTCACCAGCACGTCGAGCACGCTCAGGGTAGCGACGAAACTTTTGATGGCGTCGTTATCGCGGACATCCAGTTGCTCGAAGCGGATGTTTTCGAGTTCGGCGTCCGCGCGCAATCCTTCGAGCTTGCTGGCCGAGCTGCCGGTTGCGATCACCTGCGCGCCTAACGCTGCGAAACCTTTCGCGATGGCGAGGCCGATGCCGCTGGTTGCGCCCGATACGAGGACCGTCTTGCCGTCGAAGAGACCGGGACGGAAAGCAGTTATTTCCGCGCCTTTGAGTTCGCTTGTCATGATGTTGCCTCGCTATTGAAGGTGTTGATCGGATCGCGCTGCGTACTGGCCGGGGTCTTCAACGCGCATGTACCGCAAGTTGAACGCCCAATGCATCGGCGAGTTCGTATTCGGAGTGCACGATTTTCGCGGCTTCGGGAAAGTTACTCGCAGCACGTTCATGCTCGGGCCACGCCAGTACCCGCATGCCCGCTGCGATAGCCGCGCGGGCGCCGGTCGGACTGTCTTCCACCACCGTCGCTTCCCCGGGATGCACGCGTAGCAGCCATGCAGCGCGCTGATAGGGCTCGGGATCGGGCTTGCCGGCACGCACGTCGTTAATGCTGATGGAGATCAGTTGCGGGTCCTGCAAGTCGAGCGCGAGAAGCCCCGCTTCAAGCAACATGCGCGGTGAATTCGACACAATCGCTTGGCGTATTCCCGCTGCACGCACTGCGTGATAAACACTCAGCGCGCCGGGTCGTGGTTGCATCTTAGGGGCTTCGGACACGTAGTGCCGCGCCCTTGCCATCGTCCATGGTTCGTAGTCGAAATCGATACCAAAACGCTCGCAGCAGAACGCGTGCACTTCGCGGCCGGTCTTGCCGAATATCGACGCATGTAATTCATCGCCTGCTGTTATTCCATGCTGTGCCAACACCGTCACCAGTGTGCTCAAATGCAGTGCTTCGCTGTCGGCGAGCGTGCCGTCCATGTCCCACAAGACAGCTTTGATTGCTTCCTTCATGCATGAGCCTCGGCAAGACGATCCAGGTCGTCGTAGAACTGTTGCGAACTCGTGTAGAGCCGCTCGAAGATCGGCATCATCCGATCGTAGGTATCACTGGCCCGCGGATCTGGCAGGACCTCGCGTTCGAACTGAACGAAGGCCGCGACTGCATCGCCCAGACGCGCGAACTGGCCGTGCGCCGTCGCGGCAAGAATCGCACAGCCGATCACGCCGCATTCGAGCTGCGCAGGCACGAGGATAGGCGTGCGATACATGCTTGCCTTGATCTCCAGCCAGAGAGAAGCCTTGGCGCCCCCGCTAGCCGCGACCAGCCGCTCCATGCGCACGCCCGCCGATTCAATCACGCCAATGTGCCGCCGCACGCCGAAAGCAACCCCTTCCAATACCGCGCGATGCAGATGCGCCGTCCCATGCTTCGCCCCGATACCGAAGAACTGGGCGCGCGAATTCGAATGCTCGCCAAGCCGTTCGCCGGTCAGGTAAGGCAAGAAGAAAAGCCCTTCGGAACCGACGGGTGCATCAGCCGCTTTTTGTGCAACGGCCTCGTAGCTCAAGGTGTTTTCGTGAAATGCGCGACGCGCCCAGCGCACTGCATCGCCGCCAGAATCGAGCAGCATGAACCTTCCCCAGAGCCCTTCCGCCGAGATCATGTTCGAGACTTCCGGGTGCAGCATGGGGGTGTCTGCGATCACCGTGATGATCGACGATGTGCCGGTAATATCCGAGCCGAGACCGGGTCCATATACGCCTGAGCCGAGCATCGAAAGCGGATAGTCGGCCCCGCCGACCAGCACGGGTGTTCCTTCGCGCAAGCCGGTTGCGTGCGACGCTTCGGAGGTGATCGTTCCCAGGATCTCTTGCGGCGAGCGGATGGGTGGAAGCTTGCTGCCGTCGAGACCCAGCTGATCGAGCATGGGCTGGGACCATGACCGCATTTCAGGGTCCATCAGGAAGCTGGTGGATGCGTCGCTCCAGTCCCAGGCGCGCTCGCCTGTCAGCCGAAAATTGATGTAGTCCTTCGGCATGAACACCGTTGCGGCACGCGCGTATGCGTCGGGCTCGTTCTGCTTGAGCCATTGCAATTTGAAGCCCGGCCATGCGGGTGTTGCCGGGTTGGCCGTCAACGGCAGATACGATGCAGCCGGTTGACTCGCGCGAAAGGCAGCCACTTGAGCAAGCGTTCGTTTGTCATTCCACAGCGGTGCGGTTTCGCGGGTGAGCTGACCATCCGGTCCGATGAGAACCGTGCCGTGCATCTGGCCACATGCGCAGATAGCCGCGATGTTTTCAGCGGCATGGGGGGTGCCGCCAAGGACCTCTTTAATGGCAGCAGCAACGCCCAGCCACCAGTCGGCCGGACGCTGTTCGGACCAGCCGTAGCGCGGCACGATCTGCTCGTGTTCGCGCGCCGCCATGCTCACAATGACGCCATGCGTATTGACCAGGGCAGCGCGGGCGCTACCCGTGCCAACGTCGATGGCAAGGTAATACGTCTCCATTACTCGAATCCTCAGGTACTGCCTGAACGAGCAGGCAATCGCTCGCAGGTTTGAGGTGCGAGCGATTGCGTCTATATTTTATTAACGTTATTTTGACTACGTTTTTTGATCGTGTCAATTGACGCATATCCCATTTATAAAGGGACTAACCTCTCGCGCCGCCTCCACGCTCTTTATCATTATCGTTGTTTTTGCTAACTTTATCTAAGCAACCTGAAACCTAGTGACCGCCCGCTCCCGCAGCCGCTGCGGCGCCGTCCTTGCTCGGCTTGGTGATCCAGATAACCGGGATGATCGCGATAAAAATGACTGCCGAAAGCCAGAAGATATCGTTGAGTCCAAGCATGGCGGCCTGCGCGTTGAGCGACGATTCGAAGAACGCCATTGCTTGCGACACGCTTCCTCCCAGCGTGCTCTGCAACGCATTGATACTCGCACCGAAGTTCGGATTGTTGACGCTCGTTTGTTCAGCCAGTTGAGCGTGATGCAGGATCGTCCGGTCGTTCCAGCCTGTGCTCACGAGGGACGTTCCAACCGCACCCGCAAAGACCCGTGTGAAGTTTGACAGCCCTGCAGCGGCGGGTATTTTGTCAGCCGGCAAGCCCGACAAAATGATCGCCGTCAGCGGCACGAAAAACAGCGCGGTGGGAATGCCTTGCAACAAGGTAGGAGCGACCAGGGTCCAGGTATCGACGCCCGTCGTGTAGAACGAACGCATGAAAAACACGCCGGCAAAACCAACGAACGCCAAGGTGGCGAGCACCCGCGCATCACTCTTCGGCATGATCTTGGCCATCACCGGCGTAAGCAGCACGGCGAAGATACCCAGCGGTGCGGTAGCGAGACCGGCATCGACTGAACGATAGTTAAGGTACTGCTGCATCCACGTCGGCAAGATCACGAGGTTCGAAAAGAAGAGCGCATAGGCGACTGAAATCGCGACGGTTCCACCCAGGAAATTACGTCCCTTGAAGAGCCGCAGATTGATGATCGGATTTTTTTCCGTCAACTCCCAGATCATGAAGAACACGAAGCTGATCAACGCAAATAGCCCCAGCGCGACAATCACCGGCGAGGTGAACCAGTCGAGGTCCTTGCCTTTATCGAGCATGATCTGCAACGAACCGACCCACGCGACCAGCGAGATCAGGCCCACTTTGTCGATGGGAATCCGCTTCACCGGCGTTTCGCGCGTCCGGTAGATCGCCCACGTCACGCCGGCTGCAAACAGGCCCACTGGAATGTTGATGTAAAAGATCCAGGACCACGAATAGCTATCGGTGATCCAGCCACCAAGCGCCGGTCCAACGATCGGGCCTACCGTCGCGGTCATGGCCCACAACGCCAGCGCGTGCGAGCTCTTTTCCTTCGGATATGAACCGAGCAGGATGGCCTGCGAGAGCGGGATCAGCGGACCGGCGACCGCTCCTTGCAGGATCCGCGCGCCAAGCAGCACGGGAAGGTTGGGCGCCAGACCGCACAACCATGAAGACATCACGAACAACAGGATCGCCCAGACGAACAGCTTCACCTGCCCAACCCGTTGCGTGAGCCAACCGGTCAGCGGGATCAAAATGGCGTTGGCTGCGGCGAACAGGGTAATGACCCACGTGCCTTCATCGACGGAGACCCCCAGGTTGCCCGAGATGGTCGGAATAGCCACATTCGCAATCGATGAATCCAGCACGTTCATGAACGTGGCAAGCGCAACAGCAAGCGTGGCAAGCGCCAGTTTCCCGCCAGTGAGCGGCGCGGGCGGGCCGGATTGAGACGACGTATTCATGTTTTCTCTCAATGACACATTTAATCTGACTTGTCAGATATCCGGTTAAAAAAATGCTGTTTAGCCAGCGCGATGGAATTGGGCTTGATCGCGCTTCGCCACAGTCTTGGGAGGGGCTATCGGCATGTTGTCGGCGATCACCTTGGCGATCTCCGCGTTGGCCTGCTCGCCGTATTGCTCGAACACATCGGTCCGGTAAGACGTGTTGGTGGCAGCGGCCAGTTGCGTACCGGATTCGTCGCGTGTCTCGACTTCGACGTCCATCGACAAGCCGATGCGCAGCGGATGCTGTTCAAGCTCACGCGGGTCAAGCTGGATGCGCGCCGGCAAGCGTTGCACGACCTTGATCCAGTTGCCCGTTGCATTCTGTGCGGGCAGCACGGCAAACGCGCTGCCCGTGCCAGCGGAAAAACCCACCACGCGGCCGTGATACTTGACGCTCGAATCATAGACATCGGCCGTTAACGTCACCGGCTGACCGATGCGCATGTGCCGCAGTCGCCCTTCCTTGAAGTTGGCGTCGACCCAGACACCGTCGAGCGGCACGATCGCCATTAGAGGCGTACCGGGCGCAACACGCTGCCCGACCTGCACCGACCGGCGCGCGACATAACCCGTCACCGGCGCGGGCAAGGTATTACGGGCATAGCTTAAGTAAGCATCCCGAAGCTTGCTTGCAGCAGCCTGCACGTTCGGGTGTTGTTCAATGGAAGTGCGGTCGGTGAGGACGTGGTTCGCTTCGGCTTGCTGGCGGATGGCATCGAGCGAGGCTTGCGCGCTTTTGACGGCATCGCGCGCATGCGACACGTCTTCGGCGGACACCGCCCCGGTGTTCTCCACCGCCTGACGACGTTGCAGATCCGAGTTGGCGCGGGCGAGATCCGACTCGCGTTGAGCGATGCTCGCCGCATAAAAGTCGTTGTTCACGTAGAGGCTGCTCACTTGCCGCACGGTCTGCCCGAGCGTGGCTTCCGCATTGCCGAGCGCGACTTTTGCATCGGCCGAGTCCAGCGTCACGACCGGGTCGCCGACCTTGACGATCTGCGTATCGTCCGCGTTCACCGCGACAACCGTGCCACTGACTTGCGGTGTGAGTTGTACGAGATTGCCGCTGACGTAGGCGTCATCGGTTGACTGGTAGAAGCGCGCATCGGTGTAGTAATACGCGCCGTAGGCAGCGGCCGAGATGACGATTGCTGCACCGAGCAGGGAAAGCAGCAGCTTGCGTTTCGTACGCGGGGCGGCCTCTTGCGGCACGGGGCCCTTGACCATTTTGTTTGAATCCGCCGCCACGCGGTCGGACTGGATGGTGTCGCTCATTG
>Ga0153932_1000333_pt1 | contig 14595 bp, 16 predicted proteins | sample TSNJ016MetaG_FD_102273 | JGI IMG/M metagenome (GOLD analysis project Ga0153932, IMG submission 102273) | Attine ant fungus gardens microbial communities from New Jersey, USA - TSNJ016 MetaG | ecosystem: Host-associated > Fungi > Mycelium > Unclassified | place: USA: New Jersey, Wharton State...
GAGCTGGAAGGTGTATTCGTTCAGATCGGGCTGGTGCCGAATACGGAATGGCTCAAGGGCACGGTCGAGTTGTCGCGTCACGGCGAGATCGTGGTCGATGCGCGCGGCGCGACGTCCGTGCCGGGCGTGTTCGCGGCCGGCGATGTCACCACCGTGCCGTTCAAGCAGATCGTGATCGCGGTCGGCGAAGGCGCCAAGGCATCCCTCAGCGCATTCGATTACCTGATCCGGAATTCGGAAACGGAAACGGTCGAGGCTGAAGCCGAAGAAGCGGTGGCTTGAAGAACATCTGAATAACTCGACACGTTTTACCTTACGGACAGCTGTTTGAGCCCTGTCTGATTGCTGCATCGGAATGCCCGATAATCATCTATCATATTGATTATCGGGCGTTTTTTCGTCTCTCCCCCGCCTTTCATCGTGTAAAAAATACCGTTAATTATGCGATTGCTAAATAGCCTAAAGATTCGCCGCACGCTGCCGTAGATACCGGGAGTGAGACTCCGTTCTCACACCAAATGCACGCCGATGAACACATCATCTCGAGGTCATGACGGTATGGGAATTCTCGGAAACACCTTCAGCACGCTCTTTCGCGGCCATGGGCGATCAGACCCCGGCATGGCGCAAAAGCTCGAGCGCGCGCTTCGCCGGGAAAGCGATTTGAAGCGCGAACTGACGCAATTGCGACTTGGCACGTCATCGGATGCGCCTGGCATCGACGTCAAAATGGACCTGATGAAATTCGACGTCGCGCAGGAGAAAGCGGCAGTCGCGAGTCTGACAGCGGCATTGCTCAGCGCGCAGGAAGACCTGGAGCTGGAGAAGGCGAACCGGTCGGCAGCCGTTCATCTGTTGAAGAAACACGGCGTGATCGATGGCGTGGCCTATGCGAGTTTCACGCGCGAGCAACGGGTCGAGTTGATCGCGGTGGCAATGGATGAAGTCGCAGGGAGAGAGATGACTAGTAGGTGGCGGGCACGGTCGCCGGCTGCGAAGTCGGGGTCATCGGGGAAGACCAAGGGAGCGTAATGGCAGCGTGGCATCCCGGTCCCTCCACGCATCGTGGCAAGCGCCCTGCCCCATATGTTTAGCTCGTTTTGATATTTAAGATCTGCGTCAGCCGATGTTAGCCTTTGATGCTATCGGCAGCGTTCTGAAGCCTCTCTTCACGCACTGCCCAACAGTGTGAATCAACGAGGAGCGTCTTTCGTGAGCGTCGAATTCATCGGCATGATCCAGCAGCAAAAAGTGTCGGAGACGCATCTGGTGCACGGTCCGGCAATCGATATCGACTACCTTCGCGACTTCGCCCAGGCGCACGAAAAAGCCGGCTTCGACCGCATTCTCGTGCCCTATCAGTCGACCAGCCCCGACGCCATGCTGACCGTCGCCTATGCGGCCGGCGTCACGCAGCGCATCCACTTCATGCTCGCGCATCGCCCGGGATTCGTCGCGCCAACTTTGGCCGCACGCCAGCTCGCCACGCTCGACCAGCTCAGCGGCGGGCGCCTTGCGGTCCACTTCATCTCGGGCGGCAGCGACGTCGAGCAACGCCGCGACGGCGACTTTCTCTCGCACGACGAACGCTACGCCCGCACCGACGAATACTTGCAAATCCTGCGGCGCGTATGGACCGAATCCGAACCCTTCGATCACGAAGGCCGCTATTACCGCTTCGAAAAAGCGTTCTCCGAAGTCAAGCCCAAGCAAGCTCCGTATGTGCCGATCTATTTCGGCGGTGCATCGGCGCCGGCTATCGAGGTTGCGGGCAAGCACGCAGACGTCTATGCGCTGTGGGGCGAATCGAAAGAACAAGTGTGCGAACAAATCACCCGCGTCCGCGCGGAAGCGGCCAGGCATGGCCGCAATAACGTGCGCTTCTCGGTATCGTTCCGCCCAATTCTTGCGGCAACAGAAAAGGCCGCATGGGAACGCGCAGATCACATTCTTGCTGAAACGCGGCGCCTGCGTGCAGTGCAAGGTCTCGGTGTAGCAACGCCACAGCAAAGCGAAGGCGCGCGCCGCTTGCTCGCCGCGGCGGGAGACGGCGTGCGGGCCGATGATCGCCTGTGGACCGGCGTGGCGAAGGAGATCGGCGGCCGGTCGAACTCAACGGCACTCGTTGGCACTCCGGATCAAGTGGCACAAACGCTGGCCGAATATCACGCGCTCGGCGTAACCACGTTCCTGATTCGCGGCTTCGATCCGCTGGAAGACGCGCTCGATTACGGACGCGAGCTGATCCCGGCCACGCGTGAACTGACATCCCACATTGCGCACGCGGCGTGACGCTACAGTCAGCAATGAGCCATGAAAAACTGCGCGGATTCATAAGCGAGATTGCGCAACTCGTCGATTCAAATTTGCCTGAAGCGCACCTGCTGGAACAAGGGGCCGTTGCGCTCGGCAAGCTGATAGCCGAAGACGACTGGCTGCCCGATGCCTACTCGCAACCGTCGCCTGATTACTACCAGCAATTCCTGCTTTATGCCGATGCCCGTCACCGTTTCTCGGTCGTCAGTTTCGTGTGGGGACCGGGTCAGCAAACGCCCGTCCACGATCACACGGTATGGGGCCTCGTCGGTGTATTGCGCGGCGCGGAAGTTGCACGCTCGTATGTACGCAACGACGACGGCGCGTTGGTTATATCGGGCGAAGACCAGTTGCTCGAACGAGGCGCGGTGGCTGCGGTGTCACCGACTGTTGGCGATATTCATCGCGTGAGCAATGCGTTTGACGACCGCGTGTCCATCAGCATCCATGTATACGGTGCGAATATCGGCGGCATCTCGCGGCACGTCTATCCCGCTGACGGTCCGCCAAAGCCCTTCATCTCCGGCTATACAAACGACACGCTCCCCAACCTCTGGAACCTTTCGAAGGAACGACTCGACTCATGAGCGCCATCCCCCAGCGCAGCTTCGACGACGTGCGCGACGCCCTGCTTTCAAAGCGCGAAATAGCATTCCTCGATGTCCGCGAAGAAGATCCGCACGCGCAACGCCATCCGTTGTTTGCCGCGAACCTGTCGTTGTCCAAGATCGAACTTGATGCCTTCACGAAGCTGCCGCGTAAGAGCGTCCCGATCGTTCTGCTCGATGACGGCGAAGGTCTCGCGGAGCGCGCTGCACGCAAGTTCGAAGAACTCGGCTATTCCAATGTTTCGTTATTCGAAGGTGGCCTGAGAGGCTGGGAACGTGCAGGCGGCGAGGTGTTCCGCGACGTCAACGTGCCTAGCAAGGCGTTCGGTGAGTTCGTGGAAGCGAAGCGGCATACGCCGGCGTTATCGGCGGAAGCAGTCGACGCGTTGCTGAAAAGCGGCGACGACGTAGTCGTGCTGGACGCACGCCGCTACGACGAATATCAGACGATGAACATCCCCGGCAGCATCAGCGTGCCGGGCGCTGAACTTGTGTTGCGTGCCCGCGCACTCGCACCAGATCCCAGGACACGCGTGATCGTGAATTGCGCGGGGCGCACGCGCAGCATTATCGGCACGCAGTCGCTCGTGAATGCGGGCATTCCGAACCCGGTGGCGGCGTTGCGCAACGGCACGATCGGCTGGCTGCTCGCGGGTCAATCGCTCGCGCATGGCAGCGCGCGGCAGTTTGCGACCGACGACGGCCGCACCGACGCCGCTTCGCGCGAATCGGCGCGGGCCGTAGCCGATCGCGCAGGCGTGAAGCGCACGACGTTGTCGGACGCGAAGCGCTGGGCGGACGATGCTGACCGCACGACCTATCGCTTCGATGTCCGCACGCCAGCCGAATACGAGCACGCCCATGCAGCGGATTTTCAAGGCGCGCCGGGCGGCCAGCTCGTGCAGGAAACGGAGATGTTCGCGCCGGTTCGAGGCGCGCGCGTGGTCCTCTTCGACGACGACGGCGTGCGTGCCAACATGACCGCATCATGGCTCGCGCAGATGAACATCGACGTCCATGTAGTCGACGATGCAACGAGCACCGACCTGACTGAACAAGGTCCGTGGCGCGTTAAAAAACCGCTGCCTGCACCCACACCTGCGATCACCGCGAACGAACTCGCTGCCCTGCTTGACGATCCCGTGAGTCAGACCATCGTGCTCGACTTCACGGCAAGCGCCAACCATGTGAAGGGACACATTCCAGGCGCGTGGTGGACCGTGCGCTCCCGGCTTGCGCTCGACTTGCCCGCGTTGCCGGACGCAAAGCAATACGTGGTCACCTGCGGATCGAGCGCACTTGCTGCGTTCGCCCGACCGGACGTGGCGGCGCTGACATCAAAGCCTGTCCTGCTGCTCGAAGGCGGCACCGCTGCGTGGATTGCGGCAGGCCTGCCCCTTGCCCAAGGCGACACACATTTGGCATCGCCGCGTGTCGACCGGTATCGGCGTCCGTATGAAGGCACCGACGCTCCGCGCGAAGCCATGAACGCGTACCTTGAGTGGGAGTACGGCCTCGTCGCACAACTCGAACGTGACGGTACGCACGGTTTCTTCGCGATCTGAAACAACAGCTTTCAAGCGAACGGCCTGACGCGGCCCGAACCGCGTCATTCCAACTCCAGCGATTAGCAAAGCAGAACAACGCGTTTGTCTAATGCCGCGGTGAATCGTATCGTTAATGTCTTTTCCTGTATGGAAGATTCATGAAACGACGCAGCCTCCTGTTGATCGCCGCGCTTGCCTCATTCACCGCGCTGCATCCGCTCGCTTCGGTAGCTGAGCCTGTTCTGAAAGTCGGCGACCAGCAGTTGCAGACACGCGGCATTCTCGAAGCATCGGGCCAGTTGAAAGACGTGCCGTACCAGATCGAATGGTTCAACTTCCCGGCCGCGCAACCGCTCGGCGAAGCCTTGAATGCAGGCGCAATCGATATAGGCGGTCTCGGCGACGCCCCGCTGATCTTCGCTTACGCCGCCGGTGCACGTGTGCGCGCGGTAGCGGCAACCCGCTCGCAACCGGTCGACCTTGCGATTCTCGTGCCGGCCGGCTCTCCCATCAAAAGTGCAGCCGATCTGAAGGGCAAACGCATTGCGACCACGCGAGGTTCCATCGGCCATTTTCTGGCCATCGCGACGCTCGAACGCGCGGGCATCAAGCTCTCTGACGTGACGCTCTCATTCATGCAACCCGCCGATGCGAAGTCAGCGCTCCAGTCGGGCGACGTCGATGCGTGGTCCACCTGGGACCCGTATGTCGCGCTCGGTGAATTGCGCGATAACAATCGCAGCATCGCGAATGGTGTGGGGCTTTCATCGGGCCTGAGCTTTCAGGCGGCTACCGATGAATCGATCAAGACCAAACGCGCGCAAATAGATGACTTCCTGCGCCGCGTAGCGGCCGGTCAGCAATGGGCGTTGTCGCATCCTGACGAAGTCGCGGCTATCCAGTCGCGCGTCACGCACCTGCCCGCCGATGTGCTGAAGGTGGTGTATCAACGGGCGCAGTTGAAGCCAATCACGATCGACAGCAAGGTGATCGCCGAGCAGCAGCGCACCGCCGATCTCTACGTTCGCGCGGGCGTGATCAAGACGACTCTAGACGTCACGCCAAGTTTCGACGCCCAGTTCACCGCGCATTAACACTCGTCAATAACGGACTTTCCGATGACCGTACGGCATCCGCCCACAGCGTTGCAGGACCCGATAGCACTTGAGGCTCTCGCCGATCTCGACAGTCCCGCCGCCGGCCAATGGCTGGCCGCGCTCACTCAGGATTTTGCTGCGAGCGCCGGCGCGCTGGATCGTGACGCGATCTTTCCCCACGACAACCTCGCGCGTTTGCGAAGCGCGGGTTTGCTCGCGCTGACGGTGCCGCAAGCACTTGGCGGGCGCCAAGCTACGCTCCCGCAAGTACTCAAGGTGGTGCGTGCGGTTGCGCGTGGCGAGCCGTCGACGGCGCTGATCCTCGTGATGCAATGTCTCTATCATCTGCGCCTGCAGGCCAACCCAAACTGGCCGCAAGCGCTGAAGGAACAAGTCGCCCGTGATGCAGTGGAAAACGGCGCACTCGTCAACTCGCTGCGCGTGGAGCCCGAGTTGGGCTCGCCCTCTCGCGGTGGTTTACCCGGCACGATTGGACGCCTGACCGACAATGGCGACGCGTGGATTCTCAACGGCAGCAAGATCTATTCGACCGGTAGTCCGGGCCTGACATGGTTCGCCGTTTGGGGCCGCACGGACGAAAACCCGCCGCGCGTGGGGACGTTCCTCGTGCATCGGGACACACCGGGAATCCGGTTCGGCGAGCCGTGGAATCACCTTGGCATGCGTGCAACCGGCAGTCACGAAGTGATCTTCGAGAACGTCCGTGTTCCCGCTGCTCATGCAGTCGATTTCAACTCTCCCGAGATCGCCGCGAGCGGCATGGACCCGCTCACCACGCTGTGGATGAACGTGCTGCTTTCATCGATCTACGATGCCGTCGCCCAGTCTGCGCGCGACTGGTTTGCATCGTGGGCCTCTGATCGAAAACCCGCCAACCTGGGTGCGCCGCTGTCGAGCCTGGGCAGTTTCCAGCAGACGCTTGGCCGTATCGACGCATTGCTGCTTAATAACCGTGTGCTGCTGGATGCCGGCTCGAACGGCAACATTCCGCTGCATGAAGCGCCCGCCATCAAATATCTCGTGACGCAGAACGCCATCACGGCCGTCGAACTCGCGGTCGAGGCCAGCGGCAATCCGGGGCTGAGCCGCAACAACCCGCTTGAACGCCATCATCGCGACGTGCTGTGCTCGCGCATTCACACGCCGCAAAACGACGCGCTGCTCAGTGCATTCGGGCGCACCGGATTCGCCGCGCTTCAGGCCAGACAATCTATCAAGGGAGCACCACTATGAGCGTTGAATTCATCGGTTATGTGAGCCATCAGGAATCAAGCGAAATCCACTTGCCGCAAGGACCCGCGGTTAACCCGCCGTACATTGCCGCGGTCGCGCAAGCGCATGAATATGGTGGCTTCGACCGCGTGCTGATCGCTCATTCAAGTGCGTCGCCAGACGGCTTCCAGATTGCGTCGTTCGTCGCGCAACAGACGAAGCGCTTGGGTATCCTGCTTGCCCATCGCCCGGGCTTTGTCGCGCCGACGCTCGCCGCCCGTCAACTCGCCACGCTCGATCATTTCAGCGCGGGCCGCACCGCCGTGCATATCATCTCGGGCGGCGACGATACCGAACAGCAACGCGACGGCGACTTCCTCGAACACGACGACCGCTACAAACGCACCGATGAATATCTCGATGTCGTGAAGCGCTCATGGACCAGCGAAACGCCGTTTGATCATGAGGGCACGTTTTATAGGGTGAAGGGTCACCGGTCGCTCATTCGTCCTTTGCAGAAGCCGCACCTGCCGGTGTATTTCGGCGGTTCATCAGAAGCAGCAATTCAGGTCGCGGGCAAGCATGCCGACGTTTTTGCGCTGTGGGGCGAATCGCTGGCGCAGGTCGCCGAGACCATCGAACGAGTGCGCGCGGCCGCCAAACCGTATGGGCGTGAGAACGCTATCCGCTTCAGCCTTTCGCTGCGTCCAATCATCGCTTCAACAGAAGATGCTGCCTGGGCGCGTGCGGAATCGATCCTTGCACGCGCGACCGAGGTAGTGAAAAGCAATCCTAACTTTACTCGCCGTCCGGCTGAACCCAAGAACGTCGGAGCGCAGCGCCTGCTTGCTGAAGCCGCGAAAGGGTCCGTGGTGGACAAGCGTCTTTGGACCGGTATTGCCGCGCTGACAAAAGCGGCCGGCAACTCCACGTCGCTGGTCGGCACGCCCGAACAAGTGACGGAAGCGTTGATTGAGTATTACCGCCTGGGTATCTCGACGTTCCTGATCCGAGGTTTCGATCCTCTGGAAGATGCTTTAGGTTATGGACGCGATCTGTTGCCGCTGGTGCGTGCGGCAATCGCACAGGAAGACAGCAAAACGAGCAACAAAGAACGCGAAGCGGTGCAGGCCTGAACGCTGACGTGACGAACTTTATTGTTCGTCCGTCAGCAGTCTGTCCAATGGCGCGACGTGCTTCACAAACGGCGACCTGATGACGATATAGCTGAAGTATTTCTCGATACCGAGGTTGAGATCCAGCAGCCGTTCCACCACCTCCTGATAGTGGCCGATATTGCCGACGAGAAACTTCAGCAGATAGTCATAACCTCCGCTGACGAAATGACATTCGATGATCTCGTCGATCGCCCGGACATTCGCTTCAAACCGGATGAAGTCCTCGCGCCGATGATCCTGCAGCATCACCTCGGTAAACACCGTCACCGTAGTCGTCAGCTTGGCAAGATTAAGGTGCGCGCCATACCCGGAGATGATGCCCGACGACTCGAGCCGTTTGACTCGCTGAAGACACGGACTCGGTGATAGCCCGACCGCGTTGGCCAGGTTCGCATTCGTTATATTGCCGTTCTTCTGCAGTTCCGCCAGGATCTTGATGTCGATCCGATCCAGTTTCTGTCGAGTGGTCATGTGGTGCTCTCGCGTCCGGTGATTTTCAGGCGGGTCTATCCGGTCACCCTCCGCTTAACTCTTCGTGGTGCGCCTTCACCAGTTGCGCCATGCTCGTAAATTTGAACTCGACCGGCGGTTCATTGATCGTGCGCATTGTGGCACCGAAGCCCCTTTGCTCAAACCGGCGGTAGATCCAGCAGGATTTTATGCCAAGCTCGGCTGCCGGTTCATGATCGTGGAATGTGCTGTCCGCAACGTGCAGCGTCTCTTCCTTTCGCACGCCAAGCGAAGGAAGCAGTTCAAGCATGTAATCGAAATTGCGATGTGACGGTTTATAAGAGCCGACATCTTCCGCTGTGATGACCGCGTCGAAGTCTACTTGCAACATCGACCTGCTGGCGGCAAAACTCTCGTTGTCGACGTTGGACAGGATGATCAGCTTGAAGTACTTCTTCAGATATTGCAGGGTGCTTGCGGAGTCGGGGAAAGCGGGCCACTGAGCGACTGAGCAGCCGTATGCGACAGCCTCATCCGTTGAATAGGGTACTTTCCATTCTTCCGCGAGCCGCTTGAACACGACCGCGAGCAGATCGCGATACGGCATCTCCGGTGTATAGCGTTGCTGAGATGATTCGTGGCGCGCGTGCGCCTCGAGCACGTCGTCACGCGTCAACGGCTGGTCAACGCGGTTGACCAGCGACGCAACGCCGGTAGTTATTCCGCGTTCCCAGTCGATCAGCGTGCCGTAACAGTCGAAGGTGAGTGCCCTGAAATCAGTGAGTCGCACTTGAACCTCCAGAAAATAAAACGCGTTGTACTACGGCGAGCGTCAGTCACGATCAAGCATTACTTTTGCAGCAAGGCTTCCTGGTGCGCTTTCACGAGCGCCGCCATGCTGTTGAAGCGGAAGTCCACCTTAGGCTGCTGACCCGGATTCATTGTCGCACCGAAGCCTTCCTTGTCGTGCCGGCGATAAATCCAGCACGATGCCAGGCCAAACTCGTTGGCCGGCTTGTGATCGTGAAACAGGCTCTCGGCGGTATGCAGGATATTTTCCTTTTTGATTCCACGATCACCCAGCTTCTCCAGCATGTAGTCGAAATTACGCGACGACGGTTTGTACGAACCCACGTCTTCGGCGGTGATGATTGCGTCAAACTCGACCTGCAATTTCGCATTGCTGTGAGTAAAGCTTTCGTTATCGACGTTCGACAGGATGACGAGCTTGAAATGCTGCTTGAGGTATCGCAAGGCTTCTGCCGAATCGTCGAAAGCCGGCCAGTTCTGAACTGACTTTCCATACGCTACGCAGTCGTCCAGCGTAACCGGCACTTGCCATTCCTCGGCCAGTCGTTTGTAGACGATAGTCAGCAGTTCCTGATACCGCTTGGCAGGCGTGTATTTCTGCTGCGAGGATTCGTGCCGCGCATGGGCCTCAAGGACCTGATCGCGCGTCAGCGGCTGCTTGACGCGATCAAGCAGAGGACGCAGACCCTGGAAGATCCCGGTCTCCCAATCGATCAAGGTCCCGTAGCAGTCAAACGTCAGCGTATTGAAGTCGGTGAGTTTCATAACACTTTGCCCTCAGTTGTTCACAGGTTGAGGCCACAGTGTATTGACTCACGACAGCAGCCGTTACTGATGTCGGGATCGGCTGCAGCATCTGCTTTCTTGTGAAAGCGGGCCGACAGCAGATTCTGCTGTCAGGTTTCCAGCATCGGCGGAACGAAACGTGAGGACAGATGCCGCATCAAACCTTCGCAATAATCCGACACGTTAATTTTCTGCGGCAGCACGCTGCGGGCCGCCAGCCAGTCTGCTGCCTTTTGCAGATCCTGCACGAAGGCTTTATCGCCGACACCGCGCATGTTATAGCGCCCGGTCGAAAAAAAACCGCCTCGAGGGCGGTTCAGGTGATGCGGCAATTCGCGGGTCAGGCCGCTCGTGCCAGTTCGGGGAACGGCTTGATCTTCCGATGCGGTTTTCGTTGCGCCTGCCACAGATCGTAGCGCGCCTGCATGATGGCCCACATTTCGGCCGACGTTCCGAGCGCCGCACCGAGCAATATAGCCATCTCAGCTGAAATGCCGGCGTGACCGTTGAGTATGCGAGAAAGTGCGGCACGCGTTACGCCCAGCCGCTCGGCAACAGTCGTGATACTGAGTTCGCCCAGGTAGTCGCGCAACACCAGTCCGGGGTGCGCCGGGTCATGCATTGATGTCATCGTGGGCTCCTTAGTGATAGTCCCGGTAATCAACCAGAACAGCGTCTGTTCCTTCGAAAAAAAACATCAGACGCCAATTGCCGGTTATCCATATTGACCAGTGGCCTTCGACATCCTGCTTCTTCGCGTTCCGGCCGGCGAGCGCGTGGAGTTTCCACGCCGCTGCGTTCATATCCTCGGGACCCGTGGCAGCATGCAGCGCCGTCAGGCGAATCTGCAGTTTCTCCGCATGGGCGGCGGCAATCCCGGCTTTTGATCCGGTCATAAAAAACCGCTCCAGCCCTTTGTGTCGAAAGCTCTTGATCATTCGTATAGTGTACACGAACGCTATACGAAATAGAAGAACGACCGATTGTGCGCGATTCAAACCACCGCCGCCCCGCCACCAATTTCAAGCACCAGCGGAAAACGCACTTCGAACACACTGCCGCGGCCTTTGTACGATTCAAAGCGGATCACGCCCTGCAGTTCGAGCGCCAGTTCCTTCACGATCGCCAGCCCCAACCCGGTGCCGGGAATCTCGTCGGACGCCGCGCGTTCGAATTCCTCGAACACGCGTTCGCGATCCTCTTCGCTGATCCCCGCACCGGTGTCCGACACGCGCAGCGTCCAGTGCTTCGCGTCCGACACGACGATCGCCAGTTCCACCTCACCCGTAGTCGTGTATTTGATCGCGTTGGACAGCAGGTTCAGCGCGATCTGCTTCATCTTCAGCCGGTTGGACGCGATCGTGCTCAATGCCGGATCAACTCGCCCCTTGAGCGTCAGCCCCTTCGCATTGGCGGACCCGTGGCAGAGTTGCATGAGTTCATCGAAGAATTCGTTCAGGTCGAAACGCTCGACCGTGAGGATGGAATCATCGCCCAGCACTTTCGAGTATTCGCCCATTTCATCGACGAGCGTGGCCATGTCGGTGACTTGCCGTTTGGCGAGCGCAATCGCTCTTTCGTTTTTCGCCTGCGAGCGCCCGATCAGTTGCAGCGCAGTGGCAAACACATTCAGGAAATTGCGCAGGTCATGCGCCACGCGGCGGGCGACCTGCATGCGGGTTTCGTAAAGGTCGCTGATCAACTTCTGCCGCAGGGTCAGTTCGTGATTCGCGCGCTCCAGCATGCCGGTGTATTCGTCGAGTTTCCGGTCGCGCTCGCCCACCGCCTCGCGAACGGACGTGAGCGTGACGAAACTGAGCGTCTGGTCGGTGATCAGACGGGCGCGTTCCTCGCGCTTGCGATCGAATGAGTGGTCGTGCTCCGCATACTCGCCAATGGCCGCGAGCAGCACCTGACGAAACAAGTCCAGTTCGCGAACCAGTTCGTCAATGCGATAACCCTGCTGCCAGCGCCATTTCCCGTGTTCGCGCGCGTCATGTTCGATCGCATGTTCCTGCGTATCCATGTCCTGCGATTCGAGCACGAGGCAGATTTCATCGAAAATGCGCGGGACGTGATCGGCAAGCTGCCGATAGGTGAGATCGTCGGAATGCTCTACCTCTGCGTCGCCGAAGACGAGCTGCATCCAGCGTTCGGTGAGTTCCGCCTGTCGGCCGCGCAAAGCGGTCGCGAGGCCGTTCAAGGCGCCGATGGTGATATGGCTCATGCCCGAGATCCGTAAGCTTGATGGTGAGCGCCGGGTCGGCGCCTGGGTCGTGCTGATGCCGGCGGGATGGATGGCGCCCGCCGGAACGCTCGGTCCGGATACTGGATGCGAGTGAGTAAAGTATAAGACGACGTAACCGAGGGAAGCGGATTGCTTTGCGCGTGCCCGGCAGCAGTCAGTCCCGGCTTGCCGTCGCGAGCGACATCGACGCGCTTGCGTCCATCAAGCGCTGGACAAACTGACGCGCCGACGGCGACAGCACGCCGACCTTGCGCGTCACGATCCCGAATGTCTGCGATTTCGACTTGAAGCCGATCGGCAGCGTCCGCAGCATGCGATGCTTGCAAAACAGCCGGGCAACGCCCGCCGGCAGCACCGAAACCAGGTCGGCGCTACATTGCAGCAACGCGACTGTCACGAAGGTCGACGCCGTCGAGATCGCGCTTAAAGGCGCCTGCGCGCCCGCCAGGTCCATCTCGCGCTGCAACAGCGCCTGCATGGGCATGGCGCTCGGATACGTGACCCAGCGATGCCCGCCCAGATCGGCAAAGGTCAGCTCATTGGCTGCAAACGGCGGATGGTCGTAGCCCACCACCACGGACAAGGGTTCATCGCCTATCGGCTGATACATGTAGCGCGAGGGTTCATCGCTGACGATCGAGCGGCCGACCACCAAGTCCAGCCGCCCTTCGTCGAGCAGCGCCAGCATCCGCGCGCTGGTGTCCTCGACTATTTCTATCGATAAACCCGGGTTGCTCACCTGCAACTCGTTCAGGATCGGGACCACCAGATCCGGCACCGCCCCCATTATCGCGCCCACCGCCAGACGGCCGCCCGTGCCCGAGCGGATATCGGCGACTTCCTGGCATAGCGAGGTCAGGTCGGCCGCCAGCAGCCGCGCGTAGCGGATCACGCAAAAACCGAACTGGTTGGGCACCAGCCCTTTCTTCGCGCGTTCGAACAGCGGCGCTTCCAGCATGGATTCCAGCTCGGCGAGCGCCTTGCTCGCGGCCGATTGCGTCATCGACATCGCGCTCGAGGCTTTGTGCAGCGACTTGTGGTCGTCCAGCGCAATCAGCAACTGCAACTGTTTCATGCGCAAGCGGCCCATCAATACATCCAGCGTGGATTTCATCGCGCGTTCTACGAACCTTAAGGGTGAGTCGCAAAAGCGATCACTAGATGGAAAGGTTTCACTATACAGCGCCTCGAACCAGCCCCTATAGTTGTCTCAAATAGATAATAGAGACTCCTGATGCCCAATCCGTCTAACCGCGCAATCTATCGCGGCGTGTTCCCGGTCGCCCCGACCGTCTTCGACGCCACCGGCCGCCTCGACCTCGATGGCCAGCGACGCGCGATCGATTTCATGATCGACGCCGGATCGCACGGCCTGTGCATCCTCGCCAACTTTTCCGAACAATTCGCGCTCACCGACGACGAACGCGCCGCCGTACAGAAAGCTGTGCTGGAGCACGTGGCCGGCCGCGTGCCGGTGATCGTGACCACCACGCATTTCAGCAGCGATGTCTGCGCGGCCCGCAGCCGCGCCGCGCAGGACGCCGGCGCCGCGATGGTCATGGTCATGCCGCCGTACCACGGCGCGACCATCCGTGTGGGCGAACGCGGGATTTACGAGTTCTTCAACCGCGTGTCCGACGCCATCGACATCCCGATCATGATCCAGGACGCGCCGGTCGCCGGCACGCCCCTCTCCGCGCCGTTCCTGGCGAAGCTCGCGAAGGAAATCGCGAACGTGTCGTACTTCAAGATCGAAACGGCGCAAGCGGCGTCGAAGCTGCGCGAACTGATCGAGCTGGGCGGCGACGCGATCATCGGCCCGTGGGATGGCGAGGAAGCCATCACGCTGATTCCGGATTTCGACGCCGGCGCGACCGGCGCGATGACCGGCGGCGGTTATCCGGACGGGATTCGCAAGATCGTCGACGCCTACACATCGGGCGATACGGAAGGCGCCGCCAAGCTGTATGAGCAATGGCTGCCGCTGATCAACTACGAAAACCGCCAATGCGGTCTCGCCGCCTGCAAGGCGCTGATGATGGAGGGCGGCGTGATCCGCTCCGACACCACGCGTCACCCTTTTGCCGCGATGCATCCATCGACTCGCGCCGGCTTGCTGAAAGTCGCGCGCCGCCTCGATCCGCTCGTGCTGAGCTGGGGCAAATAGCACGTGCCAAGTAACGCAATCCGCACGCTCAATTACACCAACAGGATTCGAAACATCATGGAAATTTCCAGCGACCTGCTGATCGGCAAACAATCCGTCCACGGTACGAACGGCTCAATCAAGGGTATCGATGCCGCGACGGGCGAGCCGCTCGC
>Ga0153932_1000334_pt1 | contig 14585 bp, 8 predicted proteins | sample TSNJ016MetaG_FD_102273 | JGI IMG/M metagenome (GOLD analysis project Ga0153932, IMG submission 102273) | Attine ant fungus gardens microbial communities from New Jersey, USA - TSNJ016 MetaG | ecosystem: Host-associated > Fungi > Mycelium > Unclassified | place: USA: New Jersey, Wharton State...
CGCGCTGATCCAACTGAGAAGCTCGAAGCCCTCAACGCGATCGTCCCACCGCATTTGCGCAGGGGTTCGTTTCGGCCGTCAGATAAGGTAATCGCCATGCTCAGGGCCAAGCTTTAATGGAGATCTGAAGGGGCGCGGAGTCCACTCCGTGCTCGCTTTGGGGCGTCTTGTCCCCATAGGAAAAAACTTCCCATAAGGCAGGTAATGGAGTGCACTCCATTACATGTCGCAATCGCCATTGCCCGAAGTGTCAGGCAAGTGCCGCGCGTCGCTGGCTCGAAGCCCGCGAGGCCGATCTGCTGCCGGTCGAGTATTACCACGTGGTCTTCACGCTTCCCGCAGCGATCAGTGCGATCGCCTGGTATAACAAGCGCGTCGTCTACGGGCTACTGTTCGACATCGCCGCCGAGACGCTGCGCACCATCGCGGCGGACCCCAGGCATCTGGGCGCCGACATTGGCGCCACGCTCGTGCTGCATACCTGGGGCTCAGCACTCACGCATCATCCGCATGTGCACGGTATTGTCCCGGGCGGTGGCCTGTCAGCCAATGGCGATCGCTGGATCGCCTGTCGGCACGGCTTCTTCCTGCCGGTGCGCGTGCTCTCGCGGCTGTTTCGTAGGCGCTTCCTCGAAGCGCTCATCGATGCTCATCAGCGCGGACGGCTTCAGTTCTTCGGCGAGTATGCGCAGCTTGCTAACCGAGCGGTCTTCGCGCAGTGGCTCGCGCCGCTGCGTGCCTCCGAATGGTTCGTGTATGCCAAGCGTCCGTTCGCGGGCCCTGAAGCAGTGCTCGCCTACCTCTCGCGTTATACCCATCGCGTCGCTATCTCCAACCAGCGCCTGCTCGCCTTCGATGGGCGGAACGTGAGCTTCCGCTGGAAAGACTACCGGCAGAAGGGCCGTACCCGCTATAAAGCGATGACGCTCGAATCCAGCGAGTTCATGCGTCGCTTCCTGCTCCATGTGTTGCCCGCCGGCTTCCATCGAATCCGCCACTATGGGTTGCTCGCCAACCCGGTGCGCCGCACAAACCTGACCAGGATTCGTATGCTGCTCGGCGTTGCGCCCGAGCTCTGCCCATCACCGCACGATGCGATCACCGGCGATCGACCGACCTTCATCTGTCGCCATTGCGGCGCGCCGATGCTCGTCATCGACATTCTGACGCGCACCGTGCCGATTCGCGCACCACCAAAGGCAGCACAGCGATGAGCGGCTCGCGTCGATCTGTAGTTCAACCGTCGGCTTTGCGTCAGCGCGGCCGAAGAGTGGACGGTTGTGCCTTTGGTGTCATGTACGGTTGCACAGCCATGTTCCGAACTGGAAATCGCACGCGGCATCGCCTCCATTGCCCCATCCACGCCTCTGCGGGCGCTCGCATCGCCCGCCGTCGACCCGCAACACAGACCGCTCAGATTGATCAATCGCCATAGGGAAGATCCTGGCCGCATCGGACCACTCCGCGGTTTCCTTCCTCGAGGTTTATTCAACGCCTGCCCGCACGCGTTGTCGTCGCCCACGAGTGCGTGCTTGAGGGCAGGCATCGAACAAACCTAAACGGGAGCACGCATTCGCTGACAGTGTGACCTGACATTCGCGGCCATCGGTACGCGAACGGCAGGAAAGCGACCTATAGCCGCCTCACCGACGCCGTCACGTCGAGCGTAGCGATCGTCTGGCGCAGTTGCCGTTCGACACCATCGCGTGCTGCCAATTGTGCATCGCGTGCCGACAGTAAAGCCTTTAAGGCTTCGATGTCGTCGGGCAGCGAGTCAGGATTGATCGGCATGCGTGAAGTTTACGCACTTGCCGATGCGTTTACAACACCGTCATCGGCTCCCACGTGCGCTCAGGTTGCTTCCAATTAATACCTTCGAGCAGCATCGAGAGCTGGGCCTGCGTCAGATGGACTTTGCCACTTTGTGCGAGCGGCCAGACGAAACGTCCTCGCTCAAGCCGTTTGGACAGAAGACAAAGGCCATCGCCCGTCGACCACAGGAGTTTAACGACGTTGCCGCGCCTACCTCGGAAGATAAAAACGTGACCTGAGAATGGGTCATCCTGAAGCGCTGCCTCGACCTTTGCAGCCAACCCCTGGAAGCCATTGCGCATATCAGTCACACCTGCAGCAACCCAAATTCGAGTGCCCGCCGGAAGGCCGATCATCGCGCTGTTTCTGGCAGGCGAGACAACTCGCGGATCAACAGGCGCAGCACGCTCGGCGATACCTCGCCCCGCACTCGCAGGCGCGCATGGTCAAAGTCGACTTCGCACAAGCCAGACTCGGCACGTGCGTCCTCCGCTACCGAAGCGCGTGCCGCCGCCGTCGCGGCCGCCGTGTCCTCGACAATTGAAACAGGCAATAACGTAGGCGCTGGACTCTCACTAACCGGCGCCGCCGGCTGTATCGTGGGCAAGCCAAAGGCGCCGTCCAAGTACTGGTGGCGCCACCTGAACAGCAGGTTCGCGTTGACGTCGTTTTGACGGGCGATCAGCGCCACGGAAGCGCCAGGTTCGAACGATTGTTCGGCAAGCTGTCGCTTGAACTCCATTGGGAAGTTGGGCCGTTTATAGCGACCTTCGGCTCCGCGCCCACTCAATGATTTGTCCACGTATTGCATCCACTAAATAATTTGGTGGATGCAAAAATAGCCAAATCCGCTAGCCTCGTACAGACGGCCCTGGCGCATCGCTTACCGCCTTTGTCGCGTTGGCTAAGGTTGTTGTTCGCAGTAATCTCTGCAATAGCAAGGGGTCTTAAGCGGTTGAGTGTTAGTTTTGCACATGAGGCAGGTCTTTTTAAAGTTGGACCTACCTCTGTATAAGGAAAGCTACTCAATAGGGCCACTCCGCCCGTTGCCCATCCGGATTGATGATGACGAAGAGACGGACTGGGTGCGTCTGCCCGGCCGCAGGCGGGGATGATGTTGGCAACGCAACGTCGGGCGTGTCAGTTGTTTTTACCTTTAGCACTTTGAAAAGCGTGGGGTCCCCGTCCTGGTCGGTATCCTTAGCCGCAACGTCGACATTGCCAAGTGACGTTTCGGGGGAGTCAGCCGTGCCGTCTCCTTTTTTGTAAGCGAAGGTAGCGTTCTTCGCGAGCCCAGTGCCAGTAAGCGTCCAAGTAATGGTTGCGGGGGTCGTTGAGTCCTCAGCGGTGCCCTTGACACCCTTTAGGACAGGCCCGGCCTTGCGAACAAGTTTTCCGCCTACGTAACCAAAGGCACTAATCCCCGCGAGCTGAAGAAACCCGTCCGGCAGTGTCGGAAGATTTTGTATCGTGGCAGGGTCAAGCGCAAGCGTGAACGCAAGGAAGCCGAATGCACCGACTATCGTCCACAAAAAGAATTGAGCACGTTCCGGCGCAACGATGCCGCCAACAGAGAAGAAGTCGCTGAATGAAGGGGAGAATGGACCAGAGGATTTTGTTCCCTTCACAGATTGAACTCCCGTTGCGGCCACGCTCGTCCCTACGGAAACGATTAATACACCTGGTAGCCCGGGAGGTATATCGGAGAACGTGACCATCCCCTGAATAAAGCTGCGAGCAACGCTGAGGTAGACCCAACCAAATAGCGCAACGAAAGTCCATATGACAAGCTGCAACCGGGAGAGGCTGTACGTTGCTGAGTCCATATCTATGAATAAGGTTTTCCATCGAGCGATGCGTGCTGTCGGCGTACCTTGAGGAACGGCCACTTTTCGCCTTCCACCAAGATACGCGAACCCCAGCACAAGTATGACTACCACGGCAGCGCTTACTCTTGGCGCATACCTGGGATATCGGGACAAGAGCAGGTCGTGAGGCTTCGACACTGCATTCTCTACTTCAACGGCTATCTTGACGGGTCCTCCCACTTCTCGAGGGATTCCCGAGACGACGATGGTTGTATCTGTTCCTTCTACGTTACGAGATTCGATACAGTTCAACGTTTTCTTGTCAGCGCAATTTTCCAAGGGAACGTCGTTGATAAGTAACTGATTGATTTCCGGATAGGGACCTGTCTCGATGCTGGTCTTGCCGTGGTCGTCGTGTTTGATTCCATTCGCGTCTCGTGCAAGATGGTTGCCGTCTGACTGACTGGCGAAACCGGTCCCCTGAATCGTGAGCGTTCCGTATTTGGAACTAAAAAGGTCGGTGGGGTACAACACCGACTCAGATAATGCCGAAATTGTCGGCACCGCACGCGTTACCTCAAGAGGCGTCGAGGTGAAAAGAGCAGGTTTTTCCTGTCCAGTTGAAAGGAGTCCTACTCGATACGTTCCGGGTTTTAGGTTTGGAGGTACAACAAATTTTAGAGATTTACTTGTCGACTCAGTAGGCGAAAGCGAATGCGGATTTTTACAGTCTGGTTCTGTGCTGTCGCACAGGACCACGCGTTGTGCTGTCGGCAGGTTGTCGCCTGTGATACTAACTTGTCCGCCACGCAGAAGCGGCGTTGGCGATGGCGCACCGAGGGTCGGTGTGCTAGCAGCCTCAGGGGCGCCTGCGCCCTGCGCCGGTATGGCTACTGCAGCAAGGGCCATAAGCATGCCAAGAATTGCAGTCTTTTTCATGTCCGCCTCCAGCATTGTTTACAATCGGACGAAGCACGTTGCTACGGACTTGAGAGCCCGTCGCAGGTACCTGCCACGAAGGGCGCGCGCCGCCCGTTCTAGTGGTGCGCGTAAAGCGGCAAAAACGGGTCCTTTGCTCGCGGCGAACCTTCGCTTGAAGGTCTTGAGTCATCACTCATGGCGACAGGCGACGGACATTGGGGAACGGCTGAGTGAGGTGTGGGCAGGCTCAACATCTTTGAAAAATCGTCCGCGGCGCGCACGCGTGCTGTCAGGTTCAGCGCCCCATTGAGTCCGAGCAACGCATCTGTCGTCTTCAGAATCGACGTGTGGTCGTACAACGAATGGTCGATGTTTCCGGCCGGAACGAAAGGAGACACGACAATAGCCGGCACACGTACGCCCAGTCTGTCGAACGCGAAGTTATGTGTTTTCAGGCGGGTGTTTTCGGCGGAGCCTGGCGGTTCGGCATTGGGAGGTGTCGCGTGGTCGAAGAAGCCACCGTGTTCATCGAAGACGATGAGCAGCACGCTGTTGTTCGATAGGCTGGAAGTACTGATAGCATCGTAGACCTGCTTCACTAACGCTTCTCCGCGGCGAACGTCACCGCATGGATGCATCGAATTGCGATTCCGGAAGTAACTTTTCGCGTCGTACGTAGGCTCGATGAATATGAACTTTTCGGTCAAGGAATTACTGGCAAGTCTCGATGTGAGCGTATCCATGGAGACAAATCGATTGAGTAGATTTTGCATTCCGTGAATGCCACGCGTCTGCGCCACGTCGCCCTGGACGATGAGCCAGTCTGATTCCTGAAGCTTCGAGAAGACCGTTCCATTCGGGAAGTTGAAGAGAGGGGCGTTAAAGAATACTGCTTCCGCAACTTGCGCATCACTCGGTGAGTAGTCAAGCCCAGACGAGGTGCCAGCCACGGCGAAGAAACGATTGGGCCACGTTGGTCCGGGTACGGACGCAAACCAGTTGTCGCAAACGCGAAACTGGCTGGCCAGGAAGTTCAGTATAGGGAGTTGGTCCGGCGTGATTGCGTTGAACGCATCTGCCACTGCATCCGAATGGTCTTCATATGTCGCAGCAAAGCCCGTCGTTGAAGTATCCGTTGCAAACGGAGCGTAGCCGCTAGCGCTAAACACGAGTGAATCGTTGCGCACGGTATCTCCACTGGCGACCTGCAACCCGCACAGCTGAACACAGGCGTCGGTGAATTCATGGCCCGGGTCGAAGCCGAGAGCGTAAGGTGCGCCTTTGCCAAGCTGGTAAGAAGTTTCGGTTCTTCCGAAATTGACGATGGGGGTTACGGGCAGTTCGTTGGCAGTTGTCGGGCCACCTGCGGGCGTAGTGCCCGTCAGGTTGGAGATTCCAAACACGTTGTCGTAAGAACGGTTCTCAAGCATGAGAACAAAAATGTGCTGTATCGCCGCCATAGGTCACCTCGGAATGTGAGTGTTATTGCGCGAGGTCTTTCATGTCGGCAGCCAGCCGGTGAGGAAAGGTACCCGATCCGTTCTTCGCCAATTCGACTTCGCCCCAATTATTCTCGAGTACACCCAACTGACGCTTGTTTGTTTATTTATATGCGGGAAATGGAAAAGCGCAATGGGGAATACGCCAGTGTGGGTTCGGGCGTTCGTGTGCGAAACGCAAAAGTCTGTCACTACGTGTGCTCTGGAATGTAACCGATGCAGGGCTCAAAAACTCCCACCAAATGACGTACCACTGAGTCGCTTCGAGCGCTCAGAGGTGAGTGCACGTGAGATTCACTTCGGAAAACCCTGAGTGATGGCATGGAGAGAACGGAGGGCGCTTTCGCAATAATTTCACGACCATTGTGCGCCAGTTACGTACCCGATAAATTCACGAGCCATCCCGCTCGAATTTCCAAATGCGCAGCCTTCCTCTGTGATTCTGAACACGAGGCGCTGATTGTTGTTCAAACACCTTCGTTAATCAGATGAATACAAAGCGATAGCTGCTTGCTCTCAAGATGTAGTATTTTTCGCGGATTATTCAAGAAATATCTTATTGGTGTCCGGAGAATAATGTGCGGCATCGCACAGAGTGCGCCTTGCGATTGGTTCTCTTATAGCAGGGGTATCCAAATCGTTGATGGAGTTTGCGTCCAACGAGCGCGCTGAAATCGTGCCCGCAGTACGACAGGTGGCGGAAGGCCGACGGAACGTGAGAGAGGACTGGTGCCGCGATGTCCCAGCCCCTTCTTCGAGTTTGTGCGCTAGGGCGACATCCGATTACAACAACAAGTTGATGACAATTGCGAACTCGCGGTACACACGATTTCATACCCGTCGAGAAAATCAGTAACCTCTAATGAGCCAGCCAAAGAAATGCTCGACTAATTTATGATTTCCACTTCCACATGTTCAGACACCGTGGTCAGCCGTTTTCGTGAGCTACTGCGTCAAGAACGCGGGCGGGGGCGCGGCTGAATCCATAATCGCAGACGCGCCCTCGGAGTTCGCATCAGGCGTTTTTCAATGCTAAGAGCGGTATGGGCATGACTAACGAATTCGCGCCTTCGGTTTTCGCACCTCAACCTAGCGACATCATCCAGAACAATCGAAGCGGAAACCACTACGATTTCTCCTAGACGGCAACGGACGCCTCGAATGAGTATCACTCGGCCATCGTGGTCGATGTGGAGCCGCGAGGTACTGAACGATACACAAGGACCACTGGCGGTAAGGGGTCTGATTCAGTGAGTATTAACGAGGCGCCGCTCAACAAGGACGGCATTATCAAGCACCTGGACAAGGTATGCATCGCAATTTTTCAAATCAACCTTTGACTACTGGAGACCCGTGATGCCATCAACAATGAACAACGTTTACGACGGCGTACTTGACATTAATCACGATAACGACGTCGTACTTGCGAACCTGCAGGCGGCTGGAATCACTGCTGTAATTCATAAGGCAACCGAAGGCGCGACATGGCAGGATCCGCTGTACGAGCGCCGCCGTTATGAAGCAAATGCGCTCGGTTTGCTCTGGGGAGCCTACCATTTTTCGAGTGGCCGAACACCGGAAGAACAGGTAGAGAACTTTTTGAACACAATTCAATGGGGTGTCCATCCCGAAATGGACAATGCGACATTACTCGCTCTTGACTTCGAAAACAGCACGAGTGGTGCGAACATGACCACCGATGACGCGTGCACGTTTGTCGAGCTTATTAATCAGCGAACCGGGCGGTGGCCGATGGTCTACGGCAGTAACCTTGTCACGCAAGCGGACCAAGGGGCGCTCACCAACTGTGCACTCAGCAACTGCTCCTTATGGTACGCGAGTTACAACAACCAGCCCCAGCATCTGCCTTCGAGGGTTTGGACAACATGGAAACTCTGGCAGTATACGGATGGGGGAGACGGACCTCAGCCTCGATACCTGAAGCTTGACCGCAGTAGCTGGAACGGACCGGACGCGGGAGGACTCGCAGGGGCATGGCCTAATCTATAGAATCACGGTTCTGGCCTAAAATGAGTCCACCCGGTAGTACGTTGCCGCTGCTCGAGTACAGCACGTCTTGATGGAAAGAGGGCGTTCGATTCGACCAAGAAACCTGTCGCGAGGTCATCGGGACGTTCTTTCTCGCAGTGCGTAAACTGGCGGGGTAGGCGGCGGCCGGTGACATCTACGCCATGATGATGGAACGCGCTGCATTGGCATTCAGTGCAAGCACCTGATGTACGGGAAGACGAGAGCTATCGTTGACGCAAAGCTGAAGCGAGCGATGTGCGCATAGGCGAGAGGACCATTGCAACCACGGTGACTTCACACTCGACGCTCGCGCAGTGTACTGCGCTCGTTACCTAGGAATGTCAGGTGCTGCATCTGCGACATCGCGCTGTCCGCCTCCGATGACTTGGTGCGTAATCTGGGCGGTAGTCTGATACCCATCGGTCCAGTCGAGCGATATTTTCGTAACCTTCACGCCATGGCATCGCACTTTCTGATACAGGTAAATCCTTCGGAGGAACTATCGGGCGCGTCCTGCTCGGGCTACCCCTTCGCGCAAACGCACGCGTCTTAGGTCTGCGCCGAGTCTGCAGCTTCGCCGCGCCTGCGATGAGGCTCGGCGCTTTGTATCCAACACTCGATGGGGAGCCGGTGAACAGCGTGGACATCTGGCGTTGCAGACGGTCCAATTCGCTAAACTGGTCGTTTCCGAAGTAGACGTCACTCATGGTTGACATTCTTGAGTGGCACTGAAACGAGTGCGGCGTTGGCGTCTGATATCAAGAGCGATTCATGCCGAAGCACTTGGACTGCTATCGGATACGTACGAACCGGGTGAGCCGAAACCCGTTCGTTTCGCGGCTACTGCTGTAATCAATGTCGACAAAAAAGGGCATGCGAGTTGCGGTCATCGTAGACCGCCGAACGGAAGTGCTAGTGCGTCCGGAACTCACCAGAAGCCCTTTCCCGCGTGCTCTGAGAGCGCGGGGCGTTCTTTATAAAGAGAGAAGAGCGCGTCTTCTCCTGCCCACGAAGTGTCGTCTCTCAACCCGTAGTCTTTCACGAGCCGGGCCTTCCAGTCCGTGACATTATCGCAGTCAGCGGCTAGGTACTCGAGTCCCTGCAGTGTCGTAGAAGGCCCGGTATTATCGGGAACACTTCCAGTCGGGACAGGCCGCGGCTCTGTTCGTCGCAGCCACCGCACATGCTCAGGCCACTTCACCGACAACGCGGTCCATCTACACAATGCATCCTTCGAGGGCACGGTGCTGCCGTGTTCATGTCGAGCGTACCAAATTAGATGATTGAACCTAAAGAGGTTCAAGAATATTTTTAGTTCGCGCGGGTTACCCTTGAAGAGAGGTATTGCCGAGCGTATCAGTCGCTGAACTTCAGGATTGTTATCGTTGAACGCGCCAGCCTTATTCACGGTTTCACGAAATTGTTCGGCGGTGATTTTGGTCGCATCCTCTTGCTTTGGCGATGCGGGTTCGGGCCCAGAGGTAGTTCCACTCGTTGCTTTGTCCTTCGTTGGGGACTTCGAGGTGCCCATCAAAACATCGACAAAATCTTCCTGCGTCTCGCTGCTGATAGTCGGTATGACGAAGGGTAATTGCACGAATTTGTCCATGAAACGCCAACCAATCGGCACCTTGGCATCGGTCGGCAGCGCGGCCCACAAGTCCTTGTGAGCGGTCTGCAGCGCCGCTGCGACCATCTCCGAGTCCATCCCGAAAACAAAGGAACAATCGGGAAAGTCGCCGGCCAGAAACAGGTTGATGGCCTCGAGCACAGCCGAAACTTTGGGCGGCGAGCATCGGTCAAGGTCGTCGATGAAAATGACGAGACTGGTCCCCGGCGAAAGACAGTCAAACACACGCCGGATGTCTTTCTCCACCTGGTGCACAAAACCTAATTCGCCCTCATATTTGGGAGCTTCCACGACATGATTGAGCACTTCCGAAACCGGCTCATTTTTTACCTTGAAGTAGACGGCGACCGACTTAACAGCAGCCAGCACTACCACGAATACAGAGGTGGACACACCTGAAAGACTGACATGGGGTGACCACTTGGTGGCTAAGCCAGACATAATCCCGAGCGCCTCAACCGCGACGAACGAAAGAGCCGCAGCGCCGATGGCCCAACCTAGTCCTATGGTCGTTCTCAAGACGCGATGGATGAAGTAGTCGTGCAGTTTTTGCCGTATAGCCGCGCTGTTGACTCTTGCAAGATTAAGGCGCAGCCAGAACGTTTCTCTTTCGACACGGGTTTTGAGCCGATTCGGGACCTGTTGAAGAATGGCGTCAGCAAGCCCGGCCCAAACCTGGTTCGTGCTCTCGTATTTCCATGCGTTAAACCAAACAGTGACCCTATGAATTTCCGAATTCTCGACTTCAATTGGAGGTAGTGGCTCTTCCACGTTTTGCAGACGTTTGTCGACCTCCCCCTTCAGACTATCGAGGGTCAGCCCGGCTTCTGTGGCCTGGGAGGTGGTTCCTCCTTGAGACTTCACGGTGTCCCCAGGCGTAGCTACTTTTCCAAGTGCAGCTTTTTTCTCTATCGTTCGGTCTCTCTCAGCAGACCTGCTCGCCTCCGGGTCTAGTTGCTTCTGAATCATCCTCATCAGCGACGTCTTTCCACCGCCCCACGGTGCCTGTATCGAAATCGTTAAAGGTGGCTTGGACTTTTTATGAGTCAAGAACGCCGCAATGGCGTAAGCGTAACCAGCAAACCCCAGAGTATCGTCTGTCGTCCAGTTGTCACCAGCAATGTGAATTGAGAAGGATTCTCTGTTGCCGGTTGATGGCGGGTTCTCAGCGGGGTCGGCGGAAACTGTTGTCGGTTGACCACTTTCTTCAAATCTGGATTTGTCTTTTCCGGAGTCTGGTGAGACCCCAATCGTAGTCGGCGTTGTTGGAGGGGCGGGCGCATTGGAATTTGTGGACGAGGGATTGGAAACGGCGGCATCGCCACCCAAAGCGCCTGAGCTTGATGATGCAATATCACTTGGAAAACTGCTGGAGTCATCGGACCCGCCGAGAACGTTTGTGTTGGGCGACGCAGTTCCTGCCCGTCCTTTCGAGGCATTTAGCTGTTCCGCGAATAGTCTTTCTTTCTCGTCGGACGGCTGGAACTCCGATAGCCTATCGTTGTGTTCCCGGTCCTCTTCGTCTTCGTTTTCCGCTGTCTCTTCCTCTTCCTCCGTCTTTTCCTTTTCCGCTGTTTCCTCCTCTTCTTCGTCTTCCTCTGCCATGTCAGCCCCCTTAGCCCAACAAACCCGCCGATTAAGGTGAGCATAGGACACCTAGCGGCCTTAATACAAGATATGGGGCGTCGTACAAGATGCCCTGAATCACCTCCATAGCCAGATGGCGTCGGTACTGTGGAAAACGCCCGGGAAATATTTCAGGCTCGATGAACCTCGCTCCGAGCGGGCGTCTTCAAGCTCGGAGAAGGCGAATAATCTGGATGACATTTCGGTGACTGGCACGACCTCGGGCACGGGGGCGGACTCGGCAGCCGACTTGATAACTGGGAACAACGGTATCAAGACATCCTTGTACGGCAGCCGGTGAAGCTTCGCCAGCTATAGTTGCGGCGAGCGCCCGAGGCGCATCGGGAACGTAATCCCCATGCACAGCCTCACTGTCTCGAGCAGGCGCGCGCGCTGATGCTGGGCGGTGTTGTCTGGCCAGTTGGCGATGATGCGGTCAAAGGAATGGAAGTGCTGCGGTTTGATGTGTTTTTGCATTCCATGCACTGCGAGTTATGACAGGACGGATTGTTCGCCTGTTAGCTCGAAACACCGCTACTGAAATACCACCCCAATTTGGTCGCAAAAAATCCGGAGGAAATAGGCCGGAAAGCGGGCTCAATTTTCGCAGGTTTTTACTGCTCGGCCGAATCCGGCTCTATCCCGGGTTCGGCGGCCGCGGTGATGAGCGCGTCGTGAAGCACGATGGCCGCAGTCTCATCCGCGAGCCCTCCCACGATGTCGAGAGCGTGAGCCAGCCGCTGGCTGTCGGTCCTGGTGTCGGGCATAGGCGAAGTGCGGTCTCGCACAACGCTTGCCCGGCCCATCGCCAGATGTCTGTGTTCTCGCTCCCGACTCGATTCCCGCGCTTCGCATCGACGAGCGCTCGGATACCGTCACGTTCAGCGGCAGTCAGCACTTCATAGACTTGAGGTTCTAAGGTCTCTTCCCACGCGCGCGATGACCGCCGTGATGAGTCAAATAACGATATGCGCCTCGGTGTCGTCTCCCCGAATATGCAATCCCCGTGCCTTCAGAATAACTGTTCGGTTGGGCCGACATATGGCGAATCGCTCAATAGCCTAGCCGCCTCACCCAACGTCGCACCTCATGTCAGCAATGGCCGACAACCCGCCGTCCCAGCTGCCCAATCGAAGGTCGCGATATACCCCCTTGACTTCATTGATGAACCTGATGGCTACAGAGGTCGATCTCGGCCAGTCGAAGAGATCGTATAGTGGTGACGATACTGAAAAATCAACTAACGGTCTGTCCAACTGGCGGCCTCTTCACAAAACTTATGATCTGCCAGCCGCTGTCGAGGTGTCGTTATGAAGCCAGCGAAGCTACCGGGATAAAAAGAAAATAAGGTGGACCGGGGCATTGCCAGCCTAGGTTGCCCAGCTGCCAGGAAATCGAGTTCTACCCAAGCCCGTTCGAGGTTGCCGCCCCAGATGGATGCGCGCGTGTACGATTTTCGTAAGCAATTGGCTGCGGGATCACTCGTCGATGCGAACGACTGCGTCGCCTGTGCTGATGCTACCCCGCACAAGGACTTTCGCCGTTATGCCACCAAAACCGCGCGTCGCGTTATAGCCGCCAACCCCGAGGGTTTCCTCAAGGCGCGAGCATGGGTGACACTCGCCGGTCATCTCGAGCACCGCATCGCCGACGCGGAATCTCCGGTCTTTCAACGCCAATAGGTTGATACCGCGCGTAACCAGGTTGCGACGCAGGACCTCTGGTGCAAGCGTTTCCAGTCCAAGGTGACTTGCAATCGCTGCGAGACTCTCGGCCTGGATGAGCGTGACTTGCCGTTTTCCGGCATCGCGACTGTAGTGGTCGGTTTCCATGCCGACATGCGGGTCGAGGATAGCCTGGTCGACCGGGCACACGGCCAAGCGCCGCTCGGGCCGCACGCCGATCCATACGAGCACACCGGACCTGACGGGCGCATTGAAAAGCCGGGTGAGCGAGGATTGTGGATTGAGCGGCATGAAAAGAATCAGCGTTGCATTGAGCGAAGCGTACTAGGTTGCGTTAAACGCATCCCGGAACTGTCGAGCCCGTTCAACTTCGTCGCTGTGCAAATAGGTGGACGTCGTCGATATCGACGCATGACGCAGATTATCCCGAACAGACGTCAGTTGTGCGCCGCGCGTGAGCGCATGGGTCGCGTGCGTGTGTCGCATCCAGTGCGGGCCAGCCAGCCGCAGCTTCACCGCGAACGCCGGCTTCTCCGCCTCAATGAGGGCCGCTGTCGTTTCAAAGAACCGTTTCATCACCGCCCACAGCCGCACGGTGCTCAGGCCTTGACGATCGCTTTCATCGAGGCTGGCAATCAACGCGGTTCCAGGTGTCCAGCGCTCTGGTGAGACGGGTAGGCCACGCTCGACCAGGTACCGCTCCAGTGCCCTGCGCGCGAGGGGCGGCAGCGCCACTTTCCCTGCTTTTTGACCCTTGCCGACAAGGTCGACCCAATGGTCGCCCTGTGCATCGGTGCGTATATCGTTGAGCGTCACGTTCACGAGCTCGCTTGCGCGCAAGCCCGTGGCATATCCAAAATCGAGGACAAACCGCAGGCGCTGCGCAGCCGCCGCTTTCCAGCCATACGACCACTCGAGTCCATCTGCGATGGTTCGCAACAGCAACCACTCCCCTTCGGTGAACGCGTGCGAGGCATCGAGCGCGGCGCGCTCGTTCCCTTTCCCCTTCACACCAGAAAACGGATTCGCCAGCACATAGCGTTGCTCAATCAGCCAGCGATAGAGCGCGCTCAGGACCATCAACGAGTACGCCACCGAACGTGGTGCGAGATTGCCGGTAAAAGGTCGCCATTGCGATGAGGTTCGTGGGCGCGTCGGTCCCACCCAGCGCTTGCGGGGCGTGGGCCGGCGCAGGAAAGCGCGATAAGCAATGGCGTCTTCGGTCGTCAGGGAGGAGAGCGCCCGGCCGCGTTCGACGATTGCCCACAGGATGAGCCGCTCTGCCTCCTTGCGGTAGGCGCGTTGTGTCGAGGGCGATTCGTGTAGCGACAACCACGTTTGCACCGCGTCGTAGTCATTGTTGGCGTCAAGCGCGCAGCTTTCTCGTGGCGCCCTGAATGCCCCACACGAGCCGTCGATCTCGTGTGGCAGTCGTACGTTCTCCCAGGGCACCACGGTGGAAAAGCCGGTCGATTTGATCAGCGCACGCGCCCGCTCGGTGAGCGCCGGCTGCGCCGCAAAAAAGACCTCGATCTGCCGGGCGCTTTCCTGCCCAAGTTTGGGAATCGCTTTC
>Ga0153932_1000335_pt1 | contig 14578 bp, 13 predicted proteins | sample TSNJ016MetaG_FD_102273 | JGI IMG/M metagenome (GOLD analysis project Ga0153932, IMG submission 102273) | Attine ant fungus gardens microbial communities from New Jersey, USA - TSNJ016 MetaG | ecosystem: Host-associated > Fungi > Mycelium > Unclassified | place: USA: New Jersey, Wharton State...
GCGGCCGGTTGCGCAACAGGGTGGTCAACGCGGGTTGAATCGATGCGTAGTCCATTTCCATATTCCGCTTGGTGTCGCTTAGAGACGTGCAGCGCGGAAAAATTCTCGTCATACGATTTATTGCCGGATGAAATGTTGCCAGGCGGCGGCGTTACGCGGCGTGGCGACTCTTTCTTGCGCCGGCCTCATACGCGAAGCACGCTCACTCACCCCCTCACTCCGCCGCCACCCATCGGCTTGACCGACTGCGGGAACATCCCTTGCACGGACGATGAAAACAACAACTCGCCTTCAGGACACATTCGTCCCCACATAGCGGAGCTTATCCATGTCAAGTTTGCAAGCCATAAAGCCCTTACCCTACGACTCAACGTTCGAGCAAGTCCCTGAAGACGAGGCTGAAACGACGCGTGAATTGATAGAGACATTGCGCAGTATTCTCGATACGACTTCGCACGACTACGGCCATGCGGTCCGCAGCGTGCATGCTAAAAGCCACGCCTTGCTGCAAGGCGAATTGCATGTGAATGCCGGACTTCCGGCGGAATTAGCCCAGGGACTCTTCGCCACGCCCGGTAATTATCCCGTCGTATTGCGATTTTCGACCAATCCCGGTGACTTGCTTGCAGACAGCGTATCGACGCCGCGCGGTCTCGCAATCAAGGTCACGGGAGCGAAAGGTCCTCGCCTGCCAGGAGGCGAATCCGCTACGACGCAAGACTTTGTCATGCAGAATGCTCCGGCATTTACGGCGTCGACCCCAAAACAATTTCTGAAGACGCTGAAGCTGCTGGCAAAGACGACCGACAAGGGCCCGGGCATGAAACAAGCCTTATCTGCGGTCTTGCGTGGTGTTGAAGCCGCGGTAGAAAGCTTGGGCGGTGAAAGCGGAACCATCAAGAGCCTGGGCGGCCACCCGGAAACCAACATCCTTGGGGAGACTTATTACAGCGTCGTCCCTCTCCTCTACGGCGACTATTTCGCGAAACTTAGCATTGCTCCCGTGTCTCCCGGTTTGACCGCCTTGGTCGATGCGCCGGTCGATCTTAAAGACAGACCCGACGGTCTGCGCGAGTCGGTGAAGGAATTCTTTTCATCAAGCGGCGGTGAATGGGAATTGCGCGTTCAACTCGCAACCGACATTAAGAAGATGCCCATTGAGGACGCGGCAAAAAAGTGGCCCGAAGATGAAAGCCCTTACGTTGCAGTTGCGCGAATCGTCGTGAATTCGCAGCCGGCATGGTCCGATGCCAGATCAACTGCGGTAGACGATGGAATGGCATTCAGTCCGTGGCACGGGCTAAGCGCCCATCGCCCGCTTGGCGGAGTGAACCGGACCCGAAAGCCCGCGTATGAGATGTCTTCCGAGTTCCGCCAGAGTCATAACGGATGTCCGTTCCACGAGCCAGGATCGTTTAGTCCACTGCCTGAATAAGACCTTTTAAGACCTTTGTCGGCCATGTTGCTCCGTGTTGTAATTTGCCGGCACGGAGCGCCCTCATTGGGTCATGAAGCAGCGTAAGTGCAACTTGGAAACTTTGCGACTAGCCGGTTGCAAGGACGGCGCCACGCTCAATGCGGACAATCGATTTTTTGCGCTGTCCGCAATCCGCCGTTATTCGACGTGAATTCCAATAGCCGTCAGAACCGGCGCTCCTTATCTTATAGGATTGATCGGAGGCGCGAATGGACGCAAAAATTGTCGCGATCGTAAAGTCGAAAGGGATCTTGGCAACGCATTGGCAATTCGACTTCACAGTAGAAAATAACGAAGGCCGGGCATTAGAGGGCACCGTCTCGCTCGCCGAGGCAATCGAGTTCGCAAACCGTGGCGATCCAGGTCCAGTCGCCGAGATGTGCCGCGTGATCAAGACCACGCTGCCGCCCGATTTTTCCTGGCTCGTTGGACGGATTTTCAGAGACTCGCGTTAAACGATTAGCTGAACATATCCAGAACGTTTCTCGGGCCGCGCGCACGGCGTCATTCCGGAAACGGAGCGAGGGGCCTTTTCCTGGCCAACCCAGGCTGCAAATCAACACTTTTCTGATTCTCCACGATGGACAACTCCAGCTTGCCACCCTGGCGTGCGCGGAGATTTGTGTCGCTGTGTATCCGCAGCATTCCCTGACACACAACGTTGCACCGGCGCTTGCCGTCGACACAAGCCAGATACGCCCGGGCGTTCCAATACGGTCATACCAGCCAACGGAACGCTCATCGTGCACAACACCATTGAAACACCGCTCGCCTTGCTCGCAGGCTTGCTCACCATTGCATCGCCTTGCATCCTGCCGGCAATGCCGATCCTGCTCGGCACCTCGGTCGAGCGACCAAGCCGCGTCCGCCCCTTGTTCATCGTCGCGGGTTTTATCCTGACGTTCGCCTCCTTCGCGATGCTGCTCGGCGCGGTGTCCAGCACAGTGCACGTGGCCCAGCAAGTGTTGCGCAATACCGGCATCGCGTTGCTGGCGCTCTCTGGACTGCTGCGCGTGTGGCCACGTCCGTATGACTGGCTGGTGGCGCGTCTGCAACCGCCATTGCAACGCATGAGTTCCGCGTTCTTGCCTGGGGTTCAAACCGGGACGCAACCCGGCAGCGGCAACGCGGGCGGCTTCGTGCTCGGCATGTCGCTGGGGGCGGTGTGGACGCCCTGTGCCGGGCCCGTACTGGCATCCATCCTGGTGCTGGTGGTCAAGGCTCAGGACCTGGGCTGGTCGGCGCTGCTGCTCACCCTGTACGCTATCGGGGCTGCCATACCCATGCTGGCAATCATCTATGGCGGTCATTACATGACCCAGCGCGTCCGGATAGTGGCACGTCACGCCGAACGCTTGCAGCAAGTATTCGGCGTGCTCGTCATGCTCACGGCGATCGCGATCTACCTGCAAGTCGACGTCCTGGTCTACGCGCGGATCGCCGCTATTTTCCCCTCGCTGAAAGGGCTCTGATCCAGGGTGGCTCTTCCCTACGCTCCGTGAACGTATCGATCCAGCCCTTCAGCGAGGGCTGCAAACGCGACCTTACAACTTGGGTTGTCGCGCAGGTCTTCGTGCATGGCTAGCCAGGTATCCAGTCGAAGCGAAATCTTCTCGGGGAAGAGACGGATCAAATCACGGTTGGGGTCAGCAAGCCCGATTTGGCACATTCCAATACCAAAACCGGCACGCAACATCGCAAGCGAAGCGAGGTCACTGTCAGTGCGCAATGCCATCGACTCCCGGCGCAGTTCGGACAGCTTGCCTTTCACGCTGCGGATAAAAGCGGTTTCCTTGTCGAAGCCTATGAGCGCATGGTTAGCCAGCTCGTCGATATTCGCCGGCTTGCCGCGACGTTTCAGATAACGCTTGTGCGCGTAAAGCCCAAGCTCGACATCGCCAATCCGGCGCGCAATCAATACTCCCTGGCTTGGCCTCTGCATTCGTACCGCGATGTCGGCTTCGCGCTGCAGCAGGTCTTCCATCCGGTTAGACGGCATCAGTTCAATGATGAGTTCGGGGTAAGCAGCGTGCAGCGCGGTGATGATAGGCGGCAGCACCTCCACGCTAATGACGTCGCTGGCGGTAATACGGATGGTGCCCCCGACTTTCACGCCCTGACTCGATGCAGCCCGCAACAGCGCAGCACTATTCGATTCCAGCGCCTCGGCAAACGGCTTGAGCGTCAGCGCTTCCTGCGTGGGGCTAAGGCCCTGTTGCGTGCGGACAAAAAGCGCATAGCCCATGGCCAGTTCGAGCGCATCCACATGACGCCCGACCGTAGGCTGCGTCAGTCCTAGCGCACGCGCCGCGCCCGAAAGCGAACCCTCGCGCATCACGCCCAGGAAAGTCCGGTAAAGATCCCAGCTAGGCTCGGTCTCAGTCATACAAAAATGTATATCAGCTCTATTGGTATCGATAATTTCATTTAACCGCCGTCTGCGCAAGAATAATCACCATTACTTCAGGAGGCAAAGATGAAAGACACTCGCATGGCGTTGGTTTTAGGGGCTACCGGCGGCATTGGTGGCGAAGTGGCACGGCAACTTACTGCGCGTGGCTGGAAGGTCCGGGCGTTGCATCGCGACCCCGCCGCGCTGACTAATCGCGATGACCGGTTCGAATGGGTCAAGGGCGACGCAATGAGTCGACAGGATGTGATTGCAGCCGCAGACGGCGTGCAGATCATTGTCCACGCGGTCAATCCGCCAGGATATCGCAACTGGGCCGCATTAGTACTTCCTATGATCGACAACACCATTGCCGCGGCGCGTGCTTCCGGCGCGCGGATCGTGTTGCCGGGCACGGTCTATAACTATGGCCCGAACGCATTCCCTGTATTGCGCGAATCGTCGTCTCAAGAACCACTCACGCATAAGGGTGCAATTCGTGTCGAACTGGAGCACCGCCTCCAGGCGGCAAGCTCCGACGGCGTGCGCAGTCTTGTCGTGCGGGCTGGCGATTTTTTCGGCCCCGGCAGCACCGGCAATAGCTGGCTCTCAGCAGGTATCGTTAAACCCGGCAAACCGGTTCGCTCGATGTCCTATCCAGGGAAGACCGGTATCGGACATCAGTGGGCCTATGTGCCGGATGTCGCGCAAACCATGGTGCGGTTAGTCGAAAAGGAAATTCAGTTGCCTGTTTTCGCGACCTTTCATATGCGGGGTCATTGGGACGCCGACGGCACGCAAATGGTCGGTGCGATCAAACGCTCGGTCGGCGAGCCTGACGTGAAGGTACGTGCTTTTCCCTGGTGGGTGCTTCCAGTGATGTCGCTGTTCTCAGAGACGTTTCGCGAACTGCGGGAGATGCGCTATTTGTGGAAGGAGCCCATACGCATGGAGAATGCTTCGTTACTGGCAACGCTGGGAGAGGAACCGCATACGCCTTGGGACGAGGCGGTCAAGACCACCCTTGGGTCGATGCGTTGCATCTAAGCGTCATGTCGTCTTGTTGTCTGCGTGACTTGCACGGCGTTCGGGGGGTAGGCGACGTGCGGCCTATCCTCCGTTAAAGCAATCGGGTTGAAAGAAAATCACGCCGCGTCACGAGACGTCAACGCTTTCCGTGTGTAAATCGTTTAATTGAAATCGCTACTTGGACGTAGCGCTTGTGAGCAATGCGATTAGCGGTGGAAATCTATTCGCAAGTCTCGTCACACGACTCGCAAGACAACAAGGAGCAGGACTGTGCGCAAATGGGTAGAGCCGGTCATTCCCCTTCTTCTATTGCTTGCGGCGTGCAATGCCCACGCACAGGCGGGCCCTGTTTTTTCGGCCACCGGATATGCCGCCGACGCCTATGGCGCACAGGAAAACTATCCGCTGCCCGTGCCCGGAAAGGCCCGGACACAAAAAGAGTTCGTGGGTTACTACACGCACTTCGCCAACGTGAGACCTGTGGACAATATAGCAAAGGGAACCGGTCCGACGTCGCCGCTAAAGCGCGCCGATAGCGAACTTCCGCTCAGCTACCCCTACGACAGCCACATCAGGACAATAGGCAGCTATCTCGACCGGAACCCGGTCACCGCCTTGCTGATTGCCCGCGACGATACGATTCTCTACGAGCATTATCGATACGGCCGAAAGGACAATGACCCATTCATGTCGCAGTCCATGGCCAAGACCATCGTAGGCATGCTGGTCGGCATTGCTGTGTCCGAAGGCGCTATCCGTTCCATCGACGACCACGCAGACGCCTATGTTCCCGAACTGGCCAACACCGCTTACGGCGAGACGCCGATTCGCGACCTGTTGCACATGTCCTCCGGCGTCGCGTATCACGAAGATGGCATGCCCGGCGACGACCGCGACAAGCTTGGCCGGGACTTGTTGAATCCCAAGGGGGTTGGCGCAATTGCGGGCGTGAAGCGATTCAACGTGCGCGAGCGCGAGCCGGGCACTCACTTCAACTACGCAAGCGCTGAAACCGAAGTCCTCGGCCTCGTTCTTAGCCACGCTGTTCATATGTCGGTAGCGCAATATGCAAGCGAGCGCATCTGGCAGAAGATGGGCATGGAGTCCAACGCCTCCTGGGGGAAAGACCCGACCGGGCAAGACATTACGTATTGCTGTGTCAGTGCAACGCTGCGTGACTGGACTCGCCTTGGCTTGATGATGGCGCACGATGGAATGTGGAACGGCCAGCAAGTCGTCCCGCGCCAATGGCTGCTCGATGCGACCACGGTCAGCTCGCCCACGAGTTTTCTCGCGCCCGGGCACGCAAAAACGTACATGGGCTATGGTTATCAAGTGTGGATCCTGCCGGGCGATCGCCGCGTGTTCGCGTTGGCGGGTATGGACGGACAAAGAATTATTGTCGACCCGCGCTCCAAGCTGGTGCTGGTTCAGACAGCCGTATGGACCAACGATCAGGATCCCGGCATGCTCGAAGTCCTCGCGCTATGGAATGCGTTAGTCGAGCAATATGGTTAGCCATCTTAAGGATTTGGTCATCCTGTACAACGCGTACAACATTGTTGTGAAATCGCGCGAGAATTGACGGGCTAGGTTTGAGGGGCGGTGGCACCCTGCCTGCCCCAGTGTTGCGCCTTTGGCCGCCTCTTACCTGAGGCGCTCAGCCTTCCGGTTCGGGTCGAAGCAATTGGGTAAAGAGCCTGATTCAGTAAAGCGCCTGTTAAGCGCTACCCGCCCGGCAAAAAATATCTCGCGCGGCAATTCCTTTGAATCATAGCCAAGCGCGTTTAAAAGGTTCACGCAAACGTTTAACCTTTTATTCGGCCTCAGAGAATCGATTAATTCCTTGATGTTAACGGCTTAATCTCGAAAAACTTTAGAGCCATTTTCGTCTTCATTCTGTTGCGTAAATCAGAAACAGCGCGCTAGCCAAGCCCAGAAAGGATGCTTCGGGTAAACGACATTATTTCTCTTAAGCAGTCACGTATTAGTAACATTAATTGAACACTATTCGAGTCTCTTAAAGAATCGCCTATTTGCACAGGGCCGACCTGTTCTTAGTCAGGGCTTGATACACCAGTTTAGCCCGGGGAGTTACTCGAATGACTATCCGTCATCGCATTACGTTGTTGGTCATCCTGATGTTCGTCGCTTTATCCGCGATAGGCGGTTACGCCGTTTATCAAACGCGGCGCAGCGCCTCTGAAGTCAGGCAAGTCACGGAAGGAGTGGTGCCCAGCGCGCTGGCTTCCGCGGACCTCGTTTCGCAAGTCAAGGACGTGCAACTCGCCACCATGACGCTGGTGTATTCGCCGGATGGCAACGTGGTCGCACAAGCGCAGGCCGCATTGAACGACAAGAAAGCGTCCTTGCAGCAAGCACTCGCCTTCCAGGCACGCAATGCGCACAGCCACGCTCAAGTCGGGCTGGTAAGCCAGGCTAACGACAGCCTCGAGAACTATTTCTCGTCCATTAACGACACCGCAAAGATGAAAGCTGCGGGCAAGAACGAGCTCGCGCAAGCGTTCTTGTTTGCCAACGTGGCCCAGTACCGGGACGAACTTGAAGGGATTGTCGAGACCCTTCGCATTGAGAAGAACCGCGAGAAAGACGAGGCCATTACAGCACTGAACCACACGCTCGCGACCACCACGACCGCTATCGCGACTGTGACGGGTATCGCGATTGCGCTGCTAAGCCTGATTGGTTCGCTGCTCTATCGCCAGATCACGCGACCGCTAAGCCGCATGCAAGCGATGATGAGCGAGATTGCCGCCAGCCAGGACTTCACCCGTCGCGTGCCCGTGGGACGGATGGACGAGATCGGTCACTCTATTGTCGCGTTCAACGGAATGATCGAAAAGATCCAGGAGAACTCGGCCTTGCTCAAGCAGAAGACCGCGGACATCCAGGCCATGTTGCAAAACATGCAGCAAGGCATCTTGACGGTTGTATCCGGGGCGGTTGTTCATGCCGAGTACTCCGCGCATCTTGAAGCAATCTTCGAAACGAAAGACATTGCAGGCCGCAGTCTGATGGACCTCGTGTTTTCCGACACCGACCTTGGCTCCGACGTGCTCTCGCAAGTGGATGCGGCGAGCCACGCATGTCTAGGCGAAGACAGCATGAACTTTGAGTTCAATCAGCACTTGCTGGTACACGAAACTACGAAGCGCATGCCCGATGGCCGCATCAAGATACTCGACTTGAGCTGGTCCGCCATCACTGATGAAACCGACACCATCGTGCGCCTGATGCTTTGCGTGCGCGATGTTACCGAGCTGCGCGCACTCGCGGCTGAAACCAGCGAGCAAAAACGCAGGCTGGAAATGATTGGCGAAATCCTCGCGATCAATCAGGAAAAATTCCATCACTTCATAGAAAGCTCGACCAGCTTTATCAGCGAGAACGAACGGATCATTCGCGAGCATCGTCAGGCTAACGGTGCGGCTATTGCAGAGCTGTTCCGCAACATGCACACGATCAAGGGCAACGCGCGCACTTACAGCCTGCAGTACCTGACGGACATTGTTCACGAGACCGAGCAGAGTTACGACGAACTGCGCAAGCCCGACGCGCAGCGGACCTGGGATCAGGAAGGCCTGGTACAGGAACTGGCGCGCGTGCGTGAAGTGGTCGAGAGTTACGCCGAGATCAACGAGGTTAGCTTGGGACGTAAGGGACCGGGGCAAGGCGGTAACGCCGAGCGATACCTGACGATCGATATAGAGCATATCCAGGAAAGCCTGCGTCAACTCGAAGCCATGAACGTAGGCAACCCGGAAGACCTGATCGAGATGCGCGACTCGGTGAGTCAGACTTTGCGCCTGCTCGGAACCGAAAGTATTGGCCAGGTCCTCTCGGGCGTGCTTGACTCGCTTCCTTCTCTCGCGACGGAACTCGGCAAGGATGCACCCGTGGTCCGCATTCGCGACAACAATACCCGCCTGCGCAGTCACGCCAGCGGTGCGTTGAAAAACGTGTTCATGCACCTGCTGCGCAATTCGATGGACCATGGAATCGAGACGCCTGAGGCGCGCACAGCACAAGGAAAGACGCCGGTCGGCACGATCGATATCAACGTGCAACTCGAAGAAGATGCAGTTCGCATTACGTTGAAAGACGATGGCCGCGGCCTTGCCTTAGGGCGGATTCGTAATATCGCAATTGAACGGGGTTGGGTCGGCAGTGACGAGAAGACCAGCGACGAAGAGATCGCCGATCTCATCTTTCGTCCGGGATTCTCGACTGCCGAGCAGGTCACGGAAGTGTCGGGCCGCGGCGTGGGCATGGACGCCGTGCGCGACTTCCTCAAGCGCGCGAACGGCAGCATCAAGCTGAGCTTCTCCGATGATCGTGAGGGTGCGGAATTCCGCCAGTTCGAAACCGTTGTGTGTCTGCCGGACGATGTCGCCGTCGAGAGCGCCGGTATACGACCGCAACGCGAAGCAGATGAAGTTTCTGCCTAGCACTCGCCCGAACACGCAACAACGCATCGATTGAAACCTGGAAGGAATGATTGTGATTGAACAGTATCTGTTGGCAGCATCGGCAGGGGCCGTGGCAACCGCCATGCTCGCGCTGATCTTGCACAAGTTGCATAGCGCGCGAACGTTGGCCCGGTTTCAATCGGAAACAAACGGCCGCATCCACACGCTGACGCAAACCAACGCACAGCAGAACGCCCTGATTGACCAGGGGCAGCAAGAGATTCAGAAACTCGAATCTTCCATCGCTCAACTACACGATGACCTCGCGAAGCAATCGAAGATTGCCGGCGAGGATCGCGCGGCAATGGCGGCATTGGTTGAAGACAAGGAGAATTTTCTCGACCACGCCAGACGGATTGCCGCTGAGGCATCGCGGCTCAAGAGTCTTGCAGCGACGTTCGAACGGTGGCATGAGCAAATGATTTCGCTGATGACGCAGAACCAGGACATGCACGCGAAAAATCACGAGCTGTCCTCCATCGTCAAGCATGTGGTGATCGTCTCGCTCAATGCGTCCATCGAGGCCGCGCGTGCGGGCAACGCCGGCCGTGGATTTGCAGTGGTGGCCGGCGAAGTACGGGCACTCGCCGCGCGTTCGGAAGAACTTTCGCGGAGCTACCGGGACAGCCTGCACCGCAATGACCTGACAACGACCGCCACCTTCCAGGACATCCAGGCGGGCGGGAAGATGATCACGGCGTCCCTGAGCAGCGTTGAGGTGCTTGCCGATCAATTTCAGGCACGGCTTCATTAGGTCTCAACCAAGCACTAGTTAAGCATTGACCGAGCATCAAAATGATCAGCAGCAACGCACAAGCCAGTATTGAAGGCATCTTGCTTAAGGCTGCACGCTCGAGGCTGCCGCGGCATCCGGACGATGCGTGCGAGATCGTCCCGCTCGCGCAAGCCCATGACGATGCACGGCCCGAAGCTAACGTTATCATCCTGACCATCTCGTCCATCCTGTTCCGGCTTTTGCTCGTTTTTCATTTCGATGACGACGTTCACACACGCGATTATTTTGCCAAGGAAACCGGAGACGTATCGCTTCAGGACATGCTCCTGGAGATCTGCAATCTTTGCTGCGGAGCCGTGAACCAGGACCTGCTGCCGTACTTCCGGGATCTCGGAATGTCGACACCCTATGTGCTTAGCGCCCGTTGCCTGCCCTACCTCGAAGGACTGAAGCCTGACCTTCTCTCGTCCTATGCAATCACGATCAACGGCTCGGTCCAGCTTGCGGCAACGGTGTGCGTATGCGCCCATGCGCCCATCGATTTCGTGGCCGACATAACGGCAGTTGAAGAAACCAGCGGCGAACTCGAGTTGTTCTAATTTGGCTCTAATCAGCTTTAAGATCATGATGACAAACGATATGAACGAGAACAAGCCGGTCAGCAAAGTGCTCGTCCTCGACGACCCCCCGGTGCACGCGAACGCAATCAAGCGCTTCTGCGACGAACACAATCTGGTCGGCCTGAAGGTACGCAAGAATCGCTTGCTATCCGTGCTGCGATCGAACATAGACCTGGGCGCCATCCTCTTTTCGGAAAGCTACGGCGGCTCGCTGGAAGAAAGCGCCGAGATCGCGATCAAGATCAACACCGTGCGCCCCGAATTGCCGATCATCATCCGCCGCGATTCGAGTGCCACATTGGACGATCTTCCGGATGGCCTGCGCCGGGTCCTGTGCGCGGCTTACCTTGCCTCGGACATGGCGCCGTTGCGCGAGGTCATCGACGAATATATCTTCAGCCTGGATTATCCGAACGCACTGGTGCGCGGCATATTGGAGATCACGGAGTCAATACTGAGCAGCCTCTTCAAGAACGTCGGCATTACCTGGGACACGCCGTGCATCGTGCGCGACCGTATCATTTTCGGCGAAGTGTTCAGCCTGATTCCGCTCGAGAGTACTTGGTGCCGTGGTTACATGATGATGCAGGCCGAGGAGCAGCCTGTTCTCGACCTGCTCGACCGGCATGACATGTGTGACGGTCCCGCCGATTTCCGCGATCTCAACAGCCTGCTGGGTGAGATCACCAACCTGATCTGGGGTTCATTCAAGAACCGCTACATGGGCGACGCTGATGCGCTTGCGCGCAGTCAGGTGCAAGTGCCGCTGCTTGTTAATCACAAGCAGAAGTACATCTCGTTCGGCACGGCGAATCCGCAGTTGTGTTTCATGTACAACCTGACCGACGAACAGTCGGGTCACACGGTAAAACTTCATCAGCGCTTCATCTTCAACCTGAGCTGGTCGCCTGAAGACTTCAGTGAAGTCACCAAGGATATTGGCGCGGTGGTTGAAGCAGGCGAACTGGATCTGTTCTGATTTCTTAAGGAAAAATCATGTCAAAAATTCTTGTTGTCGATGACTCCAGCACGGTGCGCGACGAGGTCGCCGGTTTCTTGAGAAAGAACGGGCTGGACGTGGAGACCGCTATTGATGGAAAAGATGGTCTCTCCAAAATGAAGTCGAGTCCCGGGATCAAGCTCGTGATCAGCGACGTCAATATGCCCAACATGGACGGCCTGACCATGGTCGAAAAGATTCGCAGCGAGCTCGTGAATACCACGGTCAATATCATCATGCTGACCACGGAGAGCAGCCCGGCCATGAAAGAGCGAGGCAAGGCGGCCGGCGTAAAGGGCTGGATCGTCAAACCATTCAAAGGTGACGCTGTTCTCGAGACTTTCAGGAAGCTGGCAAGCTAAGCCGCGCCTCCGAACTCGACCTCAGAACTCCGCGTCCAGTTCGTCGATCTCCTCGACCTCCTGCTGCGCGTCCGCTATCCATTGCTGCATTTCGGGCAGTGCGAGAATGCGCTGCGCATACGCGACAATTTCCGGCTCGAGCTTGACGTCGTAGGTGACAAAACGCGTCACGACCGGAGCGAACATCGCATCGGCGGCGCTAAGCGCTCCGAACAGATACGGACCCTCATATTGCTTGAGGCATTCAAGCCAGATTGCCGTGATACGCTCGATATCCGTCTGCGCGCGTGCCCAGATCGCGAAGTTCGGGAAGTGCGATTTTATATTCATGGGCAATGCCGAGCGCAGCGAAGCGAAGCCCGAATGCATCTCTCCACAGATGGAACGGCAATGCGCGCGTGTGCGCCGGTCAGCAGGCAACAACCCGGCTTTCGGGCGCACTTCATTCAGATACTCCGCAATCGCAAGCGTGTCCCAAACCTTGATGTTGTCATGAACCAGGCAGGGAACGAGAATGGACGGCGACAGCAACAACAGTTCGGCACGCGCGGCGGGATCGTCCATGGGCATCACGAACTCGTCGAACGGCAGACCGCTGAACTTGGTAAGTAACCAGCCACGTAACGACCACGACGAATAGTTTTTGCTGCTGATGGTGAGCGTAGCGTTCGTCATCTGTAGCTCCTCTGCGATTCAAGCGAAACACGCGCGCCCAGGTGCGCGGCGCAGTGCACACACGCACCAAAAGACAGCATGTTCAGCGCATCTGAAGGAATGTTGCAAGGGATGTGCCACTTTCAATCGCCTTCATGTTGACGCAACACGTTGGCATTCGGTTGGCATACCTATTGCGTTGATTTGGACGACTCGACAATACGCGCTCAAGCGAAAGGCGATGAAACCATTCGCATACTCCGGCTATCAGGCGATGGCGGATCTCACTCTGCCAATACGCCACGGCGCGGCACTCGTCAATCACGCGCTGGATGCGTGGCCTTTTCTCGCCAATACACCTCACGGCCGGTCTTTGCGAGCCACCTGCGACCTGCTTGCATTGTCGGCGCTCACGCATAGCCGGCGTCCATTCGCTATTGACTCGGTGGAGATGGAAGGTAAGAGCGTGCCTGTGACCGAAGAGATCACGCTCGCCACGCCGTTCTGTTCGTTGCTGCATTTTGCGAAGCAAGGCGAGCCCGAACAACCGCGCGTACTGGTGATCGCGCCCATGTCCGGACACTTCGCCACGCTCCTGCGCGGCACGGTGCGCACGTTGCTGCCTCACCATGACGTGTACATCACGGACTGGATCAACCCTCGCGACGTCTCGCTGGCGCAGGGACGCTTCGGCTTTGATGAATACGTCCAGCATGTCATCGATTTTATCGTCGCGCTGGGACCTAATACCCACGTGCTGGCGGTCTGTCAGCCGACCGTGGCCACCCTTGCCGCAGTCTCCCTGATGGCCGCAGACGATCATCCGATGCAACCTGCCAGCATGACGCTGATGGCCGGTCCTATCGACACGCGCATCAATCCGACCTCGGTGAACGTGCTGGCGAAGAGCAAGCCTATCGAATGGTTCGAGCACAACCTCATTAGCGCCGTGCCCTGGGGGTTTGCGGGCGCAGGCCGGCGTGTTTATCCGGGCCATACGCAATTGATGGCGTTCATGTCGATGAATCCGGCACGTCATTTCGATGCGTTCGAAGACATGGTGTATCAACGCGCTAAAGGCGACCCCGCGAAGGCCGAGGCTATCCGCGTATTCTATGAAGAATACTTCGCGACCATGGATTTAACGGCCGAGTTTTATCTCGAGACCGTTGACACCATCTTTCAGCAACACGCGTTGCCGCTGCATGAACTGAAAGTAGGCGGGCGCACGGTTGATCCGTCGTTGATCCGGCGAACCGCGCTGCTCACCGTTGAAGGCGAGCGCGACGATATCTGCGCGATCGGCCAGACCCTTGCCGCGCAGGAACTGTGCAATAAGTTACGTCCGTACATGAAGACGCATCACGTGCAAACAGGTGTTGGTCACTATGGCGTGTTCAACGGCAAGCGTTGGGAACGCCACATTTATCCGCGCGTGCGCGCAATGATCCACGACAACGAGCCAAGCCCGATTGTGATCAATGCACGCGCCCAGCCTTTGCAATCCTTGGCGCCGCTCGCACGCCCTGTCGCACCGCGCATGGATGTTAATGTGCAATCCGAAGGGCCTTGAATAGCATTGTCAAGGACGCGGGCTTAGCATGCATTTCACGCAGGTTGCTTGCTCTTCCATGGCGTAAACGCGGGAACCTCGCAGGGTCCTTGTGCGTCGATGGTGGTGAAGTTCGCGGGGCCGACTATCTCCAGATACTCCATGTCCTCGGAATAATCGAAGAGGTAATGCACGATTCCCGGCGCTTGATGCACGCAGTCGCCGGTTGCGACCAGCGTCTCCTTGTCGCCGTACATGAAGCGCGCCCA